>Ga0326728_10022240_pt1 | contig 11801 bp, 8 predicted proteins | sample MB3enrmetagenome_FD_207602 | JGI IMG/M metagenome (GOLD analysis project Ga0326728, IMG submission 207602) | Lab enriched peat soil microbial communities from McLean, Ithaca, NY, United States - MB31MN | ecosystem: Environmental > Terrestrial > Soil > Wetlands > Peat | place: USA: New York... | reverse complement strand
AAGCATTCGTTTCCTGACAAAGATTTTCCGCCGAACAAGCTGGCGCATCGCCGGTCTTGGAATATCATGGCCGCGCCATTTCTTTCTATGAAGACAAAACATTTGCCCGTCTTTTGCAGTCTTTGGTTCGCCGCGCTTGCCGTTCTGGCCGGGCCGGCTTCCGCCGCCACCAACCTTTACTCCGGCGACACTTGGGCCTTCGTGGACGCGAAGAAGGCCCTGGCGGCCGCGTCTGAAATCACCCCGGCCAAATACCCGGATTGCGACCAGGCCACCGTGGAGAAAAAATTGGTGCGGGTCTATCGCGCGGACGGCACCGGCGAATGCCAGGATGAGGCCTTTGTCAAAGTGCTCACGGAAAAGGGCAAACGCGCCAACCGCACCCTTTCTCTTTCTTTCATGCTGCCTTATTCGACCGAGGAGGTCATCAAGCTGGAGGTGATCAGTCCGGACGGCACGGTGGTCCCGGTGGACGTGCCGGCCAATTCAAAGGAAACCATTGATGCCAGCCAGATGCAGGAGAACATCTGCGACCCGAACATGCGCATTTTGCAGGTGAACCTTCCCAAGGTGGAAATCGGCGATGTCGTCCACTCCATCTCCCGCCAGACGATCACGCGTTCGTTCATGCCCGGTCAATATGCGGATGTGAACGTTTTTGAAGACGAAGGTTACATCCGCCATATCTCCTACGAAGTTCATGCGCCCGCCGACCGCCCCTTGCAGCGCATCGTCCTCCGGGACGAAGTTCCCGGCACCGTCCATTACTCCACTGAACCCGGCCCGGACCACTCGGTGATCCACCGCTGGGAGGTCAACAACGTGCCGCGCATGTTTGACGAACCCTCCATGCCGCCCCCGGAAAATGTTCTGCAACGCGTGCTGGTCAGCACCACGCCCGCCTGGCAGGACGTGTCCAAATGGTATTGGGACCTGAGCCAGCCCCATCTCGAAGCCACAGCGCCGGACATGACCAATACGGTCAATAAGCTGGTCGCCGGAGCCAAAACCGACATGGACAAGGTCAAGGCCATCTTTTATTACGTGTCCCAAGACATCCGTTACATGGGCCTCACGCCGGAAACAAACCGGCCGGGCTTCGAACCGCACGATGTCAAGAATACTTTCGAAAAAAAGGAAGGGGTCTGCCGGGACAAGGCCGCCCTGCTGGTGTCGCTGCTCAGGACGGCGGGGTTGAACTCCTATCCGGTGCTCATCAACGTCGGCACGAAGATGGACGCGGAGTCGCCCGATTCCTTTTTCAACCACGCCATCGTCAGCGTGGAATTGACCAAAGGCAAATATGTCCTCATGGACCCGACCGATAAACACACGCGCAATCTTTTGCCCGAGGAGGATTGCGACCAAAGTTACCTGGTCTGCCGGCCCGAAGGCGAGAATCTCATGGTCAGCCCGATCGAGCCGCCGGAAGAACACATGATGGACATCAAGACCACGGGTGTTTTGACCGCGGCCGGCGCGCTGGAAGCGAAGTCGGAATTAATTTTCAACGGGATCAATGACGATGCCTATCGCAATGCGTTCGCCCACATGAAACCGGACGACCAGCGGAGATTGTTTGAAAGGAATCTCAAAAGAGCTTTGCCCGGCGCGCGCCTCAACTCGTTCAAACTTCTGCCGGAGGACATGCTCGATGTCTCCACGGTGCTGCGGGCCGAATTGGAGTTTTCGGTGGACGGCATGACCGCCACCGGCAGCGGGAAATCCATGGTAAGCGTGCCGTGGATCGGCAAACATTTTGGTGTGGTCAATTTCATCCTCGGCGGCTGCGGCCTGGATAAAAGAAAATACCCGATGCGGACCGAAGTGGCGTGCGGCTTGAAGGAGGACATCTCGATCAAAATGACCGGCGGTTTTGCCGGCGCGGTGTCCATGCCCTCCTGCCCGCCGGTGGACGACGACTGCGTCAGTTACGGGGAAACTTTTGCCTACAAGGATGGAACGCTCGATTGTTCGCGGGCGTTGAAACTCAAAGGGGTCGAGTTTTCGCCAAAACAATACTTGACTCTGAAGCAGACCTTGAAATCCACGGAGTACGACGAGCGCAAAGTCCCGGTGCTGGCCGTGTCAGAAGGCGCGGCGACCGAGCCGGAGGCGAAGGCGGATTCCGCGGCGGCCCCTCCGGTCGAATCCGATGCGAACATTTTGGAAAGCCGCAAGGAACTCGCGCTGACCGACGCGCACAGCGCCGTTTACCGGGTGCGCTACTCAAAGTTGATTCTGAATTATGCCGGCAAAATCAGGGAGGCCGAGGTCAAGGTTGATTACAATCCGTCCTGCCAGGAGGCCAGGCTCATCCGCGGCTCGGTCATTTCCAAAACGGGCCAGCGCCAGGAAATTGCCACCAACGAAATTAACATGATGGACGCCGCTTGGAATGCCTCCGCCAAACGTTACACCGGCGGCAAGATACTGGTGGCCAACCTGCCCGGAGTGGACATTGGCTCCACCATCGAGGTCGAGTTCGAGATCACCAGCAAAGGCAGGGCGTTCATCGCCGGTTTTGAACCCTTCCAACTCCGCGATGCCCTGGAGAAGAAGTCATTTCAATTGACAGTTCCCGGCGGCGTTCCGTTGCGGGAAATGGTCACCGGAAAAGCCGGCCTCATCCGTGGGGAAACCAATGGCAACCCCGGCTCGCAAGTGTTCCTCTGGCAGTCAACAAATATCACGGCCCTCCCGGCGGAAGGCCAGCTTCCACCGGAATGGGCTTACAATACGGGCGTCGCTTACTTTGCGGGCGACATGCAGGCCTATCTGAAAACACTCAATGACACGATGCTCGACCGGTCGCACAGGAGCGCCAAAGTTGCTGAGATGACGCGGCAGTTCACGATCCAGACCAGGAGCACGGGCCGTCTCGATGTGGTCAGGCATATTCGCGATATCGTCGCCAAGTCCATCCGCGAGGCCGGGCCTTCCTTTACGGAACTGCCCTTGAGCGAGCTTTCCGCCGCCGACACCACCCTGGCCGATGGTTACGGCCACGCGGCGGACCGGGCCATCCTGTTGCACGCCATGCTGGCCGCGGCCGGATTCCAGCCCGAGTTTGTGCTGGCCTCGGACTTGCCGCCCATTGCGGGCATTACCAATGTCTCTCTCTCGTTCCCGCTGCCCTATTCCTTTGAAGTGCCCCTCGTCAGGGTCGCCGTGCATGGTGAAACTTATTACCTGAATGACACCGATCAATACGCGAAATTAGGCGCGACTTCCTACGACGGAAAAGAGGCCATCGTCCTATCCACCCAGGCGCCCGTAATCATCCACGCCGCCAAAGGTTGCGAGGACAGGACGGAAACCGATTACTCCCTCTCCATTTCCGACACCGGCCAAACGCGGGTCGGTGTGACGCGGCATTATTACGGCGGGTATTACGCCGGGAAGAACCGGTTCTTTTCAGAACTGCCGCCGGAGGAGCGGAGGCGCTACTATCAGGAGGTTGTTTCCCAAGTCGCGCAGGGGGCGCGGCCGGCCGGCGACCTTAAAACCGATTTTAGCGCCTATCCCGGCCTGGAACAATTCACGGTCGATGTGGATAACTACAGCGTGGTGGATGGGAATTATCTTTATTTCGATCTCCCCTTCACTCCCTCCCTTTTTCCAGCCGGCGCGGACCGGCGCGCGCTGCCCTTGTACCTCTCGCGGACGGACCGGAACACCATCCGCGCCGAGATCAAGCTGCCGCACCGATTTCGCCACGAGGTCATCGCCCCGCCGAGCCGGAACCTCGACGTGCCTGACGGCGCGGGAACGGCCCGGATAACCTCGGCGCAGACCCACGGCAAATGCGTCATCACCGATGAACTCGACACTTCGCCGGCCATCATCGAACCGCGGGACTATTCCGCCGTGCTCAAGGTCGAGTCCGCCTTGGAACGAAAATCTTCCAAGGTCTTCCTCTTCTCGTCAACTGAACCGTGAAGCCGCCCGAATCCTTGGCGGATTTTTGGGAGCGCGACCGTCCCGGTCGCACCCGCTGGCGTCTCGCCGGCGGGAATCGGCCCACAGGGATTGTCGAGTTTTTGGGGATTTGCCTTCTGGCGCTGCTGGCGGTTTGGTTCCTGCGCGAGTCCTGGCGGAAGTGGCCGGACCCTATAATTGACTCCGGCCCGCAATGGTATGCCTTATGGCGGGTGTCGCTGGGGGCGGCGCCTTATCATGACTTCGACTGGTACTACGGGCCGCTGTCCCTTCTTTTCAACGGCCTTCTCTTCAAATGCTTTGGGCCGGGAATGATGGTGCTGGCCGCGGCCAACCTGATGGTTTATGCAGCCATCGTGTCGCTGGCCTGGCTCGCTTTTCGGATGGCATGGGGCAGCCTGGCGGCCTTCGCCGCGCTGGCTGTTTTCATTTCGGTCTTCTCCTTTTCCATGCTGAACGCGGTGGGCAATTACAACTACGCGCTGCCCTACTCCAACGAAACGACGCACGGCATGTTGCTGATGCTGGTGACGGCCTTTGTCATGGTGCGATGGAGCGGCCAACCGTCGCGCACGGAGGCATTTTCTAACGCGGTAGGGACGCGCTGCTGCGCGTCCGGGTCGTGCGTGGGGGCATTTTTGCTGGGCCTGTGCGGGGGCGTGGCGGCGGTGTTGAAACCGGAATTCATGCTGGCGGGAGGCGTCCTGGGCATTGCGGCCTTGCTGTTGCGTTACCGGCAGAAACAACCCGTGAGCCTCGCGGAATATGGAATGATACTGGCCGGCGTGGCGTTGCCGACGCTGGGAATCGCGGCCTGGTTCGCGCGGGGGGAATCCTGGAAATCAGCGTTGATTGACTCCTGCCAGGCATGGCGGCTGGTGTTCGTGACTCACTATGCCGCAGGCGCAATGGACGAGGAATCTTACATGGGCTTCGACAATGGCTGGCGCAATGTCGGGTGGGAATTGCAGTTTACACTCTGCGCCGTTTTGATGGTGGGCGCGATCTGGGCCGCCGGATGGTTTGTCAACCGTCCCTGGTCCTGGCCTCTCCGATTGGCCACAGCGTTGGGCGCGGGCTTTCTGGCCTGTTCAGTCAGCATGGGCGGCGGATTTGAAATAGGCCCGTGCCTTCCGGGATTGATCCTCATTATTTTCGCCATCGTCGTGGCGCGTCTTGTGCGCGAGTTGCGGCAAACCGGACGCGCGCAAGCGCGCAACGTCATGGCGCTGGCGCTCGTTTTGCTGGCGGGAACCATGCTGGCCCGCATGGCATTGCGCGCGCGCATAAACCATTTCGGATTCATCCAGGCGGCTTTTGCCGGGATGGTGGCTGTGGCGGTCATCGTCTCGGAAGTTCCCCAATGGACCGGCACTGGCCGCTGGGGGCGGCGTGTGACTCTGGCGGGGATCATGGTCATGCTGGCCCTGGCCTGCGGCGCGATCGTTGCCGAATCAGCCAGGAACCATGCCTATCAAACCCAGCCCGTCGGAACCGGCGCCGACCGCTTTTACGCATTCAACCCCAACCTTGACGAAACCGGCTCAGTGGTCAACTGGTGTGTCGAGCGACTGCGGTCCATACCGCCCGGGGCCACGTTACTCGTCCTGCCCGAAGGCGTGATGATCAACTACCTCACCCGTCACGAAAGGCCCATGCCTGAATTCGTGAGCGACGAAGAGGATTATATTAGACAGTTGGCCCGGTCGCATCCCGACTACGTGATATATATATGGGGCGACCAGCGAGACGGCGGCATCCCCCGATTTGGAGACCCCGGCCAGCCCGGAGAAAAGATCGTGCAATGGCTGCGGCAAAACTACGCAATCGAGGCCACCCATCAAGGCCGCACAAAGTGGGCCTTCATTTTCCACAGAGCGCGAAGCGACACCCGGTGAAACTCGCCCTGCCGATTTTGAATTTTCTTGGTGGGGACATGCCCTCTGTCGAGCCGTGACTTTGCTTTTCACTTCTGCCTTCATAATTCTTAATTTTCTTCAGTGGACCTTCATTTTCCGCCGAGCGCGAAGCGACACCCGGTAGGGTGAGACTCCGTCGAACCCCATCCCGATCGAGTCACGGCTCGACAGAGTCTCGCCCTACCCTCACAAGAAAACTTCGTGACTTTGCTCTTCACTTCTGCATTCATAATTCATAATTCTTAATTTTCTTCAGTGGGCCTTCATTTTCCACAGAAAACCAGCCCCTTGATTTCCTTCAACCACGATCTTTGGAAATAAGAATATTCGATTATGCGGGACCCGTTCAGACCCGTTCATGAAAATGGTACATCAAACACAATCAATGGAATCTTGCAGAGCATTGGACGCTGCTTTCTTTACATCCCCGTCGTTATCATAATTGCTCATTTCGGTCAAGCGCGTTGTGAACGTTGCATTGCGAGGATCAATCCGCCGCATAGCCTCTACGGAAGCAAGCCGCACCATTTTGTGATGATGCTGGCTTGTCGCCGCTATCTCTTTCACGCGCCTTACTAGCTCACTTGGAAGAACCGATTTGTGCAGGATGATGTCGGCAAGCAGTCTAGCAGGCTTGAGAATATCTTCGTTTTTCATGCAACAGGTTGGAGACCAAAGGAAAGGCTTCCGCCTGCGCTGCGGCAGATGCGGCGCGACGAGACGGCGGACTGGCGAAAGGCTAAAGTTCTGAACCTGCGCATGAGCCCTTTTGCCCAAGCAAGGCAAGTCCTGTTCCAGCCCCGCCATTTGAGTTCCTCGCGCGCGTTTCTCGCGCCGTGACAAAAATCTTGCATGGCATCCGTGAAATCCGCGAAATCAGTGGTCAAATTCTTAAACCACGGATCAGACCGGATAAAACACTCTCTGAAACAGGTTGGCAAAGCCTCAAGGAATGGTTAGATTGCCTTCATGAGCTTTCAAACCGTTGAAGTTGAACTGAACGAGGGACATGTGCGTCCGCGGCATGCGGAGTCGCTGCCTCCCCATGCCCACGCCTTGCTCACCATTCTCGGCCCGGCGGCCCCCGTCGAGCAGGCTTCGCCGGCATTGCTGGGAGAGTTGGTCGGCGATTTGGCGGGGATTGGCCGTGGGGAGCATACCGACCTGTCCACCAACAAGGCGCATCTCGATGACTTCGGGCGATGAAGTCGCTCATTTTGGACAGTGGACCGCTGATCGCGTGGTTCTGCCCGCGCGACGAACGCCACGCATGGGCGCGGCAAACGCTCGCCCAACTGCCATCGGGCGCCATCGTCTGTGAAGCGGTGCTGGCCGAGGTTTGCCATCTGGCAGCCAAGGACGGCGTTGCTCGCGGCAAGGTTGTTGAATTTGTCCTGCGTGGCCAGTTGGCGTTGGCTGGTTTGGCGGGCGAATTGCCCAGGATTACCGAGTTGCTTAACCATTACGCCGACCGGCCAATGGATTTTACGGATGCCTGTGTCGTGCGCCTGGCGGAAATTCATGGCAGCGCCACGGTCTGCACGACGGATCGGGACTTCCTCTTCTATCGCAAGAACGGCCGGGAAGAGATTCCATTGTTGGCTCCATTCTCCGCTGGCGAAGGCCTTTAAGAACTCGTTTATGAGCACTTGCGGGAGTTGCGGCGGCGGTCGGGCCTCGGCGCCCTAGCCATCCATCCAGCGGGCGCATGAGCGCGCCATTGGGTGATATCGCCAGCTATAGCACTTTTGTTTATGCGCTGGCTCATCAGCTTTGAATCGCCGAATTTGGATGTTGTCTTGGCAGATAATGCTTCCGCCGTCGCTCCGCCAAGCGGAGCTATGGCGGACTGGGGAAAGTCCTGAAAAACTGCCAGTCGGAGCGCCGCAAACCGGCCATTGTCAACTGCAAATAATTGCGACTTTTGCAAGCTCTTTACTGTTAATTACTGTTAACCTGTTATGACTTTGCAAAATGTTGAAAATTTCACTGTTTTTCCAAGGGCGTCTCATCCACCCCTTGTCGCGCCGTAACCTCAGCGGTGAAGGCGGATGCATTACAATTGATAAGCTTGCGGGGGTTGCAAACTGAAAGGCAAAATTGCTTCTGCATGCAAAATGCAAGGTTTCGAAAACTGGAGCCTGGCGGATTGAACTTGCCTTTTCAGTCTCTTTTCTGTGAGAGTGGCGTGTCAATATGAGCAAGTGGCCCAAACAATTTCCTCCTCTTTCACCCGAAGACAAACGCATTTGCGACGATTTCATGGAGCATTGGCATGATGTTTTCCCCAACCGCTACTCGATGGCGGACCGCTTCGGCCACGAGTATGTCGCGCGCCATCGTCCGGCGCGCTTCGCCCGCACCCTGGAAATCGGCGCGGGGCTGGGGGAACATCTCAAATACGAAACGTTGACGGACGAACAGGCGCGCCAATATGTGGCGGTGGAAACCCGCGAGAACATGGCGCAGCGGCTCCAGCAAAACTGTCCCAAGATTCAAACCTGCGTCGGTGATTGCCAGGCCCGGTTGAACTTCCCCGACGGTTTCTTCGACCGGATCATCGCCATCCATGTGCTGGAACATTTGCCCAATCTCCCGGCGGCCATTCGGGAGATGCACCGGCTGTGCGACAAGAAGACGGGCGCTTTCTCGATCGTCATTCCGTGCGAAGGCAGCCTGGCCTACAGTCTGGCGCGGGAGATTTCGGCCAAACGCGTCTTTCAAAAGCGTTACAAGAGGCCCTATCATGTTTTTATCAGCAGGGAGCACATCAATGTTCCCTGGGAAATCCTTGGCGAATTGAAGCCTTGGTTTGAAATCACGCAGATGACTTATTTTCCCATTCCGCTGAGGTTTGAGTTTTGCAATCTGTTTATCGGGGCCACTTTGAGGCCCAAAAAGACCCTCGAACAATGAGCGGCGGGCGCGGTTTTAATCTCTCCGGCGAAAGCGCATCCAATAAAGGCCGCCCAAACCAAGGAGCAATAGAACACAGTCCGCCACCGTGCCGCTGTCGGGAAATTTTGGGAAAAAAACCAGTGCGGCCGCCGCCATGGCCGGACCAGTTGCGCTGCCCGCGCCAATGGCGGCTTCATGGATGCCGCCGTGTTCGCCTTTGGTTTCGCCGACGTCCATGGAATAAAACAGGGAGGAATAATAGATCAACCCGACGGCCATCCCGAAGACGGCTTGGGAAGCAATCAATACCCAAATGTTCCGCGCCAGCAGCATCGCTCCAAAAGAAACAATCATCGCGATATGGGAGCCGGCCAGAAAACGGAACCTGTAATGCCACCTGGGCCAAAGACGCAGGAAGACAAAAGCGCCAGCCCTGGCGAAGAGCCAGATCGAGCAGACAAAGCCAGCCTGCATGGGCGTGAACTGGAAATGTTTGGCGAGGGTGGGAATGGTCGAAACAACTGTGTTGATGGCCAGATAGGCCAGAGGATTGACCAGCCAGGCCATTTTCAGAAACAGTGCGGGAGAAATGGGCGAGGCACAACCTTCCGGCGTGGGGCGGAGCAAGGGGCGATCCAATTCCACCGGCGGCTGGCGTTGCGCCTCCCGCTCCAACCAGGAGGCCAGGCCCATTTCCAGGAAGAGCAAACCGGCCGGGACGAAAAATATGCTTTTCAATCCCCACTTTTGCATCAGGACACCGCCGGTGAAATAGGCGAACGCTCCAGCCACGGCCCAGACGACATTATAAATGCCGACCAAACTCTGCAAACGAACAGGCGGTTCGCCTTCGCTCATCAACGCTTCCAGCGCCGGCCAGGTCAGGCACATGCCGATGTCGGTCACGATGAGGACTGCGATGGTGGCCGGCAATCCTTTGACCTGGCTGCCAATAAGAATTACCGACGCCATCAAGGCCGTGCCCCAACGGACGGCGGTAAAGTAGCCAAACTTCTGGGCGAATTGACCCCCAAAATAAGCGGCGATGGCATAGACAGCCCCCAGCCCGGCCGCGAGCAGCAGATTTTGCAAAGCGCCGAAGTTGAATTGGTCCCGGGTGTAGAAATAAATATAGTAAAAAAAGTAAACCGTGCCCAGGGAATTAAGCCCTTCCATCGCGAAAACGCCGATCTTTAATTTACCTGCTGTCTTCAAGAAATTCCAGCCTGCAAAAATTGGTTTGCGCCTTAATTGCGGCCTTGCCAGGCGATTGTGCCGCTGACGATCGTGGCCCTGGCTTTGCCTTTCATGGCCCATCCGGCAAACGGGCTGTTGCGCGATTTGCCCGGCGATGTTCCCGGGTCAAAAATCCATTCCTGTCCGGGATCAAACACGGTCAGGTCCCCGTCGGCGCCGATGCCCAGATGTCCCTTGCCGGGCAGGCGGAGCAACCGGGCGGGGGCAACGGTGAACTTCGCGATGAGATCGGAAAGGGACAGTTTTTTGGAGTGATAAAGTTGCATGAGGGCCAATGCCAGTTCGGTCTCGAAACCGATGATGCCAAACGGGGCGTAATCGAACTCGACTTCCTTTTCGTAGTCGCAATGCGGGGCGTGGTCGCTGCTGATAATCTCCAGGGTGCCGTCGGCCAGGCCTTCGATGACCGCGGCGCGATCGGCGGCGGAACGCAAAGGGGGATTCATTTTGAAATTCGTGTCGTAGGATGGCCAGCGGGGCCGCCCCGCGGGCGGGCCGGCCATGATGTCCCGGCCGTCCGTGCTCCAGAACTTCTCGCTTCCGGCCAGCCCGGTGTCGGTCAGGGTGAAATGATGGGGGCAGGCTTCGCCGGAAACGGGGATGCCGCGTTTTTTGGCCTCGCGCAGCAATTGCACGCTGCCCGCCGAACTCAAATGCTGGCAATGCACATGCGCCCCGGTCAACCCGGCCAGCAGGATATTGCGCGAGACGATGAGTTCCTCGCCCGAAGCCGGCCAGCCGCGCAACCCCAGGACCGCGCTCCAGTAACCTTCATGCATCACGCCGTCGGTCACGATGGAATAATCCTGGCAATGATCCATGACGGGCAAATCGAACATCCTGGCATATTCCAACGCCCGGCGCATCAGATCGTTGTTCTGCACGCAATGGCCGTCGTCGCTGATGGCGATGACGCCGGCGGATTTGAGCGAGCCGATGGGAGCCAATTCCTCGCCGGCGATGTTTTTGGTGATGGCCCCCGCGACGAAGAGGTTGATTTTGCTTTCGCGCGCCGCCCGTTCGCGAATCAACGCGACCGTGCCCGAGTTGTCGATGGCGGGGGAGGTGTTGGGCATGCAAACGACAGAGGTGAAACCACCCTGGGCGGCCGAGGCCGTTCCGGTGGCGATGGTTTCCTTGGCGGACTGTCCCGGTTCGCGCAGGTGCGCGTGCAAATCAATCAATCCCGGGCAGACAACGAGTCCACCGGCCTCAAGCCGTTGAATTTGCGCCGGCGCGCCCGGGGCGAGGCCGGGGCCGACAGCGGCGATTTTGCCGTCCACCACAAGAACGTCCGCCACGGCATCGAAGCGATTGGCGGGATCGATCACGCGTCCCCCGGTCAGGAGCATCGAATTCATTGGGGCGAGGATATACGGAGGTGAATTGACAAGGCAAGCGCGGCCATTATGATAAAGGGGAAATGGCGCGGGCGTAACTCAATGGTAGAGTGCCAGCCTTCCAAGCTGGCCATGAGGGTTCGATTCCCTTCGCCCGCTCCACTTTCAATAAATCCAACACCGTCAATGCCTTAAGAGCGTGTTTTAAAATTGGATTTTTTGGACAACCGCCGCCAAATGGCTCGGCAGGAGCCTCGCCCCACCGAGGCGCTCCTGCCGAGCCGGGGCGTTAAAAAAGTTTGCTGGTCCACCTTAGGCTGGGCGCCAAAAGCGCCGATACCAAGTAGATGATGTCCGTGCCCGGAGATCCACGCGAGTCAACGATGAAAGAAACAGATGCCAACTGGTCCGCGCTTCTGGAAAGCGACCCGTCGGAGCCATCTCC
>Ga0326728_10022239_pt1 | contig 11801 bp, 10 predicted proteins | sample MB3enrmetagenome_FD_207602 | JGI IMG/M metagenome (GOLD analysis project Ga0326728, IMG submission 207602) | Lab enriched peat soil microbial communities from McLean, Ithaca, NY, United States - MB31MN | ecosystem: Environmental > Terrestrial > Soil > Wetlands > Peat | place: USA: New York... | reverse complement strand
CTGTTGATGGCCTTTAGTACACGACTAGAGTATTTTCAACGCTTTAATGCTCTTGATAGTAAGTATTGATATTATCCCAAAACATTGGTAGCGCGCAAGAATTTCATTTTCCAATTTCGCGATCTAAGCACGATCATGCGCACCCCCTAACTAGGTCCCTTCACAGCTTCTTTCAAGCTTGGAAAATCAGAGATAAAGACAGGAAGCCCACATTATGAGTAATCCCAATTGTTTCATGCGTTGTTTATGTGGTCAAAAAATGTGCACTTATGGCCTGGACAAACAGGCTATTAATGTCCTAAATAGGTCATTTTTATGCTATTTTGCATGTCTCAGACCTACTTTCCACCGTGAAAAACAGGGATGTAAAGCGTTAAGGTGGGCCCGCAATGGCGGGCAGAACAGTCTTTTGGCCAGTTTTTCTTCTCACTCAGCTTTCAAGAAACCACGCGCATAATACCTGAGGAGGACTAGTTCCATAGAGGATTATATTATACGATATTTAGCCATAAACTGACACGGCGGCCTTTGTCGTGATCCGACTCCGCGTTTTGTTGGTCATGTCGATGACGGTCTATATCGTGCAACGCGGCTAGTTTAACTAGCTTGCCTTCTGACTTAAAATGAGTGAAGGCATTCAAAGTAGGTTATACGTGCACGCGTAGCATTCATGATACTTTGCTGCCCAACGACTACGTTACGACAGACGTGGACGGTATTAATAGGCGTACGGAAGCGAAAATACGGAGGACGGAAGCCATTCATCGGTTAAGACGCTCTGCGCGGGCTTATTCTGCGGCGTGTAGTCGGTATTGCCGGCACCTCCCGCCTTTGGATCGGGTGACCACCCCCACCAGAACATCCCCGCAAACCACGGCTTGTTGGCAAATACCCGCAAAGCTGCCTCATAGCAGTTGGCCTGCCCGAGTCCATTGTAGTGGTTATTTGAGAGACCCTCCGCGGCGTAATCCATGCTTCGGTACCCGATTTCGGTGAATATCACCGGTTTGTCCACGGTTGCCTGCAACGTCTCAATCTCTTGCGTCCAGTTGCGAACCGTTCCAGAGACGTTATAGCTTGACCACCCAGTAACAAGGTCAGCTACCGAAGGCGTCTGCGCGCCGCTCAGCGGGAAATACGCGTTGATTCCTACGTAGTCGAGCAACCCCCAAAAGGGAACCTGCCTATACGAATCACTCCATTCCGCGGCAGCGTACGTAAGCGGCCCGCTGAAGATTGCTCGCACCCCGGTTATTATAGTGGCCCAGTTCGAGTAGTTGCTCGTGTCGATTACGTTGAGTTCGTTACCTATGCAGAATAGTTCAACGCCGTTGTCTTGTGCAATCTGTGCATAGTGGTTGATAAACGTCGCGTAACTCGCAAACCATGCGGATTTATTTGTCGGCTCTACATTGTTCCGCGCGCTGCAAGGCGCTTGCATTTTGAGCATCACACCCATCCCACGAGCGTGGACATCATTAATCGCATCAATCACCGCGGCGTCGGTGGGTGTGAAACCGGAGACAGGATGAACGGTGTTTGATGTGCAAGTGTCCATCCCCCACGTAACGATCACGGCGACGTAGTTGGCTCCTGTGCTCTTTATAGCGTTGAGCGACGAGTTGGAACCGGCAGAAGCGTAATCGTTTGGTTTGTTAGAGAGGTAGGCAATCCCCTTGTACTTCATGGCGGCCCCTTCGAGAGGAACCGATGCCGCTGTGTCTTTCGTCTGGTGTATCGTGACCGCGCCGACGAACAGGACGGTTAGCAGGAGAATGACTATTAAAGGAGTAACATGCCTGTAGACGCTCATTTCTATCTCCGATCTCGTTCTTTTTCCAAAGACAAAACACCAAAGACGCACTGGTGCTGCACGAGCACAGAAAATGCTGTCTCAGCACAAGCGCAGCAAGATGGAGATATTGAAGTGCACGGCGGGAAAACCCAGCAACGAACACCCACCTAGGGTAATGCCGCGCTCAGCTATTGCATGCTTAGTTGCTACTTGGTCTGTCGGCGTGAGGGACGATAAAATTTCTCATTCGTCCTTCTCTCTACCGCCGCCAAAGATACGGCTCAAAAACCCCTTTGACCAACGATACCAATCCTCGGATCGCTTTTTGCTACTTCCAAAGCGCGTGCAGAAAACCTGATTCAAGTATGCCTCATTCGTTTTCATATGCACGTGCTGCGCCTCTGTAGTTGGTTTTTCGCCTAGCCCCGCCTAATACTCGCCATTTTGACGCGAGATAAAAAACACCGGTCATATATGCAAAAATGAGCGCAACAGCAGCGCCCGAAAGGCCGATTATAGGAATCAAAACAACGTCGAGACCTACGAGCACTATGAAGGCAATAACGCTGCTGAGGGTGTTCACTTTGGCGCCGCTTGTGCCTTCAGATGCTATCACGTAACTGTAACATTGATAAAAGAAGCACGCTGTTGCGGCAAAGGCAAAAAGGAGCCCTAATTCCGCGCTGAAGGGATATTGTTGTCCATACAAAATGAAGATGACGAACTCTATGAGTACGAATGACGGCAGTAACACAGCAGCGAGGTACGGCGCTGCCTTGCTGACGTTGCGGAAAATCCTCAGCTTATTCCTGCTCTTTGATGCTAAAGGGAAAAAAGCGACGTTGACAATGCTCCAGAGAGCAACAGCTATGGTTATTGAGGGTAGATAGTATGCGTTATAGATGCCGACGGCCGCTGTCGTGATGAACTTGTTAATAAGTATTCTGTCGACGCCCATAAATGCTCCGGCAATACCTCCTGGAAGCGCAAAGACTGCGTAGCTGAGGAGTTTTCTTGACCAAAGCCAATCATATTGAAGCTTTATGTATTGCCTCAGGTACACGACCAAAATTGTAGCGATCGCCGCGTTTCCAATATAGAGCGAAAACAGTGCCGCTTGCCACGACCTCATATTGACGCTGATAAAGATGAGAAAAGCAGCGAGCACGATTACGGATTGAAGGGCGTTAATCAGTGCAACCGCCCTTATTTTAAATAGACTTCTCAGCAAAACTGTAGTTAAGACAAAGAACGCGCTGGTTGCGCCGTACGCGATGGCGAAAAGGTATATCTCTGCAGAAATCCCGAGCACCTTCGACAACTGCGCGGAAAAAAGGACGAAGATCGCGATCGAGCCAACCGTTAGCAATGCTGTTTGTAAACTGTACGTGGAGATGATGCGCGATCGTACTGAATCGTCTTCTGCCTCCGCAGCGTACTTTAGGCCCCCTTGCAAGCATATTACCATCGGAACTACGACGATAACGGTCACTGCCGTCACGAGCGCGAGATTGCCAAAATTTGTGGGCCCCAATATCCGTGCTGCAAGGGCGCTGAATACAAAGGTCAGCAGCGAGCCGAAAAGCGTGCCAATCGCCACGTACGAGGTCCCCGTGAAGAACTGCTGAGTTTCAGGGTTCATCTTTTCCTTAAAAATCAGCTCGTAAAGCGTGTTGAACAAACGGTAACCAAAATCCTTGAGCGGCATTGTGGGCGTCGACCTAGCTTGAACTAACCGGGAAGGCTATATAAGTTTACGGAAAGTGGTCTCTCCTCCACAGGATTTGGAACACGCTTTCTACCTACAGCAAAAAACACAGCCAGCAGAGGTGTTGCCGATCGTTGAAAAACTTGTAATACAGCCAACGTATCCAAAGAATTAGTGAATCGCGGCGACGAGGTTACCGTTTATACTGGAGACGCATGTAATGCAACATCGCGCGTGCCGAGAGCGCGTCACCTGACAGAAGTTGACGGGATACAGCTGTATCGGTTCAGAAATCTCAGTAATAAACTGGCGCGCAAAAACCCTCTTACATTTAGGATGGCTTTGGCATTGCGTTCAAATGTGCGCAAATTTGATGTCGTGCATGTCCATCTTTATCGTTGCGTTCAGTGCACCGGTATGCTTCGACGCAGAATGTACTATACATTCTGCAACCAAGGGGGCACTCTGTGACAAGCTTTTTGGTCATTCGATAGCCAAGCATGCTAGCATGATCATCGCGTCGTTCGTACACGAGAGAAAGGGAGTCGAGCTTCTCGTAGCTACATTTTGCGGATTAAGACGAACAGTGGTCCCTTTTAAGCTTGTCATCGTAGGATCCGACGAGGGTCATCTGCACGTCCTGAGATTGCTTGCAAAAAAAACTTAAGGTTGAAAACGATGTAATGTTTGCGGCCATTTTTACGAGCGCGGCCATTTTTACGAGCGCGAAAAACTACAGGCTTATGCAGACGCTGATGTTTTTAGGCCATTTAAAAAAAATAAAAAACATATTTAAGATACCAATAAACTAGCGTCTACAGCGTCTACAATAAACTACTACTACATATAAAAAAAGAATAAGAGAATAAAAGGGTAGAATAACGTTCTCTTACTGACAAAAACTGTAGACGCTAACCCGTTTTTGTAAACGCTACACGCTATTTTTTAAACGCTACAAAGGGCAAAGGTAGCGTGGGAGGCGGTGTTTGCAGGGCTTCCTTCGGACGGTTCAATCGGCGTGGTGCTGAAGACCTATTTTTTCATCAGGACGATGCCGCTGTATCGCCGGTAAAACAGGTGGAGAAACAGAAAAACGAGCAGCTTTACACCAGGGAGTGAGAAAATAAGGCGTCTTGCCCGAATCGGGGAAGGACGCTGGTAAATTGTTGACAATAAATAAGCGGAATGAACGAAAAACCTGATGTTCCTGAACCCAGCGGCCTTTCCCCTTCTGGCGATCAGATAGGGCGGCATATCCCGGTCTCCGACATCATAGCGCTCGATGATATCCCGTGAATGTTTTTTATGTCCGATTCCGGGTTCGAAGGCCAGGCACACGCCGTTTTTCTTTAATGCCCGATATGCGCATTCAATTGCTTTTTTTTCATCTTCGGAATGGTGGAGCGATGCATAGAACAGCACGGCATCGAATTCGTTTTCATAGTGCAGACTTTCAAAATCGCAGCAGATAAAACTGATCGTTCCCTCATTATGCAGAAAAACCGGATTCTCCTCGGCAAGTTTGATCGCATCGGAAGAACAATCCTGTCCGACGACATTATACCCCTTTTGGGATAAAAAATAGGATAGCCATCCTGTCCCGCATCCGCATTCGAGCACTTTTGCCGGAGGAGGTGGAAACAGGGAATTTATCAATCCCATGTCCATCAGATATATTGGCGTTCCATTATCGGAAAATGGTTTTTTGATGGCATGGGTTCTCCCCGCATCTCCGATATTATGAAAGTAGGTCAATTCGCCGGGTCTGGGCATACTGATTTCCCGCAGGTTGTGGTTGATTTTTTCAATAAATATAGGTTATGATCGTGGGGAGCCTGAAATCCCTTTTCAGAACGTGCCTCTCCGACGTAGACAATGCCGTTGGCGACTGTTGGAGCGGACGCTATGTAACCTCTGGTGGTAAAATTCCATATCGTGGCACCTGTAGCTATGCTTAGAGCGTAAATGTTGCCGTACCAGCCATCTCTCGTGCTGTACCCCCCTCTATAAACAACGCCGTTCGAGATAGCGGGAACCGACCCCGGCCCCCCAATAGCAACCTGCCATATCTTGGCTCCTGATGCCGCGTCGATGGCATAAAGCGCTCCCCCTTTAACGTAAACAATCCCATTAGCGACCGTTGGAGAGTCGACACCGTCTGAAGCGGTGAATTTCCACTTAAGCTGATTATTCGGCGGCGTGCTCCCCGCTACCGGGCTATAATCACCGGTGTGCGCTGCGTTGCACCGAAACTGCATCTCATCAGTCTGTGCTGCTACTGGTAAACTGACCAATCCAGCGAAGACGACAGCAACGAGCAATGCAACAGCAATAAATGAGGATAATTTTGAGAATTGAATAGTACCTCGAAAAAGGTTCTTGAACGTCTAAGAACGTGTCAGAAGATACGATAAAAGCTGCGGTTGAAACAGATAAGGGGGACCTTTTTAAGCCCAATGGCGATGGTTCCATAATGAAACACCGGACCAACAAACACGGGTGTTATCACCTTAAAACACTACTCGAAAAGGAAGTATAGACAAGTAAGTAATTCCAAGGTAAAACAACTGCTGGGCCCTGAAGACAAACGTCCTCACGGCTTTTAATCGTATATGGTCAAGCTAATATTATCACCTTGGTCCAGGTGTTATCTCAAATCGGCTAATGTCCGGGAGCCTAAAAACAACGCTTCGCGCCGCGTGATTATCGGCTGCACAAAACTACGACTAATGTTCATTTTCGCCGTTACGTGAAGGTATATAACGAAGTGAATACATCGGCCCCGTATCTTTTAGCCCGTCGGAAGGCTCGTGGCAAACAGCGACCGTCTAGCTTCTCTTTTCCTTTTTTTGTGGGCCTTTTTTCGTGGGCCATATCGGCGATAGATGATGCTATCATCTGAGCGATGGGTTAACAGAGAGGTTAACGGTCTAACATCCGACGGTCGCCAAAATGAGCGCCATAAAAATAGTGCTGATGTGATGGAAAACTGACACGTACGTAAAAAATATGGGACCCAGCGCATTTAGGTCTTCTTGCCGTCCAAAGATCGCGATGAATCGTTCGACAACGTGGTGGAAGCATTGGCGTGTGGCACGCCTGTTAATAGTGACGAACGTCTGCGGAGTTTCAGAATGGGTTTGTCCAGACGTGAGATATGTTAACGACTACGACCTAGGGCAATTGTGCAACGTTCTTTTGGCAGTTCTACGGGAAGAGCGGCATAGCAAAAGCACTTTGGAATACTGGCAAGAAGTTAATTAAGCGAGAATTTGACTGAGACAAAGGCATTTTGAGGCTTGAGAAACTGTACGCAGCTATTTCTACAAACACAAAGTGCGCGTGATACAATCCTTAGCATCCTCTTGTAGTTTCACTGCTTTTATGTGTATCGGTAGTGGCGCATGCCGCCATCACGCCGGCTGTGTGCGCGAGCTCTTTTTCTGAAGACTAAGTCGCTTTGAGAATCCGAGTCGAAGGCGCTGCACAACAGCCACCAACTCACAAGTGGGAACCCGCGACAGACAGAAGAGGTGGACACGCAAAGGAGCTGAAAAGAGTTGCCGAGTTTGATCCCTAAGTTTGTGAGGAAGCCGCTCAGTTTTGCCGATAGTAGATTGCTGGCCCACCATTGTCGTAGATCTTATTCTCCGCCCCTGTTACGGCCAATATAGAAGATATCTGCGCCGTCCTCCCAGTTAGTGTGCCGCTAGGCGTTTGATATCCTATTTGCCATCCTGTTGCTAACGCAACATATCCCTGCTTCACATTTTGAAATCCAAGAAAGACGTAAGCAGTGGGTGGCTGATGTCCGACTATTTCGTAACTAAACATGGCGATTGAAGCCGGCGCTATAAATCCGTAACCAAGGAGTTCCGGGATTGTTACTTGATCGGCATAGATTAAGGACCCTCCTCTCACACTCGAAAGCCACTTAGCTGCATAGATGTCTGCGTTTGGATCAGAACCCTCCTCTAGATACGACCATCTTGCCGCCCCCGCGTCCGTGCCAACAGAAGACATCAGGTTGCTTCTTACTTGCCACTGCGCGTGGGAAGGAATATAGTTCGAGGGATTCTCAGTTACCTCAAAAATGGCCCCGCTGTTGAATAGAAGGTATGGCAAAAGAAGGCCCATCAGCGCGATGTATCGTAGCTTATATATCGAATTGCTGTTCGCGCCGAACCATCTGGATACGGTATTGACGATGCACGCCGCACCGAAGATGCAATATGGGGCCAAAAAAGCTAATACAACTAGATAACTTCTGATAGGTCCTATGGAAAATCCAAGAACCGGCACGATTAAGACGACGAAGGCTACAACTACGGCGCCAAGGGAAAATAAGAAGAAAGTGTCATCGACCGCACTCGTTTGCCGGTGCCTAAGGATCATAATAACTCCTACGGCCATTAACACTTCTGTAGCCAATTGCCAATAACGAGCGAGCAAATGCAGTATCGTTGTAGCTGGTGTGCCCCCTCCAAACACCCCGAGAGTCACATCAGCATTAGGGGCGAACAACTCAGTCGAGAGCGCTGTGGCTGTGTGACTTCCAATACTAACAAGCGATCCAAGCGCCTCCGCTTGCGAAACAAAGGCATACCAGCCGAAAGTCACGACTAGACAGAGGATTACGACTGTAGAAGTAATTACCGCTCTACCGTTTCGTTTTCTATCCCTCCGATTTATCAGAGCTGATCCAATCCACACGAAAACAAGGAAGAAGATAAAGAGATACGAAGTGGCGTAGTGTGAAACTGCTATACCTGCTAAAAATAGTATCACGAGCGCGGAAGTTTCGTGCTTCTGCGGGCGCTTGTTACTGAGTAATAACACAACTAACACCACGAAGATCAGTGCAATTTCCATCCTGGTGGCTGCAGGCAGTATTTGGTAGAATCCGAAGAAGGACATAAAAAGAAAGGTCGCAAGAAGTGCAGATCTGCTGCCGAATTGCGGCTTGTATACCAGGTATAGCCCAAGAGGGACAAATGCGAACAACACGGGAAATATGACCTTGTACACCCAAACAGTGTCTACGTTGAGCACAAGGGAATAGACGTTTGGCAGGATGCTTACGCTCAGCATGCTATAGTAATCACTGCCGACTGCCGCGGTCGGGTTCCAGTAGCCGGCTAGTTTTACAAGTTCACCACAGTAGAGTTCGTACTGAATGTCTGAGCCGAATAGATTGGCTGAAGCCAACGTACGGACATATTGGAGAGCGATTGCAATTGCGACAATGTAAAAGGGATAGAATCGCTCGCCACCAAGACGATTTGCTGCCAGTAATCCCGTGACTACGACAATGCTGGCAATAGAAAGCAGAGCAAGAAGCGTGTTGGAGTAAAACCAAATCGACAATCCGCCGAGAATGCTTAGCATCAAGATAAAGCCCAATCCCAATACTGGAGGCGTCAGCACATTCTCAGCTACTTTTCTGTAGTCGCTGACAGTAATTCGGAAGGCGAAACCATCTCTCTCGTATGTGATAATGCTCAGGGCAAACAGAAGCACTGAGAACGTGCTGATTAAGGGCACCGTTGAAATAGGCTGCGAGCTCCCCAGTGCAGGAGAGATGAGATCCATAAGCAACGGGATGAATAACATAAAGGAAACGCTCAACCCTACCAACACTGCGGCTTTTTCCAGTGGCGTAAAGTTGTTCAGCTTCAAGTTTTGAAGAAGCAAGAACCCAGTTAGGAAGGTAAGCAACACGAATCCAAGGACTTGCCTCAAAACCGGGATATTTAAGAAAACAGCTAAGTCCGTTATGGCGATCAGCGTCAGCGCTAGGGCTAATAATTCCTTTGAGCCAAAAGTCAGTGAGCGATGGCCTTCACGCAAAATCTCAGACATTTAGGTGGGTTCTAACCATTAGTCTCCTGCAGTCTTGTTCTAGCCCTGCTGTCGCTTATTCTCGTGCGATCTTCAAAAATCGCTGCCAGATTGAGCGTCCGGATATCCCCCTCGATGATCTTCAGGTTGTCACTAATCAAATGTGATACGTTTTTCACGCTTCCCTGTGGACTGGTTATCGATTATTGCGACCTCATTGTCTTCCACCAGCGTTTCTACCAGGTGGCTATCGATAAAACCGGGGCCGCCGGTGACGATCACGTGCTTTTCTTTCATATTGGATCTCGGTATAGTTGTTTCTGAAATCAACTTATGTGCGTCGAACGTTCTTTTTTACGCGTTTTTATTGCCGATATTAAGATTATCTTCTCATCTCCGTGAGCGTGAACTCGTCTCGTCTCAGCGCGCCACAACAGAACGTTACTATATCTATGTATCTATTTGCTTCATGTGAAGAATCGTTATTTCTTCGTAGTTTAATCGCGGACCGATCAAAGCGCTGAGTCATTCTTGTTCTCCGTCATTCAGCATTCATCTAATGAACCTCAACGCACTGCGGGCAACGAGTACACCAAAGGCTTTTTTATATGTAGTCTTGACGTTTATTGAAAACTAGCTCCACTTTTAGTTGAACATCATGATTATCACCGAGACGCAGCGTTTTGTTGTACAGTCTACTGTCGTTCACGTTTGTCCCCATCGCTCTCTTGGTCTTGCTCAACGTCTACGCACTCGAGATCTTTCTTATACTCATTATCATTGAATTCCTTCTGCTCGTCGAACTTACTAAGCCCTCGATGATCACTATGGCGTGGAGAAAAAACCTCGCCATATTTGTCGTCCATATTTGTCGTCAGCTGGGTCATCGTGTTCGCCACTGCCTATCAAAGAACAGTGACTATACTGCGATGAAGTGGTGTAAGCTATAGGTGGCCGTGCCGTAGTCGCTAGCTTAGTGCTGTGCTATGCATCGTTCTATTGTTTACTGCGAAATCGTCGATTGCGCCGCCAGAGCATGCATGGCGTGCAGCTCCAGAAATCCTGTGCCCGTTATGAGTCTCGATCCGCGAACCGCCACGTCTGACGTCGTCACTTTGACCCCTTGTAGTCCCGCACGACTACACGGCGGCAAATGAAAGTCTTCCTTCCTTCATTTGATCTCTTAGATTTCGCGTTGCCGATTGGCGCAAAATTGAAGAATTACAACAATATTATCTCAAAATGGCAATAATGCGCGATTCGATGCATGTTGACCGCATAGCGCAAGGCGTTTATACCAATAAGCACGTAGGGTACGTGTTATGTCCCTCACGTCGTCATTAGCTTCGAGCACCGCTAGTATGAGTAGTCTGACGTCGACGACCTCATCAGCGTTCACGCTCAGTAATATCTTTACCGGCGCCGCCATTGCAATCGGCGCACTTATCTTCTTACTTGCTTCAGAAGAAATGATGTCTAAGCGCGACTCTTGGAACGCAAATACAGCGGCACTCTTGCGGCTCATCTACGTGCCACTCGTCGTGACGTTTTGCGCCTTTATTGCGTTCAAGACAGCCCAATTCCTCTAAGAGCGAGGGCACTCACCTTGAGAGCAATTCTGGTCAATCCATAAAGAAGCCGAGCACGCCAAAGAGGATGATGTTGTTCACGGCGTGGATCGTCACGATTAACGCCAGAGCTCTCGTTTTGTAGAAAGCGACGCCAAAGACGACGCCGGCCACGGTGTCAAAAAGCAGCTCGTAGACATTGGCGTAGCCTGCGTGCATCGCACCGAAGATCACGCTCGTGATGGGGATTCCCACGACCGCACTGCTGCGCTCAATGAGCTGCGGCTGGAGGATGACACGAAAGAGCTCCTCTGTCAGCGCCACAAGGAAGATTGTTATGGTACTCAACTGAATGAGCTCTGACACTGAAGCAGTCAGGATAAACGCCCGATTCCTGAGATTAGCGTGTAAAATACGCGAGCCCTGTCCCACAACAAGGCCGAGCGGGAATAACAACGTGGAGTCGACCGCGCCGCGCGCGGGACCCCACCCAGTGAATGCAATGCCTTGACGCCTTCACCGCAATGCACGCAGCTGTGCACAACACATTTTTCGTGCGGCAGCACAGAGCGCAGGCCGCCATTTCGTCTCGTTCACGCATATCGCATCTCGGCGGTTCGTATCGCAGAACGTGAGGTCCCGCTCCATCATAGACTCAGTCGTGCAGCGTAGCGTGTTGATCATTCACAGGGGCAAGGAATTTCCGAGTCTGCAGGTGCACAGCTGTGTTTGTAGCGGTACGTGTTTCACGAGTGAGAACTTCGCAGGACCATTGTGTGTGTCGTAAGGACGTTCAGTAGAGCGAGAGGCACCGTACGTAGGCCGGTGCCGAGTCAAGCCAGCCTGCGATTAGCGCCGCTTCGCGGTTGCGCAATCGAGTCCGAAGCGC
>Ga0326728_10022236_pt1 | contig 11803 bp, 9 predicted proteins | sample MB3enrmetagenome_FD_207602 | JGI IMG/M metagenome (GOLD analysis project Ga0326728, IMG submission 207602) | Lab enriched peat soil microbial communities from McLean, Ithaca, NY, United States - MB31MN | ecosystem: Environmental > Terrestrial > Soil > Wetlands > Peat | place: USA: New York... | reverse complement strand
CGGTGATTGCGGACCTGCAATCGGCTGGCGTTCGCCTTCGCTCCGTGATGGAGACCGTGGACGAAACCGCCGCAGGCAAACTTATCCGCAACATCCACGGGGCCTTCAATCAATTCGACAATGACCGGAAATCTGAGCGGACACGGCTAGGAATGCAGCGAGCCGCCAGCATGGGCCGATTCCCCCATCAAGCTCCCATCGGCTACCTGAACATTCTGAGCAAGAGCGGGCCGAATCTAATTCCCGATCCTGAACGCGCCCCGTTCGTACAGAAGGCGTTTGAGATATACAGCACCGGCGTGGAAACGAAACTGGGAGTCTTAAAGACGATCAACAGTTTGGGACTGCGAACAGCAAAGGGCGGAAAGGTGCTGCCTCAAACTTTCGACCGAATGCTGAGGAACGAACTCTATAAAGGCACGATTTATTTGCCTGCGTGGAACATCCGGGAGCGCGGGAACTTTGAACCGCTGGTTTCTGCGGAACTCTTTGACCGAGTGCAGGACATTCTGGAAGGTAAACGCGTCTCCGTTGCCGCCCACTTGCGAAACAATCCTGATTTTCCTCTTCGTGTTTTCATCTCTTGTGGAGAGTGCGGGACACCTCTCACGGGGAGCTGGTCCAAGGGGCGGAAGAACCTCTACCCGTACTATCGTTGCCGGAATGCAAAGTGCAGAGCCGTCAACGTCCGGCGCGAAAAGCTGGAATCTGATTTTGCAGACTTGATCCTTCGCCTGAGCCCAGAACCGCGCTACATGCGATTGTTCCGCGAAATTGTCAGTCAGGTTTGGAAACACAAACAAGCAACATCAGAGGCCGTTCTGCGCGAAGCCCGCATCACTCTGGACAATCTCAGGGATCGCAAGAAGCGGCTTGTCGATTTCTATCTGGATGGAAAACTGGATCGGCAGACCTATGAAGAGCAGGTGGAACGTCTGACGGCTGAGATTGAGGATGCCAGCGCGAACATGCGCGGAGCGGATTTGGACTGCATGGATGTGGAAGCGGTCCTAGAATTCGCAGAGAAGCTCGTGGAACGGCCTCACGAGCTTTGGGTTCAGTCTTCCGCCGACCAGAAACAGCGTTTACAGTGGGTGTTTTTCCCTGACGGTATCACGTACACGCACACAGGATTTGGAACCGCTTCAAGTAATAGCTTTTTCAATGTCTTGCGGGAGATTTCGGACGAGAATTCTCATTTGGCGTCCCCGACGGGATTTGAACCCGTGTTATCGCCGTGAAAGGGCGGTGTCCTAGGCCAGACTAGACGACGGGGACGTTTCTGGTGAGATGGTTTGGCGCAAGATTTAATAGTAACAGGGCGTTTTTCCCGCGTCAAAACGCTTTTGGGGCGGGACTTTTCCGGCGGCGGAACTCCATGCGTGGGAAAGCCCGGGCCTCGTGCATCGAACCGGACGCGCGTTCGATTTAGAATACGTGCATGGGCGATCCGCTATATTTGAGCCTGTGGTTTCCCAGCTTCGATGAGTCCGAGATTTTGCCGCGGACGGTCAGCGTGCTCCGGCAAATTCCGTTTTCCGCGGCGCGGAACGGGGTGACCTACTGCTCGATCCAGCCGGTCTCGTGGAGCGAGCCGACGATTCTGGAGCGCCGCTTCCAACCTGGCGTTTCGCCGGAAGACGCGGCGGAAGTGGCGGCGGAACTTCTGCACGACGATTATGCCTACGTTTTCGAGGCCTATTGGGACCTGTGGACCCCGCCGGAGGGCGCGGAAAAATGGGTGCTGGAGCCGTCGCTGGTGCGTTTGATTGCGCACGGGATGGAATTTGAAGAGCACACCGCGGAAGATGCCGGGCACATTCAAATCGATTTCGGGTTGGACACGCCCTTCCTGCACGAAGAAGTCGAGTTTACCTCCGAGGCGGAGCGGAATGTCCGCAGCAACGTACACAAGCTGGTGGAGTTCACCGCACAGGTGGAGAAGAATGCGGGGGCAACAGGGCGGGTGCTGTGGTCGGAGTCGGAAGAGAATCTGGCGCAAAAGCTGATCGCGCGGCTGCAGCGAGTGCAGTAAAGGCTGCGGCAACTGTTTCTGAGATAGAGGCGATCGCCTTCCGCGCAAAACAATAGGGCATCGAAACCAGCCTGAGCCGGTTTCGATGCCCTTCAAAGTTATTGCCAAGCTACTTCGTTCGTCCACCTTCGATCTTTAGCTTGTCGCTGGCTGCGGCCTGGGCTGCGGCTAGCCGCGCCGTGAGCACGCGGAACGGCGAGCAGGAAACGTAGTTCAGCCCTACGCGGTAGCAGAACTCGACCGACGATGGCTCGCCGCCGTGTTCGCCGCAGATTCCGACTTTCAGGTTGGGACGCGTCTTGCGTCCCTTTTCTACCGCCATCTTGACCAACTGGCCCACGCCTTCTTGATCGAGAACGGCAAACGGATCCTGCTTGATGATGCCCTCGGCGATGTAGGTCGGGAGGATCTTGTTGACGTCGTCGCGCGAGAAGCCCCAGGTGGTCTGGGTGAGATCGTTGGTGCCAAAGGAGAAGAACTGCGCTTCCTTGGCGATCTCATCGGCGACCAGGGCGGCGCGTGGCAGTTCGATCATGGTGCCGACCAGATACTCGACGGTCTTTCCTTTTTCCGCGAAGACTTCTTTCGCGACGCGGTTGACGATGGCCGCCTGGTTCGCCATTTCGTTGAGCGTGGCGGTGAGCGGGATCATCACTTCGGGAAAGACCTTGACGCCGTCCTTGGCGACGGCGACGGCCGCTTCGAAGATGGCGCGCGCCTGCATCTCGGTAATTTCCGGATAAGTGATGCCGAGCCGGCAACCGCGATGTCCGAGCATGGGATTGAACTCGTGGAGCTGCTCGACGCGGCTGAGCAGCAGCGGCAAGAGCTTCTTCAAATCGCCGACCGCCTTCGCGCCGTAGTCGCGGTACTTCGAGACCAGCGATTTTTTCTGTTTCGCGTCCGCGTACTGGAAGGTCGCGATATCCACCATCAGATCTTCGCGGCGCGGCAGGAACTCGTGCAAGGGCGGATCGAGCGTGCGGATGGTCACGGGGAATCCATCCATGGCGCGAAACACGCCGTCGAAATCCTTGCGCTGCATGGGCAGGAGTTTCTTGAGCGCGGTGCGGCGATCCTTTTCGTTGTCGGCAAGAATCATGGCGCGCATGTGGGGAATTTTTTCTTCGCCGAAGAACATGTGCTCGGTGCGGCAGAGACCGATGCCCTCGGCGCCAAAGGCCCGCGCCTGTTTTGCGTCGCGCGGAATGTCGGCATTGGCGCGGACTTTGATGGTGCGATAGGGATCGGCCCAGTCCATGAACTTCTGCAGTTCGGGATCGTCGGGCGAGGGATCGAGCGTGTTCAGCTTGCCCTTGATGACGCGGCCGGAGGTACCGTCGAGCGAGATCCAGTCGCCAGATTTGAAGATCTGGCCTTTGACGCGCATTTCGCCCGCCTTTTCATCGACATCGACATCGCCGGCGCCCGCGACGCAACACTTACCCATGCCGCGCGTGACCACCGCGGCGTGGCTAGTCATGCCGCCGCGCGAAGTCAGAATGCCCTTGGCGACTTCCATGCCGTGAATATCTTCGGGAGTGGTTTCGCCGCGAACGAGAATGACGTGGACATTTTTTCCAGAGCCGACTTTTTCGACGGCTTCGTCGGCGGAGAACACAATCTGTCCCACGGCCGCGCCCGGAGAAGCGGGCAGGCCCTTGGCTAGCACTTCAACCTTGCTCCCTTTTTCGTCGAGACGCGGAACCAGGAAGTCGTAAAGCTGGTTCGGCTCGACGCGGAAGATGGCTTCTTCCTTGGTGATGAGGCCTTCCTCGACCATCTGCAATGCGACCCGGACCGCGGCCAGCCCAGTGCGTTTGCCGTTGCGCGTTTGCAGCATGTAGAGTTTGCGGTCCTGAATCGTGAACTCAAAATCCTGCATGTCTTTGTAATGCTTTTCCAAGCGCGTGGTGATGTCGCGGAGCTGGTTATAAACATCGGGCATGATCTTTTCGAGTTCGAGGATTGGAACCGGAGTGCGCACGCCCGAGACCACGTCTTCGCCCTGCGCGTTGAGCAGGAATTCTCCGTAGAACTCGTTCGTTCCATTCGCCGGGTTGCGCGTGAAACCGACGCCGGTGCCGCTGGTCTCGCCCAAGTTGCCGAAGACCATGGCCTGCACGTTGACGGCGGTGCCGAGCATGTCGTCGATATTGTTGATGCGGCGATAGTGCTTGGCGCGATCGTTCTGCCAGGAGCGGAACACGGCATCGCGCGCCAGAACCAGTTGTTCGATCGCATCCTGCGGAAAGTCGCGCTTGGCGTGCTTCTTGACCGCTTTCTTGTACTCCACAATCACTTCTTGCAGCGCCTTAGCGTCGAGGCCGGTGTCGAACTTGGTTTTCTTCTGCTTCTTCTTAGCGTCGAAAATTTCATCGAATACCGACTTCTCGATGTCGAGCACGACGTTGCCGAACATCTGAATCAGGCGGCGATAGGAGTCGTACGCGAAGCGAGGATTGTTCGAGCGCTTGGCAAGGGCTTCAACGCTTTGATCGTTGAGGCCGAGGTTGAGGATCGTATCCATCATGCCGGGCATGGAGAACTTCGCGCCCGAACGCACGCTCACCAGCAGCGGATTATCGCCTTTGCCGAGCTTCTGGTCTTGCAGGCTTTCGAGCTTGGCCAGAGCTTCTTCCATCTGGCGGTCCACTTCTTTCGACACCGCGTTGTGGCGCATGTATTCGCGGCAAGCCTCGGTCTGAATGGTGAAGCCGGGAGGCACGGGGAGCCCAGCGTTGGTCATCTCGGCCAGTCCAGCGCCTTTGCCGCCGAGAACGTCTTTCATCTTGCCATTGCCATCGGCCTTGCCGCCGCCGAAGAAGTAAACATATTTTGTACTCGTAGGTTTTGTGTCGGTGATTTCAGTATCGGGGAGAGTCGTCGTTGCCATGTATGTCCTCTTTTCTATGATTTCGAAGATTCCTTGCCTTCCGTCACGATCTCGGAAAAATCGGCGATCGTGGAGAATTCCTTGACCACGGTCTGCAACAGGGCCAGGCGATTGGCGCGGAGATTGTCGTCGTCCACCATTACCATGACCTTGTCGAAAAATTTGTCGATCGCGGGACGCAGCTTTGCAATCTCAAGCAGCGCTCCTTCATAATCGCGCGCCGCGCGCAGCTTCTCGACCGTTGCCGCCGTCTGCGGGACCAGCGCGGCCAGTTCTTTTTCGGATTCTTCCTGCAGGCCGGCGGGATCGAGGCGCGCTGCCACCAGTTTATTCTTTTCAGACGCCTGGCGCAGGATGTTCTTGATCCTCTTGCACGCAATCGAAATCGATTCGAAATCGGCCGAGCCGCGCACTTTGCTCACCGCCTCGGCGCGGGCGGCGGCGTCCACCACATCGTCGGAATCGACAGCGAGCACGGCCCCGACTACGTCATACGCATATCGAGGTTCATGCGCGTCTTTCAAGTAGAACTCAAGGCGCTCGCGGAAAAAGGCGCGGACAGACTCGGCGTAAGCGGGGTTGGAAAATTTCTTTTCCGCTTCCGACTCCTGATAGCGAATGCGCGCATCGGCCATGATCTCCGAGAGACGGAGCGGCAGTTTATGCTCGGCGATCGTTTTAACGATGCCGTTCGCCTGGCGGCGCAGCGCAAACGGATCTTTCGATCCGCTGGGAATCAGCCCAAGCGCGAACATGCCGGCAATCGAATCGGCCTTGTCGGCGATTGAAAGCACCGCGCCCTCGACCGTCGCGGGTACTCCGTCCTCCATCGACTGGGGCTTGTAGTGGTCGTAGATGGCCCGCGAAATTTCGCGCTGCACATCGGGCCTCATGTCTTCGTCGAGTATTTGCGCGCGCGCGTAAAGACCGCCGACAATCCCCTGCAATTCGGTGAATTCCTTGACTAGTTCCGTGGTCAAATCGGTTTTGGCCAGCAACGCGGCTTTGTGGATAATGCCGGGCCGGATGGCCATGCCGCTCTGTTTCACCGTTTCGGCGAGCCTACTGGCCATGCGCTGCACGCGCATCGTCTTGTCGTAGTAGCTGCCGAGATCTTTCTGGAAGGTGACGTGGCGCAATAACTCGACGCGCTGGCGAAGCGTCTGCTTCTGGTCCATCTGCCAAAAAAACCGCGCATCGTTGAAGCGGGCGCGCAAAACACGCTCGTTGCCGTGACGGATTAAGCCCAAGCCGTCGGAGTCGGCGTCCGTGTTGAGCACCGCGAGGAAGTGCGGTAGCAATTTCCCATTCGCGTCTTCGAGGGCGAAATATTTCTGGTGGTCGCGCATCACCGTGACCAGCACTTCTTCAGGCAAGTCGAGAAATTCGGGATCGAAGCTGCCGAGGATGGCCGAAGGAAATTCCGTCAGATTGACCACGGTCGCGACCAGCGGCTTGTCTTCACGCCAGCGCGCGCCGGGAATGGTGCGCGCCGCAGCATCGAGCGCCTTGCGGATCGCCTGCTCACGCTCGGCCGCGCCCAGAACTTTCGCGCCGCGCAGGGTTTCGACATAGGCGCTGGGCTTTGAGATAGCGATTGATTCGCCGCCAGATTCGCGGCCTTCACTACCGATGATGCGGTGTCCGCGCGATGTTTTACTCGCTGCGATGCCGAACACTTCCACCGGCACGACCTGCTCGTCAAGCATCGCCACCAGCCAGCGCACCGGGCGGACGAATAGCTCTCCGCGCTTGCGCCAGTACATATTTTTGGGCCAGTAGAGTGAGGAAATTTCTTTGGGCAGTATCTCGGCGAGAATCTCGGAGGCGGTGCGGCCTTTTCGCGTGACCGTGGCCGCCAAATATTCGCCCTTGGGAGTACTCGTCTTTTCGAGCTTGCCGACTTCCACGCCGGCCTTCTTGGCAAAAGCATGCGCCGCCGGCGTCGGCTGGCCATCCTTATATGCGACCTGCACGGAGGGCCCGGTCATCCGTTCGGTAATGTCCGGCTGCGCGGCGGGAATGCCGGAAGCGAGAACCGCCAGTCGGCGCGGCGTATCGAGATAGGAAATCGTTCCGGCCGGTTCTAGGCGCTCGCGCTGCAACAGTGTGCTCAACCGTTCGCGCAACTCGCGCGAAGCGGCGTCAATCATTCTTGCAGGAATTTCTTCGCATCCGAGTTCGAGTAGGAAGTCTGGCATTGGGCAGTTCAGTTGCAGTTCATTTTATGATCTCAAAATTACAGCCAAGTGAATGTGAGCTGGGTCACAATGAGCCGCGAGCTACGAGCCATCATCCCCCCGTGGATCTCTGTATCCCCTGTGGTAAAGCACTCATCCTGCCGGGATATTGCTGGTCCATCCAGGCCTTAGCAATCCCAACAGCCAACACTCGCACCCGCGCGATCACGCCTACACGCTCGGTCACCGAAATCGCGCCGCGCGCATCGAGAATGTTGAAGTAGTGCGAGCATTTCAGGCAAAGATCGTAAGCGCCCAGCAGCGGAAACCGCGATTTCTCACGGACAATATCGGCGCCATCGCCCTCCGTCTTGTCCTTACATAGAGCTGCGTATCGCTCCATCAGCGCCTTGCACTCGGCCTCGCACAATTCAAAGTGCTTCCACGTCTTCTCGACATCCGCGGCTTCGAAGTTGTACACCGAGAATTGCTGCTCGTCGGCCAGGCGCACGTCGCCATACTTCACTTCCCGGCATGTTTCGGGGTCGCGTGCCCATACGATGTCGTAGATGGAATCAACGTCTTGCAAGAAAGCGCACAGCCGCTCCAGGCCATAAGTGAGCTCGACCGAGATAGGATCGAGATCCACGCCGCCGCACTGCTGAAAGTAAGTGAACTGCGTGACCTCGAGGCCATCGAGCATGACCTGCCATCCGATACCCCATGCGCCGAGCGTCGGAGACTCCCAGTTATCTTCCTCGAATTTGATATCGTGCTGACGCAGATCGATGCCGATCGCGCCGAGCGATTCGAGATATAACTCCTGCACATTTTCCGGCGGCGGCTTCAGAATCACCTGCAACTGCGTGTGCTTGAACAACCGGTTGGGATTCTCCCCGTAACGCCCGTCGGCCGGACGCCGCGAAGGCTGCACATAAGCAACCTTATAAGGAGTCGGCCCCAGCACGCGCAGGAATGTCTCGGGAGCCATCGTCCCCGCGCCGACTTCAACGTCATAGGGCTGCTGAATGACCGCCCCGCGCGCGGCAAAAAAAGCCTGGAGCTTGAGGATGAGTTCCTGGAAGGTCGGCGGGTTGGAGTTCAACGATTTCACTTTCTTTTTTCCCGCGAGGACTCGATGATTTTCCTTAGTGCTGGTTTTTGGTCGTTAGGTAATGTGTTCAACTCCGTCTCACAGATCTCCATCACTCTGGGGTGCTGAATCGCATTGCTTGTCAATGACCACTGTGCGGCACCGCCAATCAGCATCTTCGTCACATCACCTTTTGTATCCAGCATTGGCAGCGCACTAATCAGCCGCTGCACGTAGCGCTCGTCCCCTGTCGCAAAGAAGCTTCCCCATAATGCATCCAGGAATCCGGCAGAAGAGATTGTGTCCTTAAGAAAATCCGGAGGACGGTCATCCCCAAGCAGCTTTTTCACATAGTCCTGATATGAAGGGGATCCCTTAGTCGCCACTGACTCTAGCAGGGACACGCTGTTGCTGGTGTGAGCCATCCACAGCGCCAATGCGGCCATTATCTTCTGGTCTTCCGTGCTGGATTGCAGTTCTATTAGCCAAGCCTTCGTCTTGTCGCTATTGTTGGCAAATACCTGTGCGAGGAAAGCGGCTAGCGGTGACTGGGAGTCAGCCTTAGACAGCCACCCTTTCTTCGACATAAGGTGGATTGCCGAAATCGTGAGATCTGGTCGAGGATGCAGATAGTAGTACGTCAACCATTCATGTAGTTGCTCGTCCGTCGTCACGTCTGCGGCTGATGCAATTAGGGTGGGATTACTACTCTGACCAACACAATGCGAGACTAGGGCCAGCGCACAAACTGCACACGCCATCGAGTTCCGCAAGTAGACTGTCAATCTCAAGAGATTTTCTCCAACATGCCTGCCGTTACCAGCTTCTTCTCAATGTGGCGCTCGAGAATCTGGATCAGAAACTTGCGCAAATCGGCGCAGACCGCTTTCGGCCAGGCGATCTCAGAAAATTCGCCAACCCGAGAGCGAAGCATCTGCGCCGCGATCTTTCGCGATTCCGGCGACAATTCCGACGACGCCACCCGCTTATCGTTGGCGCAAACCAAGCCGTCGGCAAGCGCGTGATAGAAGGTCCGGCTGCCGTCGCGGCCGTTATCTAACCTACGTCCGCAGACCACGCACTCGGAAAACTCCGGCAGAAACCCCATGAGCCGCGTCATCCACAGCTCAAAGTAAGTGAGCGGCATCCACAACACCGGGCCGCGCAACTCCTGCAAAACTGCCAGGCTCAACCGAAACACGGCGTCGCTCGCCTCGCGGTCGGGCATCAATTCGTCGAGCAACTCGGCGACATGCGCCAGCGCCGCCGCCCGCGCATAACTAACTTCGCTCGCCAGCGGCGACTCGATCACTTCACAGGAATCGAGCCGCGCCAATTCTTGCCGCTCGCGGTCGTCGTAAAACGCCCGCACATAAGTGAGTGGCTCCAGCGCGCCTCCGAAGCGGCGTCTGGACTTCATGGCCGAGCGCGCCACACCTTTCACCTTGCCCTCCAAGCGGGTAAAGAGCGTAACCAGCAAGTCCGCCTCGCGCAACGGATACGTGCGCAGAACGATCGCTTCCGACTCCTTCAGCGCCATGGAAGGTATACAGGTTAATCAATGATTGTAATGGAAGGAGCTGTCAGCCGTCAGCTTTCAGCTCTCAGTGAAACCAAGAGCTGCCGGTACTGAACTGGTTTACTGACGGCTAAAGCTGAGAGCTGAGAGCTGCTCTATCGCCCAAAATACTTCGCATTCCGCTCGGTGTACTCTTTCCACTTTTCCGGCAGGTCGTCGAGCGCGAAGATGGCCGAGACGGGGCACACAGGAACGCAGGCGCCGCAATCGATACATTCCACGGGATCGATATAAAGCATCTCCTCCGTCCCGAACTTTTCGGAGTCCTTCTTGGGATGGATGCAGTCCACCGGACAGGCGTCAACACAGGCGGTGTCTTTGGTTCCAATGCAGGGCTCGGCAATTACGTAGGCCATAAAGTCTCATGCTCCTCGCGCACTAGGGAGTGTGATGGAACTCACAATTCTAGCAAGAACGCGGCTACCGGTACAGGCAGCGGTAACTGGATACGGTTATCTGGCACCTCGCTCTATCGAATGCCGAACGGTCTAACCGCGCAGCCACTGCGTCACCCATAGCGGTAACGAGCCGCCGATGTTGAAGAGCGCGTGAATGATGATCGACGGAATAAGACTCCCCGTTTTCTCACGGTAGTGCGCTGCTACAAGTCCGAGGAACGTTATCAGCAGAATTACCGGTACCGCTGCGAGTCCCATTCGCTTAAAAGCCAAAATGTGCATGGCACCGAAGAACAGACCACTCACCAGCACCGGCATACTCAACCATTGGTGGGCCGCTGCATCCACTTGGGCGGGACTGCTCAATAGTGTTTGGAGAAGGCCACGGACAAATATTTCCTCACAGATGCTCGCGTAGCCCCAGACAAAGACAATCGTCTGGAGCTTCGTGAATGTGAATCCAGGCGGTCCGCTTGCGCCTGATCCATGTGACGTAATCGCTCCCACGGTGGTAATCACCGCCATCGGCAGAACCCACAAGAGGATACTCGGGCTGAACTCATACGCTTCTTTGGTAAACCCAAAGAGATCAAATCTGCCCTTCGAGATCAACCACATCGCCGCGACGGACAAAACCAACATCAAAGAATGCGTCACGAACGGCGGCGGGAAAAAGCTCCCCGGCGGAATACGGATAATCCTCGGTGCGTACGATGCCGCCAAGCACACGGCCGTCGCGAGAGCGAGCGCCAGTACCAGTCTGAATGAATAACGAACGATCACACATTCTCCGCTTCAAGAGGATTCTAACTTAAGCGACTCAATTGACGAGAAAATTGCCCGCCAGATCCGTTCACCCTTCGGCTGGTTGTGTGACCGGCTCGCGCGCTTCCAACGGCGGCACGGGGATGGCGGGAAGCCTCGCGGGCGCGCCACGCCAGGCGCCGGGCTTGAAGCCTTCTCTGATTAGCTTGAAGATGGTCCGCCAGTTTTGCGCGATTGCCTTTACCCATGCCATTTTCCCCATCATCGGAAAATAAATGCCGCGAAAACAGAAGCGCGCAAGAAAGATGTTGATGCGATAACCCAGAGGCTGATCGTTCAGCGATTCCACCGCTTGCGCCAGCGCCTCCGGGCTATAGGCCTGCTCCCAGCCGTGATCCACTTCGGCATGAGCTTCTTCGATGGTCATTTTCAACGGCGTGTGGGCCATCGTAAATGCAATGAACTCTTGCCAGTGTTTGGGCCGCGTCAGGCGACCGGTCTTCTCCAGCCGCTTGTAGAGCGGAGTTGCGGGCAAAGGCGTAAGCAGGCCAAAAATCGGCAGACCCGGAGGCCAAGTCCGTACTTGTTCAAGCGTTCGCTCGGCGACTCCGGTGGTGTCGTTGTCCATGCCGAAAATAAACGATGTGATGGCGTACACATTGCGTTGCGTCAGCCGCTCCAGCACCGCCGCATACTCGCCGGGCTTGTTGAATCCCTTGTTCACGTCTTTCAAGTTGGCCGGGTCGATCGACTCCATGCCGATAAAAATCCACTTGCCTCCGGAGGCAGCGATCAGGTCGAGGAGTTCTTCGTCGCGCAGCAAGTTGGCGCTGATCTGCGCCACCCAATGCACCTGC
>Ga0326728_10022235_pt1 | contig 11803 bp, 8 predicted proteins | sample MB3enrmetagenome_FD_207602 | JGI IMG/M metagenome (GOLD analysis project Ga0326728, IMG submission 207602) | Lab enriched peat soil microbial communities from McLean, Ithaca, NY, United States - MB31MN | ecosystem: Environmental > Terrestrial > Soil > Wetlands > Peat | place: USA: New York... | reverse complement strand
TGGCATCCCTCGCGGGTCAACATGCGCAGGATGTTCTGCTTGATGCCGAAGTCGTACGCGACGACGTGCAGCGGCACGCCGTTGGTGCCGCCGTCTGCAACCGGCAAATACGTATCGCCGGTCTGATTCTTCGGCTCCTTGGCATCCCACTCATACGCCGCCTTGGTAGTCACCACGCTGGCCAGGTCCGTGCCTTCCATCTTGCGGATCGCCCGCGCCTTGGCCACCAGCGCGTCGGTGTCCAGAGCATCGCCCGACGCAATCACGCCACGCATCACGCCATGCGTGCGCAGATGCCGCACCACGGCGCGCGTGTCCACCTCGGCCAGCACGGGAACGCCGCTGCGCTCCAGGTAGTCGTCGGCAACCTCGGTGGCCCGCCAGTTGGAGCTGATCTCGGAGAACTCGCGCGTCACCAGCGCCTCGATATACGGCCGCGCACTCTCCGCGTCGCTGGGTGTCGTCCCATAGTTCCCAATGTGCGGATTGGTCAGCACCACGATCTGCCCCGCGTACGAGGGATCGGTGAAGATCTCCTGGTAGCCGGTCAGCGATGTATTGAAGACGACCTCGCCCGCGGCCTCGACCGGCGCGCCGAAACCCTTGCCGCGAAAGATGCGCCCGTCCTCGAGCGCCAACAGCGCCAGAATCCCCCAAGGAGTGGATTCAATCGATTCTATCAGCATCCGCAGGAGGCGTTCGCATCTCGCACCCGGTTTTCCACGCATTTCCGCGCGCAGACGCAAAAAGACCCGGCACATGTCCGGGTCTTCTTCCAAACGAGGGAGAGGAGCAGTACCAACTTAACTCTCCTGACGCCGGTTGCTGCAGAAAGATGCAGCTCGCAAACAAATGTTCGTCCTGAGCCAACGGTGGCCTGATCGTGCCCCTTAAGGAGTGAAGACCCCCGGTGCTCTGGGGGTCTTACGTAATAGGTGGGCATGGGTCTTGCGGATAGGGGAAGCCGGAACCGTGGGAACTGCTGGCCCGACAAATTGCTTGCTACATTCCATGAGACGCCGGCCAGAAGAAAAAGTTGCCAAATATTCCGCAAAATGTATTTAAAAAAATGACCATCTTCCAAAAAGTGAATCACTCGGGAGCGAGCCCCGATCCACAGCGTGAACTATTCATTGATTCCATTGGCTTTATTCAAGTAAATCCCAATCCAAACCGTTCATGCTGGGATTCCAAAATGGGATTAATTTCCACAGCAATCCCGGACTGATCGCGTCCGGATTCTCCATTACGGCGTGATCGAGTCCGGAGTGGCGCGGCTCAGCAGGATGCGCACGTCCGTGGAGTTGTTGATGGAAAAAGCCGGCGGCGTGCTGGGCGCGGTGATGGCGATGAAGTCCGCGCGGTGCACATCTGTCAGGTAAAAGGACGGGCGCGGGTCGGGCGCGACGGGCGCAAGCTCGACGTGGCTCAGCTCGATGTTCTTGATGTGGCGCAGGTAGAAGCCATGCGAGGGAGTGGGGCCGAACATGCTTGGCCCGGGATAATGGTTCTCGTACTCGGGCACCTGAATCTTGGTCGAATCCGGGGCCGCGCCACCCGCGTGCTGGATGTAGATCTGCGACAGCTTGACATCCTCGATGAAGTAGCCGGGAATGCCGCTGAGGATGGAGCTGTAGTGGGAGGGTGTGTTGTAGCTGGAGAGGTTGGAGATCAGCACGCGGCGCAGCGTACCCACCTTGGTCGTGTCGGCTGGCCCGCGCAGGCGCGCGCCCAGTCGCAGGAAGATGGGCGAGGTGTTGATGTCGCGCATGGTGATGTTGCTGACGGCAAAGTCTTCCAGCAGCGCTCCGTCCACCGTCTCCAGCGCCAGTCCGCCGCATCCCTCGAAGACGCAGTTGGAGATGGTGATGTTCTTGAATCCTCCGTTGGACTCGGTGCCGAATTTGATACGTCCGGTGCCGCCGTTCGGCCTCCGCTTCCAGGTGCCGTCCAGCAGGCTGCCCAGCTCCCAGCAGCCGGAGACATAGCAGTTGGTGATGTTGACGTTTTCCGTGGCCTTGGCATATCCCAGCGCGTAGCTGGACTTGGGTACAATGCCGTCGTCCCACGGCGAGTTGACCGTGCAGTTGGAGACGCGCACGTTCTTGCAGCAGTCAATGTCCATGGCGTCGCGGTCGGTGTCGATCTTCAGGTTGTCGATGGTCAAGTTGTCCACGCCGGTGACCAGGATCGCGAAGTGCCCGCCCTTGAGCATGGAGAAGTCGCGCAGTGTGACGTTGCGGCAGTTCTTCAGGCCGAGTATCTTGTTGCCCACGCCGGCCTGTTCGGCGACGTAGACCGGATAGTTGCCGCGGGCCGCGCGTCCGGCCCCGAAGCTCAGCCCCTTGCCCCAGAGCAAGCCAGGCCCGGTGATGGAAAAATCACTGATGCCCTCGCCCCACAGCAGCGAGTTGTGCCAGTGGTTGTGCCCGTAGTCCTGGTACGCATCCCACGCCGTCTTCGGCTCGGCCGCGTCGTACGTTCCCCCCATGTATCCCGTGGTCTGGTTGGGCAGCGGCGACTCGGCCGCAATAATGGTGCAGCCCTGCGAGAGGTACAGATCGACGTGGCTCTTCAGCCGGATGGAGAACGAGACATAGTTCCCCGCGGGAAAGAAGACCGTCCCTCCGCCCACGGCCGCCGCTGCTTCAATCGCCTTGTTGATCGCCGGCGAATCGACCGTCTTGCCATCGCCCGTGGCCCCGTACGTGCGCACGTCGAAGAGCATCGGCGGGAGCGCAGGCGCTGCGGCCGGTTTACGCGCAAACGCGGGAAGGGAAGTTACGGCTGTGGCGGCGAGACCCATGCTGCTGAGTCTCAGTAGATCGCGGCGGGCGGAATCGAAGGTTCGCATAGTGTCCGCCATGCTAGCAGAGCAGAGCGACAGCTTGGAACTACATTGCTTGCGCCGCGCAGAATTGCATTCCGGCAGCGGGGAATTGCGAGAATAGAATGTTGGAGGTGAGACACGCGTGACCACAACAGCCGGAAGCAACGATGCGGCACCGGGCAGGAGCGATCGCGGCCTGCTGTGGTTTGTGCTGCTCAACATTCTGGCCGCCAACGCCGGTTTCAAGCTGGTCGCCCACTTTGTCTTCCATACCGGCGTGGACGAGATGCGCGTCCGCTACTGGGACTTCTTCCACTTCCACCAGTTCACCGACTCGTGGACCCCGATGCTTGGCTCGGTCAACTTCTTCCTCGCGCATCCCGGCCTGCCCATCTACCAGGCCAGGCTCTACGACACGCTGATCTATCCGCTCACCTCCATCCTGCCGTTGCTCTGGATGAAGCAGGCGGGAATGAGCGACGCTGCCGTGTTGCGCGCGCTGATGATTGCATCGTGGATCGCCGTGGTCGCGGTGGTTGCGCTGCAAGTCGTGCTTGCGTCGAAGCTCGCCGCGCAGCAATCCAGCTCTCTGAGCTGGCGCGCCGCCGTGGCAACGGCCTTCGCCGCGTTCTTCTTCATGCCCATCACGCTTGCCTTCTCGCTTGGCCAGGCGCAGATCTTTCTCGACCTCTTCTTCACCCTTCTGGTTCTCTTCTGGGTCGAGGGCAGGGAACGGCCCGCGGGTGTGATGATGGCCCTGCTGGCAATGGTGAAGCCGCAGTTCGGCCTGCTTCTGTTATGGGCCGCGCTGCGCCGCCGCTGGAACGCGTTGGCCTCCGGTCTGGCGACACTGGCCGCGGGTTGCGCGGTCTCGCTGGCGGTCTTTGGCCTGCGCAACAACCTGGATTACCTGGGTGTGCTGGCCGGCCTCAGCCGCAAGGCGCAGTCGCACTACGCCAACCAGTCCATCTTCGGCCTGCTCAACCGCGCCATCTTCAACGGCGAAAACCTGCCCTATCGCCCCTACGTCTATCCGCCCTTCATACCCTGGATCTACGTCGTCACGCTGGCCACCACCGCCGTTCTTGTGCTGCTGGCTCTGGCCTATCCCTGGCGCCGGCGCGCCGGTGGAATGGCCGACCTCGCGGCCATCGCTGTGGTCTCGGTCATTGCGACGCCCATGGCGTGGGAGCACCACTACGGCGTGACGCTGCCCATATTCGTATGGCTCTGGTTCGCAGTCTATCGCCGCGGGGTGGGGCGCGTGTGGCCGCTGGCGCTGGCCTGGGTGCTGATCGCCGACTTCCTCTCGCCGCTCAACTTCCTGGCGGCAATTCCCGTCGCGAATGTACTGCAAAGCTATATGTACTTTGGTGCGCTGCTTCTGCTGGGGCTGCTGCTGAGGTTGCGCGAGGTTGCATCGCCGTAGTCTGCGTTCCACTTCCTCGCGTCGCGCGAGGGGGCAGCGCTGTTCTAGGCCTTCTCTTCGGGCGGCTCATCGGCAGGCGGGGCTTCAGCCGTCTGCGCTGCGGCCGGCGGCTCGGCGACAGGCGGGGCTTCAGGCGTCTGCGCTGCAGCCGGTGCTGCTGCAGGCGTCTGCGCTGCGGCCGGTGGCGCCGCCTCGTTGATCTTCACCACTCGGTCTGCCTGTGGGCCCTTCGTGCCCTCGATGATGTCGAACTCGACCTCGTCGCCTTCCTTCAGGCTCTTGTAGCCTTCGCTCTGGATGGAACTGTAGTGGACGAAGACGTCGGCCCCGCCTTCGCGCCCCAGAAAGCCGAAGCCCTTCGCGTTGTTGAACCACTTCACCGTACCTTTATATTGTGCCAATTTGTACACTCCTTACCTTGGCCCTTAGGTTCGCTGACCAGCCTGGTTCGCTGACCAGCCCGTTTCGCCGCCCGGCTGGTTGCCTGGCCGGATTTGCCGGACCCGTACAGTACCACGCAGAACGTCGGCAGGTGGTCGCCCACTGTCGCGGCCTGCTTTATGTGCACTGAGATACAGTATCAAACTTCTGCCGCCGGAGCGACGCAATCCGCAGGGGAAAGACTAAAAAAATCCTCGCTCGTCCGGTCGCCATCGCCCCGCTCCGGACGATTGTGCGGCCTCCGGAACGCCTCGCGCAGACCTCCCTGCGCCTCGCCAACGGCCCGAGGGCGACTCTCAGCCGCCTCTGCATGTATCCTGCTGGAGGCCCAACTTCACCCATGAAACGAATCTTTACCGCGGCTCTTTTGATCTTCGTCGTCGTCCTGCTCATCTTCCGCGGCCAGCCGTGGATGATGACCCTGGCCAGCGCGTTGATCGCTGAACTGGCTGCCTACGAGTACCTCCGGCTGGCCAACCGCAACGGCGCGCGCATCCCCGCCTGGTGGATGCTCTTCGGCACCGCCGTGGTCTTCCTCTTCACCCTGCCCAACTTCCACAACGAGGCCGAGCTTCCCGCGTTGAGTGCGCTGGCCCTGTTTCTGCTGGCCTGGACGGCCTTCCGCGAGCCGCTCGACCGCGTGCTGCCGGACGCCGCGCGCGGCCTCTTCGGCCTGGTCTATGTCGCCTATCCGCTCACCCTGGTTCCCATGATATGGAACCGCGACGACGGCAAGCCGCTCCTTCTCTTCCTCATGGTCTGCGTCTGGGCGGGAGACATCGCCGCTCTCTACGTCGGCCGCCGCTTCGGTCGCCACAAGCTCACCCGCCTCAGCCCCAACAAGACCTGGGAGGGGACCCTCGCCTCGGTTGGCGGAAGCCTCCTGGCTGGTCTCGCCGTCGTCTTGGCGGGCAATCTGCTCTCCACCTACGAGAGCAACACGGTCTTGCACATCCTGGAGCCGGTCTGGCAGTCGGCTGTGCTTGCGGTCGTCATCAACGTTGCCGCGCAACTGGGCGATCTGTTGGAGTCGGCCATCAAGCGCGGTGCGGGCGTCAAGGACTCGGGAACCATCCTTCCCGGCCACGGCGGCGTCCTCGACCGCATCGACGCGCTGCTCGTCGCCGCGCCCGCGCTCTGGTGCGTCCTCCTGCTCAAGGACGCCTTCAGCCTCGGCAGATTTTAGGAATCTCAACGAGTAATCATTCTGGAAAAACTCCATGAGTCGTCATTCTGCCCTGAGCGTAGCGAAGGGCAGAATCTCCGTCGTTGTCTGTGATTGTTCTTCTGTTGTTTGTTCTCTCCGCTGCAATCGGCGCTCAATCTGCGAAAATAGCTACGTGAAGAAGATTGCCATCCTCGGCTCGACCGGCTCCATCGGCCAGAGCACCCTCTCCATCTGCGAATCCTTCCCCGACCGCTATCAGCCCGTCGCGCTGGCCGCTGGCCGCAACCTCGACGTGGCCTTCGCCCAGTGCCTGCGCTGGCGTCCGCGCGTGGTCTCGCTGGCCACCGAAGAGCTTGCCGCCGCGCTCGCCAAACGCCTCCACGAGGCTGGCCTCAACGACACCGAAGTCCTGCACGGCAGCAAGGGAACGGTCCGCGTAGCCACGTTGCATGAGGTTGATTTCGTCGTCTCAGCTATCGTCGGTGTCGCTGGCCTGGAGGCGACCTACGCCGCCGTCTGCGCCGGCAAGACCATCGGCCTGGCCAACAAGGAATGCCTCGTCGCCGCCGGCGAACTCATCCTCGCCGCCGCGCGCAAACACAACGTCGCGCTTCTTCCCATCGACTCCGAGCACAACGCCGTCCACCAGTGCCTGCGCGGTGGCCGTCCCTCCGAGGTCCGTCAGATCTGGCTCACCGCATCCGGCGGGCCGTTCCGCAATACGCCTGCCGCCGACTTCGACCACATCACTCCGGCGCAGGCGCTGAAGCACCCCACCTGGGTCATGGGCCGCCGCATCACCATCGACTCGGCCACCATGATGAACAAGGGATTCGAGATCATCGAGGCCTGCCGCCTCTTCAACCTTCCCCCATCCAAGATTCGCGTCACCATCCATCCCCAGTCCACCGTGCACTCACTGGTGGAGTTTGTCGACGGCTCCATCCTGGCCCAGATCTCCGTCACCGACATGCGTCTCCCCATCCTCTACGCGCTGGCCTACCCCGAGCGCGTGGATGCGCAGATTGCAGCCCCAGCTTTAACCTTCGACCTGGCCGCATTGAGCCAGTTGGACTTCGCGCAGCCAGACCCGGCCCGCTTTCCCTGTCTGCGCCTGGCCTATGAGGCGGCGGAATCCGGCCCCGCCGCCTGCATCGCGCTCAACGCCGCCGACGAGGTCGCCGTCGCCGCCTTCCTCCAGGGCGACATTCCCTTCCTCGGCATCCCGCGTACAATCGAGCAGGTGCTGCAACAAACGCCCGCCCACGCGCCTGCGTCTATTAAGGACGTTCTCGCCGCGGACGAGGCAGCCCGCGCCCGCGCCCGCGCGATCGTCGGCCAAACCCATGAATAAATCTCCCGGTCCCAATCTTCTTCCGAGGTAAATGCTCTTGTCGTTCTCCGCAATCGTCGAACTGCTTCTGGTGCTCGGCCTCATGGTTCTGGTGCATGAGCTGGGCCACTTCATCGTCGCCAAGCGCTGCGGCGTGCGCGTGGAGACCTTCGCCATCGGCTTCGGCAGCCGCATCGCCGTCATCCATCGCGGCGGCACCGACTACCAGATCAACGCCCTGCCGCTGGGCGGATACGTCAAGATGGCCGGCGAGATTCCCGGAGAAGAGACATCCGACGATCCCGGCGAGCTGAACAACCATCCCCGTTGGCAGCGCATGTTGATCGCCCTGGCCGGCCCCGCAGCCAACTTCGTCCTCGCCTTCGTGCTGATGGCCGCCGTCTACATGGTGCACAACGAGGTTGACGAGTACTTCTCCGGCCCCGCCGTCACCGACTACATCTCGCCGGCCAGCCCCGTCGCCCGCACCGGCATTCTCTCCGGCGACACCATCGTCCGTTTCGACAACATCGAGAACCCCACCTGGGACGATGTCGGCAACCACTGCTTGCTCAACCTCAACCAGACCGTCCCGTTCTCATTTATCCACGATGGCCGGCGCGTCGACACCACCCTCTTTGTCGCCTCCAAGGCGGCCACCCCCGACGGCTTCTCGCCCGAATCGCTCGGATTCATCCCCAAAGAGCAGCCCACGCCGGTGAAGATCTCTTCGCTGATGCCCGGCAGCCCGGCGGACCGCGCCGGCCTCCTGCCCGGCGACCAGATCGTCAGCATCGACGCGCTCCAACTCCACTCCGTCTCCACCCTGCTGGCCTACATGCAGGACCGCAAGGGCGCGCCCGCCGTGCTCGTCGTGCTGCGCAACGGCTCACCCATCTCGGTGGACATCACTCCGCAGCTCACCGACGAAGGCGGCGCCAGGGAGTACCTGCTCGGCTTCCACCCGGTCCCGCCGCCGGTCAAGGTGGAGAGGCTCTCCTTCGCCAGGTCGCTGGCCAAGTCCTGGCAGTTCACCGTAACCAACTCGATGCTGATTAAAGACGTGGTCAAGGGCATGTTCGTGGGCCACGTCTCGGTGCGCAGCCTTGCGGGGCCCATCGGCATCGGCCAGGTGGTGCACGAGGCCGCCGAGGCGCCCGGCTGGACGCCGCTGGCTGGCGCCGTGGCCATGATCTCCATCAACCTCGGCATCGTCAACCTGCTCCCGTTCCCCATCCTCGACGGCGGAATGATCTTTATGCTTCTCATCGAGAGCATCTTCCGCCGCGACCTGCCCATGCAGGTCAAGGAGCGCATCTACCAGGTGGCCTTTGTCTGCATCATCCTCTTCGCCGCCTTCATCATCTGCAACGACATCAGCAAGCTGCCCTTCTTCGCCAAGATGAGGACGTAACCTCCGCTCCGGCGCGATGGCGCTGTCCTCCGCAGGCACGTTTCCCCCGGCCTGCAACCGTGAAAGAATAGAGCCATGAGTCTCTTCAGTTCGGTCTACGCCGAGAGGAACGCCGAGGTCCGCGCCGCGCTGGATTCTGTCCGCTGCCCCTCGCCCAGTAGTGTCGAAGAGATTCTGGCGCACAGCCAGTCCGCGTCCACGGATGCGCTCAGCCTCTCCGAACTCGCCGAGCTGCTCCAGATCGGCGCAACCCCCGATTCCGACGCTCAGTTCGATCTGCTGCGCGCCCACACTCGCCGCCTCTGGCGCGCGCCCGCCGGAAACCGCGTCCGCTACGTCTCTCCCATCTACGTCTCCAGCTTCTGCGTGGACGCCTGCCCCTACTGCAACTTCTCCGCCCTCCGCAAGGACACCGTGCGTTACCGCCTCACGCCCGCCGAGCTCGACCGCGAGATAGCCTCCGTGCTGGCCCGCGACGCCCGCGTCGTCGAGCTGGTCTACGCCACCGACCCGGAGTACGACACCGCTCTCCTCGTCCGCGATGTCACCCGCGCCGTCCGCGCTGTCGAGGACCTCGAAGGCGGCGGCGTCCTGCTCTGCACCGAATACCTCTCCAGCCAGGCGTACGAAGCCCTTGCCGGCGCCGGTCTGCGTGGAATTATCCAGTGGGACGAGACCCTCGACGAGCAGGCCTACGCTCGTTGGCACTCCGCCAGCCCGCGCAAGGCCGACTTCCGCACCCGCATGGACAACCACGACCGCGCCCTCGCCGCCGGCCTCGAAGTCGCCACCGGGGCGCTCTTCGGCCTGGCCGGCTTCCGTTACGACGCGCTCATGCAGATCGCCCGCGCGCGCTACATCGCCGAAGCCTACGGCCGCACTCCCTTCGTCATGGGCACCGCGCGGCTCAAGCCCATCGCGGGCAGGGAACTGCGCCTGGAGACCACCGTCAGCGACCGCGCCCACGAGACCGCGCTCATGGTCTACAAGATCGCGCTGCCCCGCGTCGGCCGCTGGCTGCAGACCCGAGAGACCTTCGACCTGAACCTGCGCAACCTGCTCGACGGCGACGTCTACACCTACTCCTGCGGCGAGGTGCAGCCCGGCGGATACACCCAGATCAACACCACCTCCATCGCCGGCGCGCAGTTTGGCGTCAACGAGCTGGAGCGCGGCTTCGTCGAACGCGAGTTGGCCGGCCAGGGCTTCCGCATCGACTACGGCTGGATGACCGCGCCCCGCGCCCGCAGCTCCGCCGCAATCTCTCCCGCGGCCTTGCGCGCCTCCTCCACCTTCTCCGGCGCAAAGCTGATCGCGCCCACCCGCGCGTGTCCGCCGCCGCCGTAGCGCTCACATATCTCCGCAATGTTGGCCAGCTTTGCCTCTGGCAGCTTGGTCCACGGATTCGTTCCCACCGCAACCTTGGCGCGGAAGCTCGACCGGCTCAGCCCCACGGTATAAGTCGCCTCCGGGTGCAGATAGTAGGGGATGAACTTGTTGTAGCCCTCCAGCAGACGGTCCGTAATGTCGAAGGTGACCACGCCGCGCGTGAGCCTGGCCCGCTCGCGCAGCAGCTCGATCGCGGCGCGATGCCGCTCCATCAGCGGCCCAAGCTCCGCCTGGATAAACGGCTGGTCGAGCACCGCCTGCAGACTCATCTCCGTCAGCAGCGGGATCACGCGCGGCACGAATCCTTCGCCCGAGCCTTCGATCGCCAGCGTCAGCTTCATCGCCGGCGCGGCCAGTTCCACCGCGGCCTCGGCGCTCTCATACTTCGCCCCGTCCACAATGTTCGCCCAGTGAATCAGCTCCGCCAGCGGCTTGGTATCGAAGCCGAACCGCTCCCGCGCCACATCCGCAATCAGGCTGGTGCAGGAGATGTAGTTGGGATCGTAAAACTTCCCGCCATCGCTCGGCTTTCGCACCGCCAGCACCTTGGCCGAGTTCGCCTGCGCCTGCCACGCCAGATAATCGCGCCGGTCATCGGCGGTCAGAAACGCGCTCTGGTGATGGTCGAACCACCACGTCACCCTGGGCGACGCGGAGTATTTAAAGTCCACAATCGCGTTCTCGCCCTCGACAAACGCCGGCTCGTCGAACAGCGTCCCCGCGCGGTGCATCAGCCCGTGGTACGAAAAATCCGCCGTCCCGATGCGCTCGCGGTGGAAGCGCGTAAACACCGACGCCGAGCACGCGCCATCGAAGCAATGATCGTGATAGAACACACGGCAGTTCAAGCCCCAGGCCCTCCGTCCCCAGCTTCCTCTTCGCGATCCGGCGCGCTTCAGCGCGGCTCTCAGCCACTGCGATGCGAAGCTCTAGGATTGTCGCAGCGCGCCCCCATGTCAAGCCGTCCGTCTCGCCGGATACACTTGAAGCAGAGAGAATTCACCCCGTGCCCGATCCATTCAGTTCGCCAGAGCGACCCATCTATACCTCCCATCCGGAACCGCCGTCGTCTCGCTTCACCATTTGCGGCATCTTCGTCGGCCCGGACGGCCTGCGCGCCGGCTGGGGGATTCTCCTCTTTCAGCTTCTTCGCACGTTCCTCCTCTTCTTCTTCGCTCTGCCCCTCCTCTTTCACGCGCTCTTTCCGTCGATGTCCGGCGCGAGGTCGTTCAGCGGGCCGGGCCAGATGCTGCCCTATGAAGCCATGTTTACGACCGCTGTCCTCATCGCCACCTGGCTGATGGCGAAGATCGAGCGCCGGCCAACCTCCGTCTACGGACTGGGCGGCAACCGCCGCCTGCGCAACTTCCTCAGCGGCCTCGCCTGGGGAGTTGCCATGCTCTCGCTGCTTGTCTTCGCGCTGCGCGCCGCCGGCCTGCTGGTCTTCGACGCGCGCCAGCTCTTCGGCGTCAGCGCGCTGCGCTATGGCGCACTCTGGTTCGTCGGCTTTCTGCTGGTTGGCGTGAATGAGGAGTACGCCTTTCGCGGCTACCTCCAGTTCACGCTCGCGCGCGGCATCAACGGAATCTACGGCTGGCTGCGTTCCTTCGGCTCGCACGCGGCAGAACGCAGCGAGACAGGCCCGCGCGCATCAACTCAGGCAGCGCTCGGCTTCTGGACCGCGGCCTTTTTGCTCTCCTTCAACTTCGGTCTCGCCCACAACTCCAACCGTGGCGAGTCGCCCATCGGCCTGCTCTCCGCCGGCCTCATCGGCCTGGTCTTCTGTCTCAGCCTCTGGC
>Ga0326728_10022234_pt1 | contig 11804 bp, 12 predicted proteins | sample MB3enrmetagenome_FD_207602 | JGI IMG/M metagenome (GOLD analysis project Ga0326728, IMG submission 207602) | Lab enriched peat soil microbial communities from McLean, Ithaca, NY, United States - MB31MN | ecosystem: Environmental > Terrestrial > Soil > Wetlands > Peat | place: USA: New York... | reverse complement strand
AATGCCGGAGGAGTAGGGCCAGAAGAGGCGGAACTCAAGATACTTGCGCGCGTCGAATTTGTCCTTGATGACGCCGAGGCAGTAGCGGTTCCAGTCGGTGTCTTCCTGCTTGAGCGTGGGCACGACGTTGGGACGGCGCCAGCGGCCGGGTTGGTTGACGTTCCAGCTCATCTCGACCATGACGATGTCGCCGAACTTGCCGGACTGGATGTACTCGGCGGCCTTGATGTAGGCGGGGGTGGAGCGGCGCTGGGTGCCGACGGCGATGATCTGTTTGGAGCCTTCGACGGCCTTGAGGAAGTCGCGGGCGTCGTCCATGCGGTGGGCGGTGGGCTTTTCGACGTAGGCGTCGCGGCCCGCCTTGACGGCCTCGATGCCGTGGCGGGCGTGCTGGAAGTCGGCGGTGGCGATGAGGACAGCGTCGATGTCGTTGCGGGCGTAGAGGGCCTCGTTGTTGGGGACCATGTCGATCTTGCTGCCGGCGGCCTTCTCGACCGCGGCGACGGCGCGTTCGCGCGCGAGCTTCCAGATGTCGGAGACGGCGACCAGCTCGAAGTTCAGGTCCTTCTGGTTGGCGGCGAAGGCGGGCACATCGCCGCCCAACATGCGGTCGCCTCCGCCGACGATGCCAACGCGGACGCGGTCGTTGGCGCCGACGATTTTGGCGTAGCTGCGCGCGGACTGCGTGGCGGCGACGGCGAGGGCTGCGGAGCTGAGCTTGACGAAGTCGCGGCGGGTGGTTTCGGGGGTTGGCATGGCGGGGTCTCCTGGTGCTATGGGCGATGCTCTGTATACGATGCGGCGGCGCGCAGAGTTGCCGGAGAGCGAAGTGTATATGGTTTGGGGGGATTTAAGCGAGGTGACCACTACTCCAAGGGCACTGCCGCCGACTCAAATTTGCTACGCAGCCAAAATGCCGCTCCTTGAAGTCGTCCGACGTGCAATTGTCCCGGCCCAGACCCTTTCAGCCAGAATTGTCGCCCACCTTGTAGTCGGACATGCACCTCGATTACTACGCACTCTGCTAGGGACGCTAAGCCCGGAACTGGTGCTACTTCCAGAAATGTGATGCTTCCTGGCTTCAACTCCACGCCCCAGAGCGACTTGTTATCGAACGGCGCCACCGGGCGACCGTCTTTGAGATACGCAACATTTGCGAGTAAGTATGTTTTTGATCGAGAGCGGTTTCTCACATCAAAACTTGGCCTTAGATTGCTAGGGGCGTTTAGATTTCCGTCAAATCTCCACGCATAGCTAATGGTGATGTCAGTGGCCGCTAAGAACCACTGTATTAGCACATACATCGCTACAAACAGAAAGCCCGCGAAGGCGCTACTCAGGAACCCTGCCAACACTTCGTGCCAAAATGCCATGTGGGCAGTATATCCGCCAAAGACTCAACACTGCTCAAGATGACAGTTCTTGGGGTATCCCACTCATCGCGATGAGATTACGATGGAGGGGACACACGGCAGGGGGGATTATGAGATTGGCTAGACAACTTCTTGAAGCCTTCGCGCTTGCACTCGCAGCCGGAGCCGTAATGGTCGTCTTTCATTACTTCGGTGGATTTACATTTCGAGAGTCTCTCTTGCTCGGAGTCTTCTTTATCATTCTCGCCCTGTCGGTCTATCGAACCTATAAAGTCGCAACGTTCGAGCCTTACGGTGTGCAAATCTTCGTCAACTTCGAGGCTCTTCGGGAAGACTTAGGGATGGAAAAGTGTTCAGAACAAACTGATGGCGAAGAACCTGTCCATGAGTTGTACAACTTCACAGCCATCAGTGCAGCCCTGTATGTTCATTATCGTGAGTATGCCTTTCAGACTGCGAACGAATTGAAACTTTCTGGCCGAAGTACTCGCACAGATGATGAGTACCGTTCAGCAATTTTATTTGGGGATACGATTCCCGGTACCCTCAAGTTCTCGACTGAATGGGGCGACCCTCGCACAAGTATGTTTTGGCTCCCGCGTTTCGCTTTCCGTCCTGGCTGGACTGGCTTCGAGTTGAGCCTTCATGTCGTCCCCGAGTGGTGGTCAGTTTACAAGAAACATTTAAGCCCTGAAATGCGTGAACTGCATATGGACCATGATGGATTCATGGTTCTGGCTCAACTCCCATATGGATATATCCCGGATCATCTTCTTCGGTGGAAGAGGTCATCTGCTTTGTTCTATGCGGGAAACACGATTCAACGAAAGTGGGAAGCTAGGCTTGCAAAACACGGCTGGAGCACAAAGGACTCCGGTGAAGAAATTGTCTCCCGTTACCTCATTGTCAGATATCGCAGTATTTGGCCCGCACCCTAGGTGATGAAAGCCGGTGGAGCAATCCACAACTCACTACGGCGCTAGCGGAGCGTTACGTCCCAGATCTTGGAGAGGCGGGACTTGCCGGCGGGGCCTTCGACGTAGAGGACGACGACGTACTCTCCGGCCTTCGCATACTGGTGGATGGGGTTCTGGTCGCTGGAGTCGGTTCCGTCGCCGAAGTCCCACTTCCAGGTGGTGATCTGGCCCTCGGACTCGTCCTGGAAGGCGACCAGGCGGCGATTCATGTCGATGACCTTGAAGCTCCATTTGGCGTCGATGGGCTTGCGGAACTGCGGCTCCAGCGGCATGAGGCGGAAGGTGCGCAGGTAGGTGGAGTTGCCGTACATGGTGTGCTGGGGCGAGAGGTTCCAGAAGCCGTTGTTCTTGCCGTCGGGCGTGCCTTCGTAGTTGATGACCGCCCAGGAGAGGCCGATGAGCTTGTTCTCGGTGAGCTTCGATTCGACGGCGCGGTCGGGGCCATCGCAACTGGCGTAGTCGAAGGGCGTGATGTAGAACTCCAGGATGTAGTGGCCGGACTGGCCGGGGCGGAAGTTGTAGCTCTGGGCGTGGTTGGCGTAGGGGAGTTCCTTGTCCCAGGGCTGGCAGCCCCAGGCCATCGCCCAGTCCTTGCCCTCGTAGGGCGTCATGATGTGGTAGTTCTGGGCCTGTACGCCGTGCATGGAGAAGTGGGCGTCCCACTCATCTTGATCGGCATTGTTGCGAAAGCGCGGGATTAATGGGCCGCCGGAGCGGTCGCCGTCAACGACGAGCTCGAAGGTGTCGTTGTGCAGGCCGGGGTCGGCGAAGTCCCAGTAGTTTTTGTAGGCCTCGTAGAGGAAGTAGAGGCGGTTGAGGCCCTTGACCCAGCCGACCTTGACGTGGATGTCGAGGTCCTTGGGGTCGGGCGCGGCGTGCTTCTTCTCGTCGTCGTGCATGTCGGCCAGGGTGATGGTGTAGCTGTCGGGAACGATGGCCCAGTCGTCGTCCTTGCCGTCGATGCGGGGAATCTTGTCGGCGGGAAACTGGAAGACCTTGAGGATGGGGAGGGTTGGGGCCGTCGCGGGCGTCATCTGGTCGGCGGGCGCGGCAGGCGGAGCTGCTGCGGGCGCGGCGGCGGCTGCGGGTGCGGGGGCCTGTTGCGCGTGGAGCGACGAGCCTGCAAGCGCAAGCGCGGAAACCATCATTGCCAGATGAATTGTTCTCATGAGATGGAGACTGCCTTTCCGAGAGATGCGTGTGCGGCTTCGCCTTTGAGTCCTTCGATTTTGAGGCCGGTGGCGTCGATGGCCTCGACGGCGTAGGAGAAGGCGTCGGGCGGGTTTGCGCCCCAGGCGACCGAGCAGTTGCGCAGGGTGACGCTGTCGGCGTGCTCGATGGAGAAGCCGGGGGTGTCGTGCGGCTGGATGCCGTTGGCCGGGAGAGTCGGGCGGTTGTCGAAGAGGCCGCCTTTGAACTGCGTTGTGCGCTCGAGTGTCACGGAGACGCGGTCGAGAATCACGTCATGCACTCGCGATTGCTCGCTGCCACAGACGCGGACGGAGTTCTCTGCGTGGCCGGAAACATTCTGCACAATAATGTCGTGCAATGACCCGACTTTGCTGGTCGCCGTGCGCGGGATGGCGGTGAACGAGATGGCCTCGCCGCGGCCCCACCACGGGTCGCCATAGAAGCGCGAGGTGAAGGTGATGTCGCGGAAGATGATGTCGTGGATGTTGCCCTCGTCGCGGAGTTGGATGCAGAGGCCGCGGGAGGCGGTCTTGATCTGGCAGCGCTCGAAGAGGATGTCGTGGATGTCGGAGGTGGTCTCGGTGCCGATCTTGAGGCCGGCGTCCTGGGTTTCGATGGTGCAGTCGTGGACGTGGATGTTGGTGGCCTCGCCGTAGTCGATGGGCTGGCGGCTGCACTTGATGACCACGCCGTCATCGCCGGCGGCGATGTTGCAGTTGCGTATCTCGACGTTGCGCGAGTGGTCGGGGTCGATGCCGTCGCAGTTGGGGACGTCGAGCAGGTTGCGCACCGTGACGTTGTCGACCAGCACGCCGTCGCAGCCGAGCATGTGCAGGCCCCAGTTGGGCGCCTCGGCGAAGGTGATGTCGCGGACTTGCAAATCCTTGCAGCTGGTGAGGACGAACATCTTGGGACGGAATGGGCCGGGCATCCAGATGCCGCCAGCGTCGTCGTAGCGGGTCATGAACTCCTTGGCGCGGCCCTGGATGTTGCCGGTGCCCGTGATCTTGAGACCCTGCGTGCCGGTGGCTGTGATGACCGCGCCGAGTGCGGCGGCCATGGTGTCTCCGTTCTGCGAGCCGGGCAGGCCGCCACGATAGTCTTCGCGATTTGTGCTGATGAGGAGTTCGGCGTCGTCGGCCAGATGGAAGTCGATGGCGCCTTTGAGTTCGATGGTCCCGATGAGGTACTTATGACCTCCGCGGACCAGCACCTGCGCCTTGCCCGCGTAGGCGGCGGCCTCGTCGATGGCGCGCTGGAAGGCTGCGCTGTCCAGCGTCTTGCCATCGCCCGCCGCGCCGTACTTCAGCACATCGAAGATCTTGACCTGCGGATTGTTTGTTCGCGAGGCCGTCTGCGGACGGGCCGGACCCTGCGACGCGAATGCGTAGAGAGGCGAGAGCGCTGCCGCTCCAGCGAAGGCTGCGCCTGTCTTGAGAACTTTGCGGCGCGACGGTAGCAGTGCTGCTTTATCTTGAGGCTGATTCAACGGAGGTCCCCCGCTCGAAATTCCATTCCGGCCACAACTCTACTATAGGACGCATCCTGCGCGTAGAGTCCGGCCCGCGGCCCCGGTGTGCCATAATCGCTACTTCCCGGCATGGAAAACCGTGCGTATAAGGGGTATGGGCCGGTTGCGCCGGCGGCCCTGTGCGAATGAAAGAGGAGGCCAGACAATCGAAGGCAATCCCAGCTTCATGCGGCGGGCGATCGCGCTGGCCACGGGAAACGTTCTCTCCCGCGGCGGAGGCCCGTTTGGCGCAGTGGTGGTGCGCGACGGCAAGATCATTGCCACGGGCACCAACCTGGTGACATCGACCAACGACCCGACGGCGCACGCCGAGATGGTTGCGATCCGCGCGGCGTGCAAGGCGCTGGGCGACTTTCAACTGACCGGATGCCAGGTGTACTGCAGTAGCGAGCCGTGCCCGATGTGCCTGGCCGCGCTCTACTGGTCGCGCTGCGAGGCAATTTTTTACGGCAACTCCGCTGCCGACGCCACGGATGCCGGCTTCGACGACGCGGTCCTGTATGAGGAGGTGAGCCGCGTGCAGGAAGAGCGCAGAATCCCCATGACGCGCCTGCTGGCGGACGAGGCGAAGGAGAGCTTCGACGCATGGCGCACTTTGCCGGATAGAATTGATTATTGACATGGCCATCCAACGCAAGACATCACGCACAAAGCCGGCAGCAACAATCTCGAAGACAACGGATGTCTCCGCGGCTCCGGTGAAGATCGCGCTGCTCGGCTTCGGCACTGTCGGCAGCTCGGTGGCGCGCGTGCTTGCGTCGTCGAAGCTCTCCGACATCGAGCTGACCCACATCTTCAACCGCGACGTGGAGCGCAAGCGCGCATCGGACGAGGCGAAGTGCGTGCCCGCGTCGGTCGTGTGGACGGAGAACTTCGACGAGATCCTCAACTCCGGCGCGGAGATTGTGGTCGAACTGGTGGGCGGACTCGACCCGACCGAGGGATGGTTGCGCAAGTGCTTCGCCGCAGGCAAGTCCGTGGTGACGGCGAACAAACAGCTCATCGCGTATCGCGGGGCCGCGCTCTCGCGGCTGGCCGCAAGGCATGGCGTGCAGCTTGTGCATGGAGCGGCGGTTGCCGGCGGCGTGCCGGTGATTCCCGGCATTCTGCAAGGGCTCGGCGGCGACCAGATCACGCGCATCAGCGGCATCGTGAATGGGACATGCAATTACATTCTGAGCCACATGGAGACGGGCGCGGAGTACTCCGCCGTGCTTGCCGACGCGCAGGGGCTGGGCTACGCGGAGGCCAACCCGTCGGCCGATGTGGATGGCTTCGACGCGCGCGCCAAGCTGTGCATCCTGTCGCGTGTTGCGCTGCATGCGGAGCTGAACCCCGACGCGGTTGCCACGCAGACGATCTCTACGGTCGAGGCCGTCGACTTCGCCTACGCGAAGGAGTTGGGCTGCACCATTCGCCAGGTCTCGCGCGCGCAGTTGGACACGAAGAGCAAGCTGGTTCATGCGCGTGTTGCGCCGATGCTGGTGCCGCTCACCTCGCCGATTGCATGGTCGCACGGCACGCAGAACATGGTGGTCGCGTCGGGCCGCTTCGGCGGCGACGTGGTCTTCTCCGGTCACGGCGCGGGCGGCGAACCTACGGCGGTTGCCGTCGTTTCGGACATACTTGCGATTGCGCACCACTCGGTTGCGGTCTCGCTGCCTGTGCACCGGCGTCAGGTTACGGGCGAGTTCCTTGCGCCGCACTACCTGCGCTTTGTGGTGAACGACAAGCCGGGAATCGTCTCTGGCATCGCGGGCGCACTGGCCAGGGTTGGGGCGAACATCGATTCACTGCTGCAGCGTCCGGGCTATCCCAAGCACAGCCTGCCGTTTGTGATTACGACCGAGCCGTGCCTGACCTCGACGATTGAGAAGGCTGTTTCCGCGATCGCGAAGATGGACTCCATGCTGGAGCGGCCGCTCTGCCTGCAAATCCTAACGACCGAGGACAAGGCGGAATAGCCGCAACGCGAGCTTGATGAGACGATCCGCAGGGACGAATTCGTTCCGCGGTCAGTTTATTTTTTTGATCCAGATATTGCGTACCGAGACTTTGGCGGGAGTTCCCTCGAGCTCGATGCCGATCTTGCCCGGCTGGTTGTTGGATGAGGCTGGGTCGTCGTCGATGTAGACGGCCATGAGCTGGCCGTTGAGGATGTGGAGGAACGTGCCTCCGCGCGCGATGATCTCGTATTGGTTCCAATCGTTGATCTTCACATAGCCGCCAAGCGCGCTGCGGTCGCCAATGGTCCCGATGAGTGTGGGAGCGGACCCCGCGGCTGAGGTAACCACCTCTCCGCGCCAGGCAACAATCCCCAGAGATGTGTTCTCCGAATAGAACTGGCCGGAGTAGGAGGCGTGCAGCGGGTTGACCGGGAACCAGAAGTCGGCCTGCGGACCGGTCATCAGCCAGTCGAGATTGAGCGGTTTTTCGCCGGGACGATGGGGCTTGGTCCAGGGCAGACCGGTCTGGCTGCGATACTGAATGCCGCTGCCCCCGGCGATCTCGCACTTGATCTCCAGCCTGAGGTCGAAGTCCTTGGCGATGAGATTGCGGCGCCAGATATAGGTGTTGGCGATCGGGTTGTCCTTGCTGGATTCGCCAACAATGGCTCCGTTCTCTACGCGCCAGACCGCAGGATCTCCCTCCCAGTCGGCAAGACTCTTGCCGTCGAAGATCTGCGTGAAACCGGTGTGATCGTTGAAGTCCATCGCGGCCGGTTCGTGAAACTGCGACCGCACGGGCGGAGGGCCGGGCTGGGGCGCGGCAGGCGCCTGCGCCAACAAACAACCGGCGCCGGCAATCCACAGGATTGAGCAGATAGCGCAGAGGCGGAGGACATTTCGTCGCATGGAGTGTTTGTTCAGCAGGATCATTGGGACCTCTCATGTAAGGAAGAAAGCAGAATAGACCGTTCAGAAGACTGCTAATACTTTGGCATGGTGGGGTCGATCTTGTCTGCCCAGGCGAGGATTCCGCCGGCGAGATTTTCGACGTGTGTGAAGCCGGCGTTCTTGAGGAGTTGCGCGGCCTTCTGGCTGCGCCCGCCGGACTTGCAATGCACGACGATCTCGCGATCTTTTTGCGGGGCAAGCTCGTCGAGGCGCTTTGCCAACTCGCCGAGAGGGATGAGAGGCGCGCCGATGTTGACAATCTTGGCCTCGTGCGGCTCGCGCACGTCGAGCAGGAAGAAATCTTCCTTTGCGTCTAGCTTCTTCTTCAACTCCTGGACGCTGATCTGCGGAATGCCATCGACTACGGGAACGTCGGCCACGGACTTGTTCTGCGCGACCTCCAGTGGGCCGACAGTTTTTGGCTTCTCGATGCCGCAGAACTGATCGTAGTCGATGAGCGCGGTGACGGTGGGATGAGTTCCGCAGACCGGGCAGTCGGGATTCTTGCGCAACTTCAACGTGCGGAACTTCATGGTCAACGCGTCGACCAGAAGGAGGCGACCTGCCAGCGATTCGCCGATGCCAAGAATGAGCTTGATGACCTCGGTAGCCTGGATTACGCCAACCAGGCCGGGCAGAATGCCGAGGACGCCGCCCTCGGCGCAGGAGGGAACAAGGCCCGGCGGCGGCGGTTCGGGATAGAGGCAGCGATAGCAGGGGCCGGCCTCTGTGGCGAAGACGCTGGCCTGTCCCTCGAAGCGGAAGATGGAGCCGTAGGCGTTGGGCTTGTGCAGCAAGACACAGGCGTCGTTGACCAGGTAGCGCGTCTGAAAGTTGTCCGTGCCGTCGGCGATGATGTCGTAGTCCTTGAAGATTTCCATTGCGTTGGCGCTGGTCAGCATGGTGTTGTGTTTGACCACGTTCATATAGGGGTTCAGCGCCTTCAGCATGATCTCGGCGGAATCAACCTTGAGCTTGCCCACGGTGGCGGTGGAGTGGATGATCTGGCGCTGTAGATTACTGGCGTCGACGGTGTCGAAGTCGACCAGGCCGAGCGTGCCGACGCCCGCGGCTGCCAGATAGAGCGCGAGCGGCGCGCCGAGTCCACCGGTGCCGACGCAGAGGACACGCGCGGCCTTCAGCTTTAGCTGGCCCTCCATGCCCACCTCGGGCAGGATCAGGTGGCGCGAGTAGCGCGCGATCTCGTCGTTGGAGAGCCTGGGGAGTTCAATTTCACGAAGTATTGACGTTGCCATTTCGTTGTCCTTCGCACGCATTCGTGCGGGTTTTCTATGGTATGTGACGATTTCGGTTACGAATGATCTAATAATGATCTAAATTAGTTACAAATTCGCGCATCACGAACAAAATAAGTTACAAATTGGTGCGACAACCGCCGGCGATGGAGGGGATAATCGACAACTCGTCGGACTCTTCGACCGGAGTGGCTTCCTTTTGCGGCAGGTAGCGGATGTCTTCATCGTTGAGGTAGAGGTTGACGAAGGAGCGCAGCTTGCCTTCGCCGGTGTAGAGGTGCTGGCGCAGCTCGGGATACGCGCCGGTCAACTGCTGCAACGTCTCGCCAACGGTTGCGCCGGGAACGCTGACCGTCTGTTCTCCGCCAGTGTATGCGCGCAATGGTGTGGGAATGTTGATCTTCATGGCTGGCCTCTTTCTTGCTCGTTTTCAACGCTGCTCACTTCAATCTCGACCGGCTCGTCGAGGAATTTCTTGTCTTCCTCGCTGGTTCCAGTCAGCAGAAACGAGTTGGTAATCGCGGCCTTGCCCTGGTCGACACGCGTAATGACATAGGAGCAGCCGACCCAGTGCGCCTCGGCAAAGTCCGTCTGCGACCACTGCGCGGCGCAGTCCGGGTGGGAGTGGTAAAAGCCCACGATGTCGAGGCCCAGCGTGCGCGCCTGGCGCTGAATGCGGATGAGTTCCTCGGGCGCGATGTTGTAGCGATCATGGGCTCGATCGGTGCGGGTATTGCCGGCGCGCACGATCTGGCGGACGCGGTTGCCCTCGGGCGTTGAGTTGCCCAGCAGCACGCCGCAGCACTCGTGCGGATAGGTCTCTTCGCCGTGCGCGCGCAGGGCCGAGTAGTCGGAGAAGCTGAGATGCAGCATTATCCCTCCCGCCAGAATCGTTCGCTGAGGTATTTGTCGGCGGAGTCGGAGAGGATGGTGACGATGACGGCCTCGCGACCGGCGCGCGCCTCCTGCTCGGCGATTTGCAGCGAAGCGGTGACCGCGCCCGCGGCCGAGACACCGACCAGCAGTCCGTCGCGTCGGCCCAGCTCGCGTGCCATGTCGTAGGCGCGCTCCGTCTCCATGAAGATATTGGTGTCGGCCAGCGAGGCTTCGTAGATCTGCGGAACGATCGCGGTGGCCATGTGCTTCAGCCCCTCGAATCCGTTGAAGGGCGAGTCCGGCTGCATGGAGATGCACTGGATGGCGGGGTTGAGCTCCTTGAGGCGGCGCGTGGTTCCCATGAAGGTGCCGCTGGTGCCGAGGCCGGCAATGAAGTGCGTGACCTGGCCCTCGGTCTGCTTCCAGATTTCGTTGGCGGTGGTGCGGTAGTGGGCCTGCCAGTTCTGCGGGTTGCCGTACTGGTCGGCGTAATAATAGCGGTCAGGCTCGGCGGCGATCATGGCGCGCGCCTTGCGGATTGCGCCGTCGGAGCCGTCTGCAGGGTCAGTCCAGATGACCTCCGCTCCGTAGGCGTCGAGGATGTGTTTGCGCTCTTCGGAGACGTTGGAGGGCACGCAGAGGGTGACGGGGAAGCCCAGCGCCGCGCCCAGCATGGCGTAGGCGATGCCGGTATTGCCGCTGGTGGCGTCGAGCAGAATGCGGCCGTTGCGCTGGCGAAACTGGATCAGGCCGCGTTTTTCGGCGTCCAGCACGATAGAGGCGGCGGCGCGGTCCTTGATGGATCCACCGGGATTCACCCACTCAACCTTGCCAAGGATCTGCACGCCGGGAAGATGCGCGGTGAGCCGGGGGAGTGCGAGCAGCGGCGTGTTGCCGATGCGGTCGAGCAGCGAGGCACCAAGCGCGCGTGCTGTTGCAATCATCCGTCAGTTCCCTTCCTTCGTGCGCCGGGTTTTGATTCGCGCGGCCGGCCTTCTTGCGGAGTGCCGATTGAAGACTGGCCGTGGATGTGCGACAGTTAAGCCGAGTCTAACGGATCGAACATTATGGCCAAAACGAAGCAGCCCCGCAGCTTTGCCGACGCGCTTGCCACGCTCGCCGGCCACCAATTTGATGTATCCGCAGCGCGCGACGCTTCAGGAAGCGGCGCTAAAGCCTTCCAGGTGCGCAAGTACGGCTGCGCGGCGGAGATTGCCGCCGCTGCCGACGGCACCACCGAGCTGCTGGCGCGGCCGGGATGGCTGCTGAATGGCGTGATCTCGCGGCTGGTGGACCGGGGATACCAGAAGTTCCTGAAGACGCCGCAGACGGAGATTCCCGCGACGGCGGAGCATCTTCATGCCATCCACGAGTTCAGCGAAGAGCTGAACGAGGGGGTTGGGGCGACGAGTTTGTACAACGAATCGCTGGGGACGACCAGCGACCGGTACCTCTACGACCGGGTGAAGGGGCGCGAGTAAGCGTCGCGGCCTAGCCATTGTCCAATTCATGGCTGGTAAAGTGTGGGTCGTTTAACGGATTTCAATCTCAATAGAATCGAAGATCATTCGATATGAATGAGTCTTGCTCAAATGTTGTTTGAAGTCGTTCCACTCGACGATCAAATGCGAGGTGGTCTCTGTATGTTCGAGGGTAAGGATCTCGCCGTCCTCGTACTCCATCACCAAATCAGCTACTTCGAT
>Ga0326728_10022230_pt1 | contig 11805 bp, 19 predicted proteins | sample MB3enrmetagenome_FD_207602 | JGI IMG/M metagenome (GOLD analysis project Ga0326728, IMG submission 207602) | Lab enriched peat soil microbial communities from McLean, Ithaca, NY, United States - MB31MN | ecosystem: Environmental > Terrestrial > Soil > Wetlands > Peat | place: USA: New York... | reverse complement strand
CCTGCTCAAAGGCCGTGCGGTAATCTTCGGGCCGGAGCATGTTTGGGATCAGGTGAAAGACCGTGTCGCCGAGCTCCACCTTCTCGTACCGGAACTTGTAGGCCGCCGTGATCTGCGAGGGGTGGTAGGAGATGACTTCAAAGGGCGAGGTGGTGTACCGGGTCTTGGTCATGCTGTGGTTCCCGGCGATTATCACGAGCGGGATGCCGGCCGCATGGAGCCGTTCAAGTGCTTCGAGCACGGTCGTGTAGGCCCGGGTCTTGGGTTTGACTGTATCAAAAAGGTCGCCCGCGTGGACGAGCACATCAGGCTTTTGGCGGATGATCTCATCAATCGCAGCAAGGAAATTATCGTAGATCTGCTTCTCGCGCAGGTTCATCCCTGAGTCCGGGTCGAGCCGGGAAAATGCGGCGAGGCCGAGGTGCGTGTCTGCGATATGGACGAGCTTCATTGTGTCTGATTTTTATGTGGGCGGTGGTGGGATATAAGGAGGATGGGGAGGGTGGTGAAACTAACAGACTGACTGCCCCCGCGTGCCGGATTACTTTCCTCAACTGATCAATCCGGGTATTTGAGTAGAACTGTTGAGCCCGGCCTGTTTTCTAAACCCGTCGAATTGGACGGGATTATAATCCGGGTTAGTTCAATGGAAGTTTATGGTGTTAAACGGGGAACACCGGATAGCGATTGGCCGCTATTGGCGGCAGTTCTGATTGTAAGGTGTCCCTGTTTTTTTTATTTATAGACATGCAGAATGGAAAAAAGGGGGATTTTTCAGGAGGCCGGCACATTTTTTCTCCGCGCCATGATACTCTTAACAATCTTGTCCGGATCTTTTTTCCATTCACCTTATCAAATGTCGGCGGATTTCACTATATCCAGGTTTGATTTATCCCTTGAGTGACACTTCACCTGCGGGAAGCGGACGCATACACAGTTTTTTCTGATGAGCGTCCCGCATGACTCCATCAATTTTCCGGGATGTTTCAGCAGTGTACCATGCTTCCCCGCACTGCTCGCAAACGTATGCCGGTACGTCTTTAATCACGATGACTTCACCGGCTGCGTGGGCCAGGAACTCTGTTTTTCCTTCGTGGAGTTTTCCTTTACAGAAACTGCAACGATCCGGGATCATGATTCATTCCTCCTTTTACGGTACTCAATCCATTTGTCTTCTTCCGGGATATAAACTGTGACGACGCGGATATGATCCCTGCATAATCCGATAACCGTGTGGTACGCGATTGCATCGATTAAGCCCATCAACAGAAAAGAGGGACACGGTTCATCATAAGGATATTCTTCAATAATCTCACCCGATGAAATAACTGCGATCAGATCATCGGTTGAAACATTTCGCTCAAACATTCTCGCCCGGGCGTGATGGGAGATAAGAATATCCCCGGATTCGATCAGTCTGGCTATCCTGTCGCTCGGTTTCATTTCTCCCGCAATCCTCCGCGCATCCTCGCGGCTTTACCGTTCACACCGATGGTGAGTCTCTTTAAGTGTGTTTTGGAGAGAGAAGAGGATAATCATTTCCCCGTTTAGCCAACAACCGAAATTTTCTCCCCCGTAACTCCCCCCATGAATCTCCCTTGCCGACCTTATCCCATCCGGGCCCAAATTGAGCCCGGATGACCTTTTTAGGATCCCATCGGAGCCCGTATCGGGCTCCGTTTCCCCACTTTCCAAAATAAGCCCAAATATGCCGTATTTTTGCAATCGGACGATTTTAACGGATCGCATAAAGGCCCTTTCCTGCCCTGATCTCCCTCCAAACGGGCATTTGTTCATTCCCGGAAAAAGGTGCCAAAAAAAGGCCTCTATGGGCCGTTAATGGGCATTATATGGGGCTCAATTTTGGCGTATTTTTGCGAATGGGGGAATTATAACGCCCTTTTTCCACACGAACAGGAAAAGGGCAATTTACGGGCGTATTCCGGCAACCGGTGCAGCGGCGTAAAGGGAACGGGCCGGGAACCAGGCCAGGAACCCCGGGGTTTTTTTGCGCAGTCAGGATACGGCTGTGCAGGCCCGGGTCTTGGGCTTTACCGTAATGTCGCCGGCATGGACGAGCAAGCCGGGATTTTGCCGGACGATCTCATCAATCGCCAGCGTATGGAAAATATCACAAATCTGATTCTTGCTTAAGGGGTATGCCGGACTCGGGATCAGGCCGGGGTGCGTGCGGCAAGGCAGATGTGCGTGTCAGAGATATGGACGATCTTCATAGTGTCTGATTTTTATTTGGGCGGTGAGGGGATATAAGGTGGAGGGAGAGGGCGGTGAAGATGCGACCTGGGTCTTTCATTAACAAGATCAAATCGGAAATATTATTTTATAAAAAAATATAAAAAATAACATGGCTACTCAAGTTCATAAGATTTTTATTAGTTATCATCATGGGACGACTCCTTACGAGGGGGATAAAGAATACAGAGAAAAATTAGAGAGAATCTTATCGGCGTCAGGTATAGCGATTAATTATTCAGTCCCTTATGATGCAATAGGTTCTGATTTGATGACAGAAACCATTCGCCAGAAAATTCGTGATGAATATTTAAGAGATGCAACAGTTACTGTTGTGTTGGTAGGAAAAGATACTTGGAGAAGAAAACATGTGGATTGGGAAATTGGATCGAGTCTTCGAGATACTGCACTAAATCCTCGCGCCGGATTGGTGGGTCTGCTTCTTCCAACATATCTCCGCTCTACTAATGGGGGGTACAATCCTTATACAATTCCACCACGGTTATGGGATAATATTCAATGTAAGTATGCAAAGATTTATGAATGGACAGAAAATCCAGAGAATCTTCAAAGTATGATCCATGAAGCATTCATTACGAGAACATCGGTAAACCCCGATATTTCTCGCCCATCGTTTGGAAAAAACCGGGCTGGTGATTCGTGGAAAGAATAAGTTTATTTGGTCCTTATCTCTCTTTTATACGAACCTTATTATTGTTCGAAAGATCAAAGGACATCATATGGTTGTAGACATCGGTGAATTCATCGAAACCCGGTTAAAACCTCAGATTGATTGGTACGATAAAAAATCAATTCAAAATAAGCGATTTGCATATCTTTTTAACATTATAACAATTTTTTGTGGGGCACTTACACCAATTTTTGCAGCAATTGATTTTAAAGATTTAACGATAGTCTTTGGTGTTGTTGTTGCAATATCCTTGGGTTTATTGAAATTTTGTAAATTCGAGGAACATTGGCATAATTATCGCACAACTTGCGAAACATTACGAAAAGAAGAGATTTTCTTTAAATTTTCTTCAGATGTTTACGCCAATGCAACTAATCCTCAACAATTATTTGTTGAAAGAGTGGAATCGCTAATTTCACGAGAAAATACCTTATGGTTATGTACTGTGAAAGAATCAGCAAACGAAGATGATGCTTTAAAAAGGACATAATATGGAAATTTCTCAAATTAATTCAAGATCATATCGTATAGAAACAAACGGGAAACAATTATTGACCCCCTTTTTTTATCCCTCTATTTCGAGTATTAAAACAAATTTTAAACCAGAGCAATATTTTGAAATATTGCAAAAATGTGGTTATCCCGCATTTTTAATTTCATCGTACGATCTATACAATTCTGAAAAAAAATCGCAATTATTGAATGAAGTTACAACAGCGACACAAGCAAATTCAATCACATTATTAGATAGTGGCCACTATGAGGCTTATTGGAACCATGACAAAAATTGGGGATATGCGGAATATGAATCTGTTGTGAATAATATAGAGGTAGATTTTTGTTTTTCTTACGATGTTTTTTGGAATCAGAAGGAATCCATTACACATCACATAGATGAGTCAATAAAATCCATTGCGATTTCTGCAGGAATGCTAAAGTCTGGAGAAACAATCCCCTTGTTGCATCTACCAACACCAGAACTACTTGAGAAACTCCCCGAAATTATACAGACCTGCGATCCAAAGATAATTGGACTCCCTGAAAGAGAATTGGGCGCCAGCCTTTTTGAGCGTGCTAAAAATGTAAAAAAAATTCGCGATCTCCTTGATAGTACAAATCGAAGTATCCCTCTACACCTTTTAGGTACTGGAAATCCTATCTCGATATTAATTTACAGTCTATGTGGCGCCGATTTATTTGATGGATTGGAATGGTGCCAAACGGTAGTTAACTCAAAGACGGGGCATCTTTTTCATTTTGCACAAAAAGAATTACTTCCTTGTGATTGCGAATATTGCAAATCGGATTTGCCTTACTCTCTCCAAACATTGGGTCATAATCTAAAATTTATGCAGACTTTCATAAGTTCGCTTCAACAATCAATAACAACGAATAATTTAAATCCATTATTGGAAAGATATCTCGAAAAAACGAGCATTAAAACGCTTCAAAAGATCGGTGATTTTTAATGAGACCTCAATATCAGATTAATAAAAATGAAATTGAAAATGTGGTTTTACATGTTAGTGGCCATGTTGATTCACTGAAAAAGGATCAAAAAAATTGGAAACAATTATCCGAACAAAAACTATGGGAAGAGATGGTCTCTTGTATCCTTGGGAGTAGAACTAACTTTGAGATCGCGTTTTTCTATGCTTCGATGTTGTCTGCAAAGAAACTAATTGATATTGAGGGAATCATCGATGATCCCTTTTTTGCGGAAGAGGCAATTAAGCAATTATTGGAGTCACCTCTCTTTGTTTCGTCCAAATATGGAAAATATATGAAATATCCCTTTTATCATTCAAGATCTGAATATATTGTCCGAACAGCATTGAACATTTATAAAAATGAAAACACTACCTTAAAAAATATTCTTTCAAAATGTAATAGTGAATTCGAAGCTAGAGAAATTCTTCATGAGCTTGTTATTGGGATGGGATACAAACAAACTAGCTTATTTTTGAGAAACATTGGATATTCACATAATTTAGCTATATTAGATACTCATGTTTTGAAATATATGACGTATATGGAACTACTTTCTGATTTTTCGAAATCCGATATATCCAACAAACGGAAATACATCAGAACCGAAAAAATCTTAAATAAGTACGCAATATCGTGGAATAAGAATATATCTCGATTGGATATTGCGATATGGGTTGTTATGAGATTATTAGAAAAGGAGTACTCTTATGGAAATTGTAACTTTGGTGTCGGGAGGTATTGACTCCCTTACAATGTGTAAATTGTTGGAAAATGATGGGCATAAATTGTATCCAATTTTTATCGATTATGGTCAACGGGCAAACAAAAAAGAATGGGATGCCTGTCAAAATATTTTCGATAAAATGAATTTTCCAAAACCGGAAAGAATAGATCTAAATGGTTATGGAAAAGTGATTAGATCTGGGATAACAGATCCTTCAAAAGACATTTACAAAGATGCATTCCTCCCTGGACGCAACATGCTGTTCCTTCTGGTTGCTGCAGCGTATGGATATCAAAGAAATATAAACGCAATTTCCATTGGTTTTCTTACTGAGAAAAGCCATTTGTTCCAAGATCAAACTTCTGAATTTTTAGTGAATGCAAATTTTGCTCTGAATGCAACTATGGGAACCTATTTTACAATTTTGACACCTTTGATCCAATTTCAGAAAGAGGAAGTTGTAAAACTTGCTCGTCATTATAAATTGCCATTAAATTCAACGTACTCATGTCATTCAGGCCAAGATATTTATTGTCAACAATGTGTTTCTTGTAAGGAGATTATACAGTCCATTGGAATGACCTCATTACCTCAGTTCCAAAAAGGAGTGGAAAAATAATGGGTGGTTCTGGAGGTTCGTCTTCAAGTTATCAACCGCAAGATGTTGAAAAACTTGAAGATATTGCACGAAAGGAAATTGAGAAGAAAAAAAGTAATACTGATGCTCCCAGAAGACGAGTTTTTATAAGTTTTCAGAGTGACGATTTAAATGAAGTAAATTTATTCCGAGGTCAGGCAAAAAAGGAAGATTCTGAGCTTGATTTTATTGATTCTTCGCTTAAGGTCCCCTTCAATAGCGAAAATGCAGAATATATTAAGCGTGGAATTAGGGATAGAATCGATAAATGTTCAGTAACCGTTGTTTTTATCGGCGATAACACACATGAGAGTGAATGGGTAGCATGGGAAATCGAGGAATCAATAAAAAGAGGAAAAGGGGTTATCGCTGTCAAATCGAGTGATGATCCTTCTTTAAAAATTCCCAAGGCCATTAAAGATAATAATATTAAAGTCGTTCCTTGGAAACATGCGAAAATAAAAGATGCTATTGATGAAGCAGCGAGAAATAGATCGAAAACGGACGACACAGATGGATCCTAATATTCTTAAGACACTACCGAATAAAAATCGAGGAAAATCATTTATTTGCGAACATCGATCAGATGAATTAACCGCTGTCTGTCCACATACTCGTCTTCCAGATTTTTACACTTTTCAATTGATCTATGAGCCGAATGAAAAATTGATTGAATTAAAATCTTTAAAATATTATCTGGCTGACTTCAGAGATAAAGAGATTTATCACGAAGAGATTACTAATCAAATTTTTGACGATTTAAAGAATATTATTGAACCTAGATGGATCTTTATTTGTCTGAAAGCAAATGTACGTGGTGGAATTGACACTACGGTTAAACGATATTGGAAAAGTTGAGCATGCCAAATAATTTTTCACATCTTCACAATTCCTCAATATATTGTTGACTTTTCCGCTAAATCTCTCCCAAATATGCAATTAATTTGAAATTCAAATTCATTCAAATTTTTATAAAAAGTTATTTCATTTCGATAGGATGTCTGATGAATATTAGTCCCCAATTTAGCAAAAACAATTATTTTTTTGTGTAGTGATTCTGCCACACCCAATTCATAATAACAGCTAGGTCTCTCAAACGAGAGATCGACAATAACAACGACTGCTCTTTTTATCTGCTCAATCATATTTTCAATATTGAAATTTGGATTAACCGGATCATATTCTGGGATATTTAGATTGTACCTAAATTTTTCGGCAATCGCCTTGAGTATTTGAAGTTTCTTTTTTGATTCCGGGTCAGATTCTCTCGGCATTATTACATAAATTTCCAACAATTTCACCAACCATCTATTGTACTATTACCTAAACTATTTTGAATTCCCCATACACGTGGCGTTAGATATTTTCATATGAAACAAATCAGGGATATTATGCCAATTATTCCACAATATTAGTATTGTAAAGATAATTGCTAATATAAAGAAAAAAGAAAATGCGTACGGTAATAATATTTCGATTTTTGAGGAGTCTAATGCTTCAATATTTTTAATCCCCCTGATTTTTCCAACGGCTTTTTCCTCTTTTAATATTTCCCATTCTTTCTCAAATGGTAAAAATGATCTTCGATTATCCGCTAATGAATCACTGAAAAAAATATCTTTAGCCATTCCATTCAAAACCGTAAATTTTGCGTTATTTAATTGTTTAAAATCTTGAATTTGTTTTATCCAATGATAACAAAATAATAATGCGATTACACAGATTAAAGAAATCGCAATTAATGATAACATCAGGAAAGAAGGGTTCTGAAAGCCCCAATTAAAAACACCGGCGACTGCAACTATGATTGCGATACAAATTGAATAATTCCATCGGTTAAGAGATAATCTTCGTTCAGTAACCGTTTCAGTGGATTTGTAATACAATTCAAATTCATCAAATGAATATTTCGGCCTAAGATCATCCGATGAAACAGGAGGTTGTACCACAAATTTACTCCACGTAATAATTATAGATTTACTTATTTAAATTAAGTGTTCGTAGATAATTATCATTAACAAAGGATTTGCATTCCAATATTCTTCGATCCTTTTTTGAGGATGAGCGGGGAATTGATGATAAAATAATAGGTTCTGCTTTCCTAGACCTACCTAGTATCCTGTCGTGAGATTTCCCCCTCACCCCGTCCGTATCCCCATCAAATCCTCCGTCGCCTCTTTCATGAACCGGTATGCATTGTCCACGCCCAGGTTGTAAAATTCCGGGGCCAGCTTCTCCACAATGAAATCGAGAACCATTTCCGCTGCAAGATCGCCAAGCTCTTCGTTCCGCTCCTTTGCAAAATAATGCCTGATCTCCGCGATCATTGCAACTTTGCGCTCTTTTGAAAGATTGATGGGACTGTCCTTTCGCATCTTTCGATCAGCTCTTTTCGAAATATGGAAACCGGGGGCTGATAAAAGCCGGTGCCCGTTTCGTGTCCGGAGGGAGGGGGGTGACCCCCACTTGAAAAAATAATGGGTGGGGGGTGGCCCCCTCCGGGAAAAAAGATGATGGGGGGGAGGGGGTACCCCCCACCCCATGATCGCGAGCGGGATATCGTGGGCAAACTTTTGTTCACGGATCGCAAACATTTTGTTCATGGAGCGTGAACCGATAGTTCAGGGAATATGAACGAACAACTGCATGATCTCTCTGCGCTCTTTCGGACCCCGGAACGCATCACCCTGCTCAGGGCTGCCCTTATCGTACCGGCATGCACCGTGCAGCAGATCGCTGCAAAGACCGGGTTGTCAAAAGGCCTTGTCTCCCCGTACCTTGCCCTGCTCGAACATGAAGGACTGCTCGAACGGATCGAACGCACGTACCGGCTGAAGTTTTCCCCGGTAACGGTTGCGGTAAAACGTCTGCTCAATACCGATCTTATCACTGCCGCATTCAAAAAACCGGCATGGGCATCAGGCACCGGGATCTACGGGAGCTGGGCTCTTGGGACAAACACGGAGGAGAGCGATATCGATCTCTGGGTATATGTAAAAACTCTGCCATCTGGTGTGATGGTCGCAGAACTTGAGCGGGAGGTATCGCGTGCAGTTTCTGCTGAAGCTCACATCCTGGTCCTGACAAAAGAGAAAATGGCCTGGCTCAAAAATACAGATGAACCGTTTCACCGGTCATTTGTAAAACAATCGATCACGCTCGAAGGTGAATCCCCTGACACGTCTTGACGAGTGTTACGAACGCGGGCTCCTGCGGAAGGTTGCGCCATCCACAGAAAAAGCGATTCAGTCACTCGCACAGGCCCGCGAGTGGTTGACCGAAGCCGGCTATGACTGCGATGCCGGTGCGGTACGGTCTGCACTGATGGCGGCATACATGGGATATTTCCACGCGGCCCGTGCAATTCTCATCCGTGACGGAATCCGGGAGAAAAGCCATTACTGCATTGGCGTGTATCTCGAATCATACCGGGACGAAGGATTACTGGAAGACGAATGGGTACTACAGTTCGATCACATGCGGGGCTTACGGCAGGACGATCAGTACAGCCTGGATGCCCGCCCGACCCTTGAGGAGGTACGGCAGGCCGTATCAGATGCCCAAAAATTTATCGGACGCATGGCCCTGCTCCTGAATACTCCGCGAACATAAACCCTATAATAATTCCCGAACAAGACCCAAATATACTAAAAGAGTATGAACCGGCATGGTCAGGGCAATCGAATGCATCGATGAGGACAATGTTCTGGAAACCGGTGGGCAAGATCCAACCAAAGAAGGCGAGCGGATCCGGGGGACCCTCGGGAAGAATCTCAGTATTGAGCCTATCCGGCTTAAGAAGAAGCCTGCATCGGATCGTATCCGGTCTCTTAAGGATGAGTCATGGACCTCTTCCTGGATGTCCTTCCTTTATCATCCCCCGTTTGCTGCACGACCCCCCTGTTTTCCTGCAGTTTCCATCATGTTTGCAGCAACTGCTGCAATGAAACAGGAAAATATACGAAGCCTGATTTCTCTTTTGAGCCCTGACATCAGAGATCGTTTTCAGTTTGCATCATTTGCGGAATTATGGAGATACTAGCCGGAACAGATCCCTGCATTGTCCGGACCTCCATAAATCCGGATTTGCTGCAAATGAGATCTCATAAGTAAAAAATTCTATAGTAATGTCTTCTTTGCTGGAACCGGGCGGACCGGTTTGTTTTTTTGATTTGCATCAATTGATGGGAAACTGCTGCAAACATGCTGCAATGATGCAAATGAGCATGCACTACGATCTTTGTGTTGCCGCATCGCCTCTCCCCTGACCCGTTTTTCCGACGGCAAATCTCCCCCGGACACCCCCCCCCCTTTATATACCCCTCCCGGAAAAAAGATCGCAATAGCCGCGTTTCCTGCCCCGATCAGGGTAAAGATCAGGGAAAGTGATATGCCAGAATTATCCTCGATTCCAGGGCCCTTGGTGGCCAATAGCTGACATCGAAATCGGGCGTATTTCTGCAAACAGGGCTCAAATTGAGAGTATTTTCCACGCGTACCCAATCGGAGCGTTTTACGGGCTTTCCCGGGAAGGGCCCGGATCGGGAAAAGGGAATCCGGGTTCAATTCGGGCGTATTTTTCCCGTTCAGAATGAGTCCTTTTCCTCACCTCTCCGTCTGTAATGTATCCTTTACAGAATGGAAAACCAAGAGATCAAATCCCGGATCTTCCTGGAAAAATGGTGGATGGGAGGGGTGGTCCCGGTGTTGATCGCAAGAGGGGGTGGGGGAAATGCCTGCCACCCCTCGCCTCCATTACCCGTTTTTCACAACCGCACACATACCTTTTATGAGCATATAATAGTGTAATTAAAAACAGCATGACGCAAAAGAAGCGTAACTTACCTCTGATGGTAGTCCTCCTTGCCCTTATAGAGGGACTGGCGATCTACCTCAACATGGTGGCACATCCTGACAGCCAGCCCACCCTCACCATCGTTATCGTTATTCTTTTTGCCACGGTAAGCGGACTCGGGGTATGGTATGCCACACGAGTCCGTGGCATGGAATGGTCCTGACTGCCGATCCCTAACCCGTTCAGATCGTAAAGATCCGGCTCAGCACGGCATTGCATTCGCGGGCAAGCTCTTCATTGATCTCCCCAATCCCGCCTTCGATAAGATCCCGCGAAACGGTTGCTACCTTATCGAATTTTATCACCGATGCTCTCTTGAGCCCGGTGCCGGCAAAGGAAGGATGATCGGCGGGAATGAGAAGATCGGAGTCTGCCGGGTGTTTTGGGATCCTTGATGAAATAAACGCCACGACAACATCCTGGTCGCTTTCATGGATGACAAGAGCAGGCCGTAGTTTTAACACGCTCATGTCCGTGAAGGGAAAATGGATCAGGACTATTGCGCCTTTCATTGGTATCGCACTTTGATATCGGCAACCGTATAGAGATCCGGTTCGTTCTCCAGAAAACCCGAGAGCGAATGTTCCTCTACTGCATACAGGGCATCCTTTGCGTCTCCCTCTTTTTTGGGAGATTTCACCATCTTTTTTGTGGGAGGATGACCTTTTGCCACCCGGGATGTGGCCTGCGCAGTCATGATACAGTGTTGTTGTTCCTGTGCCTCCATTAGGATTTCGGATCCGGCATATGCCGCTGCAATCCCGGGTCACCAAATTCCAAAAAGTCCTGGTCAGTCACCCGAAAATATCCTCAAAACTCATCGAATCCAACGGGATTGGAATGTGAAGTTGCTGGATTTTCCTAAAGACAACCACACGCTTATTGTACCAGAATCGCCAAACTCCATACGTAAGGAAGAATGCCTATGCCCGGCGAGCTCGCACCGCAGCGGAAGAAAAACCCCGCCGTAAAAAAACTAAAAGCAGCAGCCCCGGCTCTGCGCACACAGTTCGGCGTGACAAAACTCGGCCTCTTCGGCTCGTTTGCCCGGGGAGAGCAGACCCGCACAAGCGATGTGGATGTGCTCGTCGATTTTGCACAAGGGTACGCCACGCTCCATAACTTTATCGGGCTCTCGGATTATCTCGAAGCAT
>Ga0326728_10022223_pt1 | contig 11807 bp, 12 predicted proteins | sample MB3enrmetagenome_FD_207602 | JGI IMG/M metagenome (GOLD analysis project Ga0326728, IMG submission 207602) | Lab enriched peat soil microbial communities from McLean, Ithaca, NY, United States - MB31MN | ecosystem: Environmental > Terrestrial > Soil > Wetlands > Peat | place: USA: New York... | reverse complement strand
TCTTGAGTTTGTCGAGATGATGGGAAAGGGTTGAAGCAGGGATACCCAGCTCGTCCTGAATATCTCCCACCACCAATCCCTGCGGATGGGCGGTCAGCAGGAGTTGCATGATGCGCAAGCGAGGCTCAGCCCCCATGGCGGCAAACATATCCGCGTACCGTATGACTTGCTCGGAGTTGTCATTGTTCGATTAGACTAGAACTAGAGAAGGGCTTGTCAAGAGAGAATTGCAAGGCTGGTCCGGGCATTTCGCGCAAGGAGAAGACAGTCGTCGCCCGCGGCGTGGCTGCGGGCACAGGTTGGGTAGCCATCACGGGTTTTGGGCCGTGGCCTGGCTAGCAACGGGGCTGTCCAAGAACCCACGGCATCAAGAGCCTGCCGGGGCAACCTCTCATACGCTTACGCGGCGGCGCGCTACGCTTGCCGCTATAGAGAGCGGCATGAGTTCTTGCGCATTGCCTTCTACCGGCGTCTATGACCGCCGGAGCGAGGTTTATCGCACGGCTAGGAAGCTACAGTAAGTTCCCAAAAGGAATCTGGCGTGGCTTCAAATGCTTACTTTGCTTCCGGTACGTAGCTCAGGTCGGGGCGAGACACAGCAAGCTCGCTCCGCACGCAGTGGACACTCTTATCGAAGAGTTTCAGTACGGACTCGGCCTCCTCGCGCCCATAGGCTTTCTCCAGTACCGCTCGGAAGGTCTGCTCAGGCGGCTCGAAGTCAGCCCAATTCTTGTGGGGGAAAGTCAAGACATAGGTGGGATGTTCGCCACCATTAAACAATTCGTAAAATTCGTAATAGACGGGCCAATTGGCTTTCTGGATGGCCTCGTGGGCTTTGCGGATTGCAAGGAGGAAATCAGACTCCCCGTCCATGTTCAGTTGATACCACACTGTCGAATAGATCGGGGTTGGGACATCGCCCGGCATCGGGCGACTTAACTCGGGATGGTAAAGGTAGACGGCCCCGACCTCCGACTCCTCGTATTGTGCCACGTTGGCATTGTAGTCGGCCCCGTCAGCCTCCATGAACTTGGCACGGCTGTCGAGGTCTTTCCAGTGTAGGCCGAACACGCCGCGCCCGTACTGGCCTGTCCGCTCGCCAGTGCCCACCTGCCAAACTTTCACCGTCCATGTGTCCTTTTGCTGCCGATGCCAATCCATGTGGCGTTTGAGTGCCTGCTCAAACTGCTGCTGCATCCCTACTTTCGGCTTGATGTACCATACGCCCGCCACCGTTCCCGGCTTCTCCTGCGCCAGAAGAGGCAGCGCCAGCAGCCACACGAACCCGAGGATGAAGAACAATAGTGTCTTCCGCATACGTGTACCTCCAATGAGGGATTCAGTTCGTTCTATAGTCGCAAATCAGACTTCCTGAAGGTTGCCAAGACCTAATGGTCGCCGACAGCGCGGCCCACGTCGATTGCACACTCCACTCGCGCCGACGCCAGCCAGTTTTTCCTAAAGGCTGTCATAAGGAAGTTTTCTCTCCGCCACATCGCAGACATCCTGCGGTGGCACTTCTATGATGTAAGTGAAACATGCCGATACTACTCGCCGGAAACTACCAAGTCAAGCGCTCCCAGGCTTGATTGGTGAGATGGGAAGGCGCGGCTGACATCGCATTGGAAAGTCCACGGGTGTTCGCGGGCTATCGCTTCTTGCCCGCAGGCAGGTGAGGGGTTAGTTGGGAGGGCCTCGAAGTCCGGAGCGAAGCAATTCTTAGGCGCACTGTCCTGTTCCTGCGCAGCTTTGGTCGACGCGAGTTCAGTCTAAAGGATTGGAGCGGAACAGCGGCCCTCAACTTGCGAATTCGGGTTTAACACCTATACGCCCGGCCGCTAGCCCCTGGTCCCTAGCCCCGTTCTCTCAGTAGGCAGTAGGCAGAAGGCAGTAAGCAGTTGCCACTGAGCAGCAAGCAGCAGGCGGGTCAATCCAAAATCTAAAATCGCCCGCAGCCCTGTAACCTGTTCCCTAAAAGTGGCAGCGCAATTCGCCGAACGTCGAATTGACTGTTGACCCTACTGTGGAGTATACTCCACAGTATGGAAACCATCCAAGTCGTGTTGGATTCGGAATTGCTTCGGGCCGCGAACGGAGCTGCCAAACAGGCGCGAGTAAACCGTTCTGCTCTGATTCGCGAGGCCCTTCGCGAACACTTGAAGCGCCTCCGCACGCGCGAGGTCGAGGCTCGCGACCGGCGGGGCTACCGAGAGCATCCGGAGGCCGCGGGCGACGTTGCGGCCTGGGAGCGAGTGGCATCATGGCCGGAGCAATAGCGCGCGGAGAAGTCCGTTTGTACCAGTTCGCTTATCCCGACAAGCCAAGACCGGTGGTAGTGCTTACCAGGGAGAGCGCCATCGGCTACTTGTCAGCCGTCACCGTGGCGCCCATAACTTCCACCATCCGTGGTGTGCCGTCCGAGGTGCTGCTAACCGAGGCGGACGGAATGAAGGGTACGTGCGCCGTCAATCTCCACAACGTCGTCACGGTGTCCAAGGCCCATCTAGGGCGCCGGCTGGCGGCACTTAGTTCCGAGCGACTGAGGGAGATTTGCGGGGCACTAGCCTTCGCTCTCGGTTGTACATGAACAGATACGCCGGTTCCTAACCTCAAAGCTTCAATTTCACAATCCCCGCGCCCGAACCACCTTCTCGAGCCGGCGGTATGGCCCAAATCCGCAACATAAAGGCCTTGACTTGCCGTACATACAAACGTACACTGCCTGCATGGGGGTCATCTAGGACCAGGAGAAAGCAACGCGGAACGTCCAGAAACACGGGGTCCGTTTTGCTGATGCCGCTTTGGTCCTCGACGATCCGTATGCCGTCACCATCACCGATTACGAGTCCGAGCCCGTGGAGACACGATGGGTGACGCTGGGCGCCGACGCTCAGGGCCGTGTCCTGGTGGTAGTTTACACTTACCGCGGCGAGGACATTCGGCTCATTTCAGCGCGGCCCGCCGAACGTCATGAACGCAAGGAGTACGAGGCGCAAAGATGAGAACCTACGATTTCAGCAAAGGAAAACGCGGCCCGGTATTGCCCGTCCCACCCCGCAAGGAGCGCATCACGATCCGCTTGGACACCGACATTCTGGATTATTTTCGGGACTTGGTGGAGCGTGCCGGCGGCGGCAACTATCAGACCTTGATCAACAACGTGCTACGCGCCTATATCGAGGGCGCGCAGAAGCCCACGCTCGAGGAAACACTGCGGCGCGTGATCCGTGAGGAATTGCACACGGCACCCTGAGCGCCGTCGCGCGGACCTGCTGTTCAGAGTCCGGAGCTTTTTCCTGGCCACGCACGCCAAAGCCGCAGAATCACCTGGGAAGCACTGTGTGCGCCATCTGTGGGCAATGAAAGTGGGGAGCCTGGCCTGGGGTCAGGATGTTGTGATCCCAAAATGAAGACGGGGAGCCAGTTCCGGCCCCCCGCTTCGTTAATTCACTTTTTTCTCAGCCGTGGCAGCGTCCGCGGAACGTCGCCAGCGGTGCGCACCGCAAGAGCGGTGTGTTCATTTGCCTTTCATATGCGTGCCCGGTGGAGACATATCTCCTCCCGTCAGCATGCTTTCTTCTTACCCCTCTGCACGGTGAAATGCAAGGCTTTTCTCTTCTCCACTCGTCCGCCCGCAGGCCGTATGCGGCGCCGAGACGGGAAGATACAGGTCTCATTTGGGGCGCAGTCATTCCGGCGAAAGCACCGGTCATTCCCGCGAAAGCGGGAATCCAGTCCCACGACAGCTCATTTCCAAAGGTTTGCGGAGTAGATTCCCGCTTTCGCGGGAATGACCGCGGCGCCGACGATTGTTGATTGCCGATTGTCGATTGAAGGAGCCTTGCGCGGAATCGTTCCGGTGTCAATCGACCCGCCGCGGCGGGACATCCGGCAATCCGCAATTCCAGGCTAAGTCGCGCGGGCCTCGCTCGCCTGCCGCTTGTAGCCGTATTCCTTTTTCAGCTTATAAGTGATGCTGTCCACAAGGGCCCGCCAGCTCGCCTCGATGAGGTTTTCGGAAACCCCCACCGTTCCCCAGGTCTCGTGGCCGTCGGTGGTTTCGATCAGCACCCGAACCTTGGCGTCCGTGGCAGCTTTGGCGTCCAGCACGCGGACCTTATAGTCGGTCAAGCGAATGTTGCGGATGCAGGGGAAAAAAGTGGTGAGCGATTTCCTCAGCGCCCTGTCCAAGGCGCTCACCGGGCCAACCCCTTCCGCGGCGGTGTGTTCTTCCGTGCCGTCCACGCGCAACTTGATGACCGCCTCCGAGTAAGGCTGGTTGGCTCCTTTCTTCTCGGTGATGACGCGGAAGCCATCCAACTCGAAAAACTCCTTGGCGTGATGCACCAGTTTGTCAAACAGGATCTCAAAAGAGCCTTCGGCGCCTTCAAACTGATAGCCGTAGTGCTCCATCTCTTTGAGTTTGTCCACCACCAGCTTGGCGTCGGGAGAGGACTTGTCGATCTCCAGACCCAGCTCCGCCGCCTTGTAGATCACGTTGCTCTTTCCGGAAAGTTCCGAGACCAAGACCCGGCGCTCGTTACCCACCACCGCCGGATCGACGTGCTCATAGGAAGATGCCTCTTTCATGACCGCGCTCACATGAATGCCACCTTTGTGGGCAAAGGCGCTTTTGCCGACATAGGGCAGATCCTGGCGATGGTGCAGGTTAGCCAACTCGCTTACGTAGTGGGACACCTCCGTGAGGCGCTTGAGGCTTTCCCGGCCGATGCAGTGCATGCCCAACTTCAGCTCGACATTGGGGATCACCGAACAAAGGTTGGCATTGCCGCAGCGTTCTCCATACCCGTTGATCGTGCCCTGCACCTGCACCGCCCCCTGCTGCACGGCGGCAATGGAGTTGGCGACCGCCATATCGCAATCATTGTGGGTGTGAATCCCCAGGGGCGTCTTGACATGTTTCGAAGCCATCTGGAAACGCTCGATGATGTCGGCAGTCAGAGTGCCGCCGTTGGTGTCGCATAACACGATGGTGTCGGCGCCTGCCTCCTCGGCAACCTTGAGCGTAGCCAACGCATAAATCGAGTTGGCTTTGAATCCGTCAAAGAAATGCTCGGAGTCGTAGATCACTTCTTTCCCTTTGGATTTCAGGAAGGCGACAGACTCGCGAATCAGATCGAGGTTTTCCTCCAGCGAGATGCCTAAAGCCACTTTCACGTGCAAATCCCAAGTCTTCCCGAAGATGGTCACAACCGGGGTGTTGGCTTCCAGAAGCGCGTGAAGGTTTCGGTCGTGGGCCAGGCTGTGACGCGGGTGGCGAGTGCTGCCAAACGCCGCCAGCTTGGCATGCTTCAACTTCAGTTCCTGGGCTCGGCGGAAGAAAGCAATGTCCTTGCTGTTCGACCCGGGCCAGCCTCCTTCTACGTAGTCCACCCCTAGCTCGTCCAGCTTCTTCACAATGTGAAGCTTGTCTTCCAGAGAGAATGAGATGTCCTCGCCTTGCGAACCGTCTCGCAACGTCGTGTCGTAAATCTGGATCTTTTTCATAGTTTTGATTCAACCGTCATTGTGAACTCGACTTGTAGCATGGCCGAGGTAGGGCAAAAAATCAACCTAGCGTCCTGAGTTAGAAGCTCGTTGAATAAGTCAGCCCGCGGAGCGGGCGTAAGAATTTAGCCCACGGCGCAAGCCGTGGGTCAGCGAGACCTCCCTCACCCCCGCCCCCTCTCCCGCTTGGGCGGGAGAGGGGTGCCGAAGGCGGGGTGAGGGTCGCGCACCCAGGGCTTACGCCCTGGGCTACAATCTTCCGCCCCTGACGGGGCTGCAAAAGGGCCGCCTGCATCACGAAGACCTCCTTAACAAACTTGTGACTCAGGACGCCAGCAACGTGTGCGGTATGCCGCAGACTTGAAGGGGCGGGGAAACTCCCTTGATTCATGGCACTTGCCGCCGTAGCCTGACGGCTGGTTGCTCCCGTCCTGCTATTCTTCCCCTGTGAGGTCAGTTTTCCGGTTCGTTTTGGCCTTTTTGCGTATTTTCAGTACGTTTTTCCGCTTAATTTTCCCTTAATTTGGGTTCGTTTTTTCAGCACTTTTGTTGATGCTAAAGGACTTGTTGGGTTCGTTCCGTATATTTTAACATCTTTTGGAGTGCGGCAGCTTGCTGTCGCTTTCCTTGGCCGGAAGCTTGCTTCCGGCAGCGCCTCGAGCAAGCTCGAGACGCAAGAGCGGCAGCCCGCCGCGGCGGGCCGCACTCCAAACCGAATCGTGCCACCGGCGTTTTCTGGCTGAAGTCTCGGAAAATGAGTAGAACGTTCGCTGCGGCCCCGCGGGAAAACTCTGTGGCGGGGACTGCCCTTGCCCTGAGCAGCCGGGGGTCATGATTAACGTGCATTACTCCTGCCTCCGTGTCTTTCGAGGGCCGGGGAGGGCCGCAACGTCGCAAGATCGGGCAGCCTCTCCGCCAAGGTCCATTTCACTAGGCTATCATGGGCCAGAGCGTTTGTCAAGCCCCCGGCACAAAAGCTGCCAGGGTTGTGAATCCTCGTGCAAGGTGTTATATTGAGATATAATCGAAAGGAATGGCTATGCACACAACCCATCTGCGCAAGGTAGGCGGCTCGGTCATGCTGGCAGTACCGCGCGCCGTGCTCGACGTCCTGGGCCTGCGGCCGGGAGCAAAGCTCGGCATTGCCATCGAACGCGGCCGGCTGGTGGTGGAGCCGGCAAAACGGCCCCGCTACACGCTGGACGAACTGCTCGCCCAATGCGACTCCAAGGCCCGCCGCACAAAAGAGGATCGGGAATGGCTCGATAACCAGCCGGTGGGTCGGGAGCTAATCTGATGAGGCGTGGCGAAGTCTGGCTGGTGGGCCTTGATCCCGCGGAAGGACACGAACAAAAGGGCCGGCGCCCTGTCTTGGTCATCTCCCCCGACGCCTTTAACCAACTCACCAAGGTGCCCGTGGTTCTCCCCATCACCAGCGGCGGGAACTTCGCGCGGACCGCCGGATTTGCGGTGTCTCTGGCAGGTGCCGGAACTAAAACAACCGGCGTTGTCCGCTGCGACCAGCCCCGCGCGCTCGATCTCGGCGCGCGCAACGGCAGAAAGCTGGAAAAGGTACCCGATGCGGTCATGGACGAGGTTCTGGCGAAGGTTGCGACAATTCTTGAGTGAGTCAGAACGGAGCGATGCCAGCGGATTAAAAGCGGGTAGCGCGGACCACCGCCTTTGTGGTCCGCGTCTTTTCGGCCCCGTGATCGAGCGATCAAATTCGTGCGCGCGGATCGAAGGGCATTCTCACGCGGTCGACGATCAAACCGTCCGTCGGCTGACGGATTCGTCGCCGCTCATGCCGGCGCATTCGTTGTAACTTGACCACCGGCAATCTTCGGGGTGGCTGACCAAACCAGCCCTCACCGGGTTTAGGTGAATGTATTCAACCTTTTCGTTGTATTCCTTGACCGTGCGCAGGGCGCGGTCGAAGAACCTGGGTTGCCAGAGTTCGCCGTCAGCACCCCGGCGCTGGTTGACCGCGTGCTCAGTAGGGGCGAGGCGGCACCTCGCCCCTACTTCATGGCCAGTGAAATCGTTGCCGGATGCACCGGCGCGCAAATGCAGTGTCCGTCAGCCGACGGATCGGGGAGAAAGACCCAAGCGGTCAGGTGAAAAGGGTACAGTGCCCGCGCTCTCCTGAAAATCGCCCCATGCGCGTCATTCCCGCGAAAGCGGGAATCCACCCCGTTCCTGGCGACGTGGACCCCCGCTTACGCGGGGGTGACGAGGTGATTTTCATATCCTCGGATCGGCCACAGGCCCATGGAAACTCCGTTGGAGGCTCGTGCCAGCAAGGCGAAAACAGGCTCGGTGAATTTCTCTCGCCGCCTGAGCAGGCGCGCGGCGATAAAGAAATCGGAATGAAAAGGACGCCGGAGTTTCGATCCGTCGGCTGACGGACGATAGAATACGGCAGGGTGGCGATAGGGAAAAGACGCGGACCCGTCAGCCGACGGGCGGTCCGCGCTTGCTCGCTTTTCCCCCTGCCCTTTCCTCTTGCCCCGTTGGGCAATCGGGCTTATAACGGTTAGGACCTAACGCCTTGGTAAAGACCGTGTACTCGAGATTTGACTTGCCACTCTTCGGGCGACACAGATCTCGGAATGATGGGCCACACGCAACCTTGTGAGGACGCATGCGAGAGGATGAGAACACGTCAATCAAAACTCGAATCGACCGCATCCGGGATCTACTCAAGATGAGCGGCACCGCAAATTCCTACGTAGCTGCAAACTTGGCACAGTCAGTTATTCACGACACGGTCGGCGGAGGTCACCCAATTATGGCAGCGCTTGAGGATGCACTTACGTCGTCGGACTGGATTAGGGCCCTGGCAGCCAGCACCACCGTCGTAACATTGTACGATGAGGGTGCTCTCAAGAGCCCCCGCTTGACGATTGCCCGGGAAATAGAGGGGGATATCTTGGATATTGCTCAGGCGCAGGCTGAAGCCGCAGAGACAAGTAAGGACGCTGTCCACAAGCAGGTGCATCGCGGGATCGCCGCGTTTCTTGCTGGAGCCTCGCTTGAGGATGCATTACGACGTTTGTGTGACGCTCGTGGCATTGTCTACGATGCGCAGCGAACAGCCATCTCAAAACTACAGGCAGCGCTCTATCAACCCTCCAAACAGATCGAGGTTATCTCCCAGTCGGAGAATAAACACATCACAGCGTGGGGGGACACGCGAAACAAAGCTGATCATGGCCGGTTTGATGAGATCACGCAGACGGAAGTCGTTGCAATGATTCTTGGTGTTCGAGCTCTTGTCGAGAAGCATCTCTCGTAGGCCCGAGTTCCGGCAGGGCGCAGGGGAGATTTTAGGCCTGACGCCTGTGGGCCCGAAACTATGCCCCATTAGAAGGAGTGTGAACCTGACCTGTTTTGAAGGTCTGCGGTTCGTCCATGTTCTCAACATAAGCCCGCGAAGCTTCCGACCGCGTCCGCGATGCCCCTGCTTCGCGAAATTCGGAGGGGCCATATGAAACTGAAACGACTGCGATTGAGGAATTTTAGGTGCTTTCAGAGTGAAACGACAATCGACTTCGAGGACATAACCGCACTTGTTGGCAAGAACGATTCGGACAAGTCAACCATCATGGAGGCCCTGGACCTGTTCCTGAACGACAAGAATCCTGATGGTAATGACGCCTCGAAAGGTGGAGACCCAAAGGATCTGACGCTTATTTGTGAGTTCGCCGAATGGCCAGTTGAGGTTGTCATCGACGAGGATAATTCGACCAACCTTGCCACGGAGTTGCTGTTGAATGCGGCTGGCAATTTGGAAGTCCACAAAACGTACAGCGGGCACTCGGCGGCCCCCAAGTGCATAAATGTGGAGGCTTTCGCTTGCCATCCAACCGCGGATGGTGCGAAGGACCTCTTGCAGCTCAAGAATTCTGAACTGAAAAAGCGGGCCAAAGAGATGGGGGTGGACTTGGCGGGTGTCGACACAAAAGTTAATGCGCAAATCCGGGCTGCGATCCGAACACACGTCGGAGACCTCAAGATTGCCCCAAGGAATATTCCACTGAACGACGATAATGGAAAAAAGGTGTGGGAAGGCCTAGAGAACTACCTTCCGGCATTCGCCCTGTTTAAATCAGACCGCCCGAGCACAGATCAGGATGATGAAGCTCAGGACCCCCTAAAGGCGGCCGTCAAGGAGGCGATCAAAGCGAAGGAACCGGAACTGCGGGCCATCACCGACTACGTCGGGGGCGAGGTCGAGAAAATCGCTTGGTCGACTCTGGAGAAACTGCGCGAAATGGACCCGTCACTGGCCTCTCAGCTCAAGCCATCCTTCGCCGCGCAGAAATGGGATACTCTTTTCAAAACAAGCATCTCCGACGATAACGATATCCCGATAAATAAGCGTGGGAGTGGAGTGCGGAGGCTAATTCTCCTCAATTTCTTCCGCGCCAAAGCTGAACAACTCGCGAAGGAAGCCGGCCGCACATCAGCGATATACGCAATCGAGGAGCCAGAAACAAGCCAGCACCCGCATAACCAGCGCATGTTGCTCAGGGCACTTTCCGACCTGTCGTCAGAGGCTCAGGTGATTATAAGCACTCATACACCGATGCTTGCACGAGCCCTCCCCGACAGCTCTTTGCGATACATCCACATCCGGGACGACAAAACCAGGGAAATAATGAAAGGAGGACCAACAACCAACAAGGTTTTCGCCGAGTCACTAGGCATTCTGCCCGACAATGCTGTGAAATTGTTCATTGCCGTCGAGGGTCCCAATGACATCGCGTTTCTTCAGGGCATTTCCACGGCCCTGCGAAGTGGAGGACTGGACGTCCCCGATCTTGAAACGCTGGAGCTGAATGGTGAAATCATTTTCTTCCCGATGAGCGGGTCAAACCTCGCGCTTTGGTCCGCGCGATTAGAGCCTCTAAATCATCGCGAGTTTCACCTTTGTGACAGGGATTTCGCACCCCCCGCGGAGCCTAAGTACCAGGCTCACGTCGATGCCGTTAACGCACGCGCGCGCTGCCGAGCACGATCGACATTGAAAAAGGAAATGGAAAATTACCTACACAAGGATGCGATTATCGCCGCATATCAGCAGAATCAAATCAATTTGCTAATACCAGCGAACTTTGGGCCCTTCGAGGACGTTCCGCAGGCGGTTGCCCGTTTGGTACACGGGGCTTCAGCAAGCGCCACGGATTGGAATCTACTATCAGATGATAAGAAGGAAGAAAAAGCAAAGCACTCAAAGCGCACTCTCTGTTCGTTCGCGGCTAGGCAAATGAATAGTGCAATGCTGAATGAAATCGATCCCGAGGGTGATTTGCTCCAATGGTTTAACGACATTAGAGATCTCTTCACAGAGGCGCAAAACCCATAACGCGCGTCGTGCGCTCGGGCCTTCCGGATTTTCCAGCGGCGCGACCCAGGGCTGAAAGGAAGCACACTCTGGTAGGAATTCATCCCATGGCCATTCGCGGCGCGTGGCGTGATGGCTACCCGCTGGACTACCACACGATTTCCAGCACCTGCGTCGGGTATAACGAGTTTGGTCATCCGCTCTTCTATACGCAGCGCACTCCTTCGGTGGCGCGGACCACCCGTCGGCTGACGGGTCCGCGTCTTTTCGGCCCCGTCATGGAGCGATCAAATTCGTGCGCGCGGATCGGAGGGCATTCTCACGCGGTCGACGATCAAACCGTCCGCCGGCGGCTGACGGATTCGCCGGTGCTCATGCCAGCGTATTCGTTGTAGCTTGACCATCGCCCATCCTCCGGGCGGCTCACCAAACCGGTCCTCACCGGGTTTAGGTGAATGTATTCGACCTTTTCGTTGTATTCCTTGACGGTCCGCAGTGCGCGGTCGAAGAACCTGGGTTGCCAGAGTTCGCCCTCGGCGCCCCGGTGCTGGTTGACCGCGTGCTCAGTAGGGGCGAGGCGGCGCCTCGCCCCTACTTCATGGCCAGTGAAATCGTTACCGGATAGACCGGCGCGCAAATGCAGTGTCCGTCAGCCGACGGGCGGTGCGCGCTACTTGCTTGGACAACGCTGAGAGTGTTTAACGAGGGAAAAGCCCACGGTCAGAAAAGCACTGACCGTGGCTACGACTGCCTTCCTGGTTTGCGACCCCCTCACCCGTCTCGGCGCGGCTGGTGAAAACGCCGCGCCGATCCACCCTCTCCCCCAAGGGGGCGAGGGCTTGGGGTCTTTTGAGTCGGCGCTCGGCCTTGGCCGAACGCTGTTCGGCCCTACGTCGCAGCTCAGGCAAGGTCGAAGCGATCAAGATTCATGACCGTGTTCCACGCCGCC
>Ga0326728_10022222_pt1 | contig 11807 bp, 10 predicted proteins | sample MB3enrmetagenome_FD_207602 | JGI IMG/M metagenome (GOLD analysis project Ga0326728, IMG submission 207602) | Lab enriched peat soil microbial communities from McLean, Ithaca, NY, United States - MB31MN | ecosystem: Environmental > Terrestrial > Soil > Wetlands > Peat | place: USA: New York... | reverse complement strand
GGCTGCCCGGTGAGGCACCCGCACAGGCGGCCGCTCCAGTGGAAACAAAGGGGTATAAAAGCATTCCGGGTTTGCCGGATTGGCTCAGGAAAAACGATATCGCAGCAAAATCGGAAAATCCCTGTGCAAACGGGAGATTTTCGATAATCGAAAACCCGGATCTGCTCCGGACTCTTTTGCAAGGCTGCCATGCGAAGCACAAGCTGCGACGGTGGCTCCAGTGGAAACAAAGGGGTATAAAAGTATTCTGAGTTTGCCGGACCGGCTCAGGAACATGGCATTGCAGGGAAATCGGAAAAGCCCTTTGCAAACGGGAGATTGTTCGATCCTGAAAAGTGCCCGTTCTCATCGGCCCACAAGGATGGTGCGTTTGCGATCCAGCTTGCGGATGGAGAAACAGGGAGGCAATGATAGAACGAGATCCCCTCCCGGGCCCGGATGACCGTATACTCATATGCCATCACCACCACCCTTGTCCCTGGGCGGCAACGTTTTTTTTTATCTTGAAGAAAAATATCCCGACAGCGTGCCCGTGCACCGGCCCACTTCGTGAAAAGAAGGTTCATTTTGATCGGTTATACCCTATGAATCACCGGATGATTTTCATGGAAACGTATGTAATTTATAAAGGAAAGTGTTCAGGCATCCTGTAAAGTATCGGATACCAAAGGACCTCCATGGATATGACTTGAAAGTGTGATATGGCCGAAAAACGCGAGATCCTCTACGAGCTTGGGGAGGAGGAACTCCTCCTGCCGGCACTTGTCAATGCGGCACTCAGGGCAAATGACCAGATCAAATATTATTTTACCCTCCTCCAGGCTGCCCAGAACCATGCTGACAATCCGGGCCAGAGCCATTCGAACCTCAGGGCCGAGCGTGAGTCCGTCGGGATTACCGACCCCGATTTCGATACGGTTGTCGGCGGGGCGACCCGTGCCGGACAAACCGGGTACGCAATCCCGCTTGCCGCTACTGTCTTTAACGAGATATCAAATGCCGTAGAGGCGATGATCGCCCCTCTTGCCTCACAGGATCCCGCCGGCGCTAAAACATTTGAAGACCGTTTCGCCCGTCTCCGTGTTTCCCTGGCCTCCTCCGGGGAAGAACCGGTTCCCGGCAATCTCATTAATGTCATCACCGTTGCGGACCGGGGCGACGGCACCGACAGTCTCCACCAGCTGGTCATGGATCTCCATAAAGCCATTAACGCTCTGCAGGCGCAGCTGGCAAACGAGGATATCGACGGAGCACTCGGGTATCTTCTCACCGACCCCGATCGCGGGATGGTGCGTGCCTTCATGGCCGGGATCAACCGCACGGCCCCCCTCAAATTCGGTCATCCGGGCCTTGCAACGATTGCAACCCGGAGCGGGGACAAGCTGGTCATACAGAACGATATCGGCCTTACCGATGCGCATGTCCTGGTGATGACGGTAAAAGACCATGTGGTCACCATCACGTACACCGATGTCCATCTCCCGCGGCTCCATTTCTTCCAGGACCTCCTCTCGTCATTTGCGGTACAGTGGAGCGATACGATCTCCCGGGCACCTGCAAAAAAATTCGATGCCCCGGTATACCACCTCTCCGTGGGGACCTTTGCAGCGAAAGATGATGCCGATGCACGGGATTTCCTTGCCCATGCCGGATCAAGGATCGTCTTTTTGATTGACTGGAACCGGGCACGAAAGAAACTGCGTAATTTTGTCCCAAACACCGATGTAATCGAGATCCTCTCCTTATCGGCAGATGAGGAGATCGGGCATATGGCCTTTTTAGAGCTGGGGGGAGAACGGCTGATCTACGAGGCGCTGGAACTCGTAAGGATAACAACAGGAATACGATGAAAATGGGGTTTTGTCATGACTCTTTAATACGGGTCGGGTAGTACTACAAGAGAGTCGTTTTAATCGAATCTCGTTAACGCATCAGAATCCCACATTAGTAATAAGAAAAAATATATTACAAATTTCAAACAATATCGAGCAGTTAGAACGTTGTCATCATGTATCGTATTCTCTACGTCGATGATGAATCTGCATTAGTTGCCGCTACAAAGACTTTTTTGGAGCGTAGCGGTGATTTCATCGTAGATACTGCGATTTCCGCCAATGAAGCAATTGGGTTGCTCGAGAAGCGGCAGTATGATGCGATCATCTCCGAATACCAGATGCAAGGTATAGACGGTATCGAATTATTAAAAAAGGTAAGAACTTCCGGAAATACCATTCCATTCATTATTTTCACTGAACTGGGGCGTGAAGATGTTATTGTTGAGGCCATCGATAATGGAGTGAATTTTTATCTCCAGAAAGGAGGGAATCCTGAAGCGCAGTTTATCGAACTGACCCATAAGATCCGGATTGCCATAGATCATCAGCGGATCGTGGAAAAGGTACTTTCACTGAACCGTTTATATTCAGTTCTTTCTGCAACCAACAAGGCTATTGTTTATCTCCGGACAGAGCGCGAGTTTTTCTCCGAGATCTGCCAAATTTTCGTGGAAACAGGGGGATTCCGCATGGCATGGATCGGTCTTGCCGACAAGGATCAGAAAATCATCCGGCCCGTTGCATCTGCGGGAACTATCAACGAATACCTCAACAACATTAATATCTCCACCGAAGATGTCCCCCAGGGCCGTGGGCCCACCGGGATGGCATACCGTGAAGGGAAGTCCTTTATCTCCAACGATATTGCGAACGATACCCGCATGGAGCCGTGGCGGGAAAACGCTCTGAAACTAGGTTATCTGGCGAGTGCTGCATTTCCGTTTGCTCAGGGAACAAAAAACGCTGGTGTTATTACACTCTATGCCCCTATCACCGGTTTTTTTGATGATCAAACTATTAGTCTTCTCGAAGAGTTATCTGCAGCGATCTCATTTGCTCTCGAAACACTTGACCGTGAAGAGCAACGAACATTTTTCGAGAATGAATTGAAAAAATCAGAACTCAAGTACCGGCTGCTGTTTCAGACAGCACAGGATGGGATCCTGATATTAGAAGGGGATACCGGAGAAATTATTGATGCGAATACGTTCATTCTTGATATGTTGGGATACCCACGGGATTATTTCATTGGCAAACACCTCTGGGAACTTGGTTTTCTCAAAGACAAATCCCTTGCCCTAAACGTGTTTGCAAAGCTTACAACTGAAAGGTATATTCGATATGAAGATCTGCCTTTGGAAACAAAAGAAGGTAAGGCTATCGATGTGGAGTTCATTAGCAATCTCTACCTTGTCGGCGATAAAAGGATTATTCAATGTAACATCAGAGATATCACCGATCGCAAGTTGGCTGAGACGGCACATCACGAGAGCGAGGAGAAATTCCGGCTTCTCTTCACGCAGATGGTAGAGGGGGGTGCACTCCATGAGATTGCGTATAATTCGTCGGGTGTTCCTGTAGATTACCGTATCCTTGATGTCAACCCCGCATTTGAACAAATTCTCGGACTGAAACGGGAAGATGTTATCGGAAAAACCGGCATGGAAGCATACGGAGTAACTGATCCTCCCTATCTTGATATCTATGCACGGGTTGCCCGGACCGGAGAGCCGGCGGTCTTTGAAACCTATTTTCCACCTATGGCCAAATATTTCTCAATATCTGCGTACTGTCCGTCAAAAGGCAGGTTTGCCACAATTTTTGAAGATATTACCGAACATAAGAGAGCCGAAGAGGAATTGAAGCGGAAAAATGATGAGCTCAATGCACTTAATGAGGAATGCAGTCTCCACGAAGAGGAATTAATTAAAAGCGAGGCTGATCTCAGGCAAGCCCTCTCAGAAAAAGAAGTTCTCCTCTCCGAGGTCCACCACCGAGTTAAGAACAACCTGACCGCTTTTATCTCATTACTCAGCCTGGATGGTTCTTATGAGGACACCCAAGCGGGTCGGACCCTGAGAAAAGATCTCCAGAACCGGGCCCGGAGCATGGCCCTGATCCATGAGACTTTGTATAAGACCGGGAATTTTGCAAACGTAGACATGGAAGTCTACCTGAATAACCTTGTCCGCCAGATCGCCGGCTCGTATGGAGAGACTCCCGGGGTCCGGGTCGTGGTTACTGTGGCTGATGTGACCCTTGATATCGCCCGGGCCACCACCGCCGGTCTGATTGTTAACGAACTGGTGACCAACTCGTTCAAGTATGCATTCCCGCCAGGGTTCGATTGTATAGCCGCCCGGGGAGAACCCTGTACGATCCGGGTCTCGCTTTCCCATGATAACGGGACGGATATCCTCGCGGTAGCTGACAACGGTTGCGGGTTACCGGAGGGAGTCGATCCGCTTACCACAAAATCGCTCGGCCTCAGGCTGGTAACCTTCCTTGCCCGCCACCAGCTCCGGGCAGAGATCCAGGTACGTGCCGAGAGGGGCACTAAGTTTATTTTCCGCTTGAAGGACACCGGGGATTAAAACATGACGGGAAAAATCATACAGATTGTGGAAGATGAGGGCCTGATCGCCCTCCACCTGACTGAAATACTGGAAAGGGCGGGATACCGGGTCACTGACCCGGTATCTTCCGGAGAGATGGCGCTCCAGGCTCTCGAAAAAGCACCAAAACCTGATCTTATCCTGATGGACATCGGGCTTGCCGGATCGCTTGACGGAATTGAAACCGCAAAAAAGATCCGGCACCGGTATTCTATCCCCATCATCTTCCTGACCGCATATTCGGACAAGAGCCGGATAGAGATGGCAAAGGAGGTGTCATCCACTGCTTTTCTTATAAAGCCGGTGATAGAAGAGGACCTTATTAGGGCAATTCAGAGAGTACTGGACCGGCCGGCGGGAACCTGATCGGGCACCTTGCCCCGGGGCCGCATATCATGGAATTTCCTCGTCATAACGGGAAGAGAAAACCCAGGTGAGATGGGGGTCTGAAAGTGATAAAAATTCGTGAGTTCAGTGCAAGTGACATATTGAATCTCCGGCGCAGAATGCGAATATGGACTTGATATAACATTACACGAATTTCAAAAATTGCAATGTTTTTTGTTCTGTAAAGTTTTAAGGGAGTTAAAGGAAAGTTATGCCACCTCCCGACAACCTGGCAGAACCGTGGAGATTTGATAATCCCTTGGCACGTTAACAGACCAAAATTATTATCGTTAAAGGGATCATCCACTCAACAAGTAGCGTGAATCGTGACGGAGCATCGATTGAGGTTATCCATACCCATTGTATTGATTTTTTCTGTGATACTGGTAGCGACGCTCATGACAACAGCGTGTGTGGTACCATATCAATGGCACTCTGCCAACAATTATACGGTTCCCCAGCAGGAACCTGGTGACATCCACAACATCAAACACATCATCATTATCATGCAAGAAAATCGTGCATTTGATGAATATTTCGGTACGTATCCGGGAGCTGATGGCATTCCTATGCAGAATGGGGTACCGACAGTATGTGTCCCTGATCCGGAAACCAATACATGCGTCAAGCCCTATCACAATCCCCAAGATCTTAATGAAGGCGGACCCCATGGGGCGCCTGATGCGAACGCAGATATTGATGGTGGAAAAATGGATGGGTTTATCCGGCAGGAGGAACTGGGCAGAACACAGGCATGCGTAAACTCCCTGGATCCTGAATGCAATACACCCAGTGGCGAACCGGACGTGATGGGTTACCACGATGCCCGGGAAATCCCGAATTACTGGAAATATGCAGATGAGTTCGTGCTCCAGGATCATATGTTCGAACCGGTTTCGTCGTGGAGCCTGCCATCGCATCTTTTCATGGTTTCTGCATGGTCGGCAAGATGCTCTTCGTCGAATCCGATGAGTTGTGTAAACGAATTACAAAACCCGCAATCTCTCGGCATGAACCCCAATAAGAGTGTAAAAGAAACCCAGCCGAATTATGCGTGGACGGACCTTACTTATCTCCTTCACAAGAATAACGTATCCTGGGCATATTATCTCGATGAAGGAACTCAGCCTGATTGTGATAATGACGAGATGTTCTGCGATCCAAAACCACAGAATATAAGTACACCACAAATCTGGAATCCGCTTCCCTGGTTTGAAACGGTGAAAAACGACAATGAACTGCAAAATATCCAGCCGCTGAAGAACTATTATGCGGCAGCAAAAAATGGTACACTTCCCTCCGTAATCTGGATCGTACCGAACGGTGTTCACAGTGAACATCCCCCCGCCCTGGTCAGTACTGGACAGGCGTATACAACGAGCCTTATCAATGCTGCCATGGAAAGCCCGGACTGGAATGACACTGCCATTTTCCTTGCGTGGGATGACTGGGGAGGGTTCTATGATCACGTTCAACCACCGGTTGTTGATGAGAATGGATACGGCCTGCGCGTGCCAGGGCTGGTTATTAGTCCGTATGCAAAGAAAGGGTATATCGATCACCAAATCTTGAGTTTTGATGCATACCTGAAATTTATTGAGGATGATTTCCTCTCCGGTGAAAGGATTGATCCAAAAACCGATCAACGTCCGGATCAACGGCCGACCGTGAGAGAAAATGTTGCCGTTTTAGGAGATCTCACATCAGATTTCGATTTCTCCCAACCTCCCCGACAACCTATAATACTGCCATTATACCCGACAAACAGCACTCTGGTAAAATAAAAAAAATCTTTTCATGAGTTCTGATAAATTAGCAGTTGATTTGTGTGTTCTACCGGGGGAAACGATCATTCACCAACCGAAATTTTATAAGGACACATTGCACACTTCACATCATCACCTCTCTGATTTCAACGTATCCATCATTCTCCAATATCGGGCACTCTTTTGCTATTACAACTGCTCTTTCGTAACTTTCTGATTCCACCGTTATGTAGCCACCTACAGTGTCCTTTCCAAATGTCAGATTCGTTACCTCTTTTGCAGAGACAAGCCGTCCCTCTTGTTTGAATCAGCTTCCAGGAATACGGCCTGAACCTACCTTCCTTGCCCATTCGACAAACCGATCCGAATATTCCTTCGACAGCTCTGAATGCCGCAAGCCGCCTTTGAATAACAGTGCATAGTATGGCACGCCATCACCGTCTTAACATTTGCTTCGAAGTTTTTATTTTTTGGGCTTGTCGCATTCGGGTGTTAATCGCGAGTAATGAAGGGAATGGACGCGAGTTCAGATAATGTGTCGGTTGAAAGGGCTCTGTTTCCCTGGTGAGGGATCGGATATTGTATCCGGCGTCAGGAGATTTGATCTCCTGACACGGTAACAGAGCCGAATAATGGTCATAACTAAAAGTATAATTGCCCGGGTGATTATCCATGCATGATGAACGGTTCTTATAAAATCGGACGGATATTCGGCATTCCTATTCTCATCCATTATTCGTTTCTGCTCGTGATCCCCCTTTTAGCGTGGATCATCGGCATCCAGATCGCACTTACCACAAATACGATCCAGTATATCTTCCAGGTCCCCATTGACGCATCCCTGATCACTGCGGGTTTTATGCCCTGGATCCTCGGCATCATTGTTGCACTCGGGCTTTTTCTGGGCGTTCTGGTCCACGAAATCGCCCATTGCATTGTCGCCCGGCACAAGGGTGTGAAGATCCAGAGTATCACCCTGCTCATGTTCGGTGGCGTCTCCCAAATGGAAGAAGAAGTACCGGATCCGAAAGTCGAGCTCCCCATGGCACTTGTCGGGCCATTGACCAGCCTTCTTTTCGGTTTCGTATGTGCCAGTCTCGTCTACCTTGTCCCCGGGATGACCACAGATCCCGCGATTGCCGGCGTCCTCATTTTTATCTTCGGATACCTCGCCGTGCTCAACATCATCCTCTTTGCATTCAACCTGATCCCGGCCTTTCCCATGGACGGCGGCCGGGTACTCCGGGCGGCACTGGCACAACGGATGCCCATCCATAAGGCGACTCGGATTGCCGCCAATATTGGTAAAGGGTTTGCCATACTTTTTGGCATCATCGGCCTTTTATTCTTCAACCCGTTCCTGATCCTCATCGCTCTTTTTGTCTACATCGGGGCGAGCTCGGAAGCAGCCATGGACCAGTTCACCTACCTGTTGCATAACGTTACGGCAGGCTCCACGATGAGTTCTCCAGTGACGTCCGTGACGCCGAACCTGGCGGTCTCAAAGGTGACAGAGATGATGCTCGCCACCAAGCACCTTGGTTTCCCGGTCGTCGAGCATGACAAACTTGTAGGTATGATCACGCTTGTGGATGTGAACCGTATCTCACAAACTGATCGCGAGGCAAAGCAGGTCCGCGATATTATGACCCGCGATCCGATCACTCTTCCGCCATCTGCACCGGTCATGGACGCCCTGAGGATCATGTCAGCCCGTAACATCGGGAGGATCCCCATAGTTAAGGACGGCAGGGTCATCGGCATTGTCACCCGGTCTGATATCCTGAAAATGGCCGAGCTGAAAAAAGATCCGCCCCAGTGAAGGTTCTGATGAACCAACCAGGATCAGGGTCTGCATCCCGGGCGTAGTTTTCTCACCCGGGGTGAGGTACTGTCGGAGACGATGCGAGGCTCCTTTTGACGGGTCCCGTTCGGTGTTCTCGAGGTGCCCGGCAACGTGCGGTCGTGAAGGTGGGACAAAACCTATCATTTCATCCGGTGTTTCAAAAATTGCTTTTTAAGGAAAACTTCTATTATAATCCCTTTTTTTGAATACATGGGATAAGGTTAATTTACCCTGCCCGGATCCCGGAAAGGTTTCACCGGGAATAAAGACAAGAAAGTGCATGAGAATCGTTCTGGGAATTTCGGAGTCTGTTCATGGCCGGTGTGTCCTATGTTGTTGCATTCCTTGCAGGGATCGTCTCATTTCTTGCGCCCTGCGTCCTGCCTCTCGTACCGGGTTTTCTCATCTATCTTGCCGGGACTTCGGTTAAGGAGGGATCGGGAAAACGGTGGGACATCGTCCTCGCAAGCATCCTCTTTGTCGCCGGCTTCTCGCTTGTCTTCGCTCTCCTTGGGGTCCTTTTGAATACGATCCTGAACTCTGTTACGTACAGTGTGCAGCTCTGGCTGTCGAGAGCCGGGGGGCTTATCATCATCTTCTTTGGGCTCTACCTGGTCGGCCTGATCCGGATCGGCTGGCTCGAGCAGGAGCACAAGTTTGCCGTGACCGGGATAAAATCGAAGTATCTTACCTCGTTTGTGTTCGGTGTCGCTTTTGCTGCCGGGTGGACCCCCTGCGTCGGGGCAGCTCTTGGGGCAATCCTGGGGCTTGCCGCAACGGAACCGACGGTTGCGTTCACCCTCCTCCTTGCGTACTCGGCAGGGCTTGGCGTGCCGTTCATCGTCACCGGTCTGTTTGCGTCGCAGGCAGTGGGCTGGATCAGCAAATATTCCCGGGTGCTGCATTATGTCAACATCGTCTTTGGTATCCTCTTGATTGTTATCGGCATCCTGATCTTCACCCAGACGCTCTCCCTTGTCGCAAACCTTCCGGAACTCAACGGGTTCCTTCTCGGGAGTTAAAAAAACCATGGAGAAAAGAACACTGGCACTTATCGGGGCGCTCATCCTCATCGCAGCGGCAATCATTGTCCTTACGCCGCTTGCCCCCAACAGGTCCTACACCGGGACAGCGGTAGCGCCGGGGAGCAGGACCGCAATCAACGCAGAAAAGGCGAAGCTGTACCCGTATGCAAAGGAGATAGCGGAGCCTTCGGGGTTTGTAAACGTTGACAATATCACCATCGCAAGCCTTGTCGGAAAGGATGTCATCCTCGTGGACTTTTGGACGTACAGCTGCATCAACTGCGAGCGCACGATCCCGTACCTGAACCTGTGGTACGAAAAATACCATGATCAGGGCCTGGAGATCATCGGGGTACATACCCCTGAGTTCCAGTTCGAACACGACATCAACAATGTCAGGATGGCGGTCCAGAAGTTTGGCATCCAGTACCCCGTCGTGCTCGACAACAACTATGCAACATGGGATTCGTACGGGAACCAGTACTGGCCCGAGGATTATCTCATCGACATCGACGGTTTCATCGTGTACCATCATATCGGTGAAGGCGATTATAACGAGACCGAGGCAGAGATCCAGGACCTCTTAAGGGAACGGGCGGAGGCACTCGGTCTCAATATCACCATCTCAAACATGACCAGTGTCCCGTCAGATGCAGTCGCTGTAAACTTTTCTGCGGTCGGGAGGCCGGAGACGTACTTTGGTGCAGCACGCAACCAGTACCTGGCAAACGGGAATGTCTCGGTGACCGGGCTCCAGACCCTTGTGATTCCCGCGCAGGTGCAGCTCAACGGGTTGTACCTGTCCGGGACATGGGATTTTACCGACCAGTACGCAGAAAACACCGGGAATGCGAGCATCGTGTTCCCGTACGAGGCAAAAAACGTCTATTTCGTTGCCAGTGCGGACAATGCCACGGCCGTTCAGGTCCTGCTTGATGGGAAACCGGTCACAGACATGGCAGGTCCTGATGTTACCAACGGGACCGTCACGATTCAGGCAGACCGGCTGTACTCCCTTGTGCAGGGATCTGTTTATGGGACACATACGCTGGAGCTCGATATCCCGGAGCCGGGCCTGAACGCGTACACATTTACCTTTGGGTGATAACAAAAGAACCAGGAGAGACAGTACCATGGATGAAAAACAGGGAACGGGAAAAAACGTAAAAAAAGCGACCTTTGCCGGGGGCTGCTTCTGGTGCATGCAGCCGCCGTTCCGGGCGCTCGATGGCGTAATCGATGCGGTCTCAGGATATGCAGGCGGGAAAACGATGAACCCGACGTACGAAGAGGTTTCGGGCGGGACGACCGGGCACCTTGAATCCGTGCAGGTGACCTATGACGAGGATAAGATCTCGTATGATACCCTCCTTGACACGTTCTGGAGGCAGATAGACCCGACCGACCCGGCAGGGCAGTTCGCGGACAAGGGGTCGCAGTACAAAACTGCCATATTCTACCACGATGATGAACAAAAACGGCTGGCAGAAGAGTCGAAAAAGAAGGTCGATGCTTCAGGGAAGTTTGCACATCCTGTTGCAACAGAGATCCGGCCGTTCACGAATTTCTACCCGGCCGAGGAATACCACCAGGACTATGATAAGAAAAACCCCGGGAGATACCAGCAGTACAAGGCCTTCTCCGGCCGCGAGTCATTCATCAGGAAGCTCTGGGGCAAACCACGCGTTGTCCGGGTCTACGCGACACCGGGATGTTCCGGCTGCCGTGCGGTCAAAGAATACCTTAGATCGAAGAACATGGAGTTCACCGAGATCGATATCGCCGCAGATGAGAGGGCAAGGACGCTTGTTATGGAAAAAACAGGCCACCTCGGTTCGCCGTATGTGCAGATCGATGATACCTTCATCTTCGGATTTGACCGGAAAAAACTGGACCAGCTCCTGCAGGGAACATAATTGTGGAGAAGCTGGGCCGTATTCCGGCCGGACTTCCGGCTCATAAAAAAGCGATCTCGATTTGGGGCGACGATTGACCGGACCGGTTTCTTCCCGGGCCAGCACTTCACTCCGCCATCCGGAACAGTAGTCATCCGTTCTTTTTTTTAAATTCACGGGCATGTACGGACCTTCCGCCCACCCGAGAATCCTGATGTACACGCAATTAATCCAAAGCGTCGGCCATCGCCTGTTTGATCCCCCATATAAGTAAGAACCCTTTGCTAAAAACCGGTCCCGGCAACCCAAAAAATGAGCCGTTTATGGACACGCGGCGACTGCCCGGCGAACAGGGGTACCCCTTGTTATAGTTTTTGGGAAGTAAAAAAATGAATAAATAGATGGCTTGCCATATCGACCGTCCGGTGAAGTCCTATG
>Ga0326728_10022221_pt1 | contig 11809 bp, 2 predicted proteins | sample MB3enrmetagenome_FD_207602 | JGI IMG/M metagenome (GOLD analysis project Ga0326728, IMG submission 207602) | Lab enriched peat soil microbial communities from McLean, Ithaca, NY, United States - MB31MN | ecosystem: Environmental > Terrestrial > Soil > Wetlands > Peat | place: USA: New York... | reverse complement strand
CTTAGGCTCGGGCAGCAGCTTCTTCTGGGAGAACACGGGCGGCACCAGCACCAACGGCTTCTGGCTGGAGATCCTGCCCTCAGACCCCTACAACGCCCGCATGAACCTCTACAAGGACGGGGTGCTCATCGGCAGCGACACGGCCATCCCGGCCAATGGCAACCTCACCGTGCAGGTGGTGATGACCGGCACCCATATCCAGGTCTTCATCAACGGCCAGCTCACCAACATCGATGAGTACGGCATCACCCCGCCGGCGGTGCAGGGCCCCTACACGGGCTACCGCAACGGCGCCCCGCTCTCGGGCTGGTCCGGCGCCCAGCAGAACGCGCTCTACGCCTTCAGGGCCTGGACCGATGCCGCGGTCAACATCCAGCTCTGGGACACGGTGCCGGCCTGCTTCAGCTTTGTGTCGGCGCAGAACAGCGGCACCCTCAATAACGGGGTGGTCAGCTGGCCCAAGGTGGCCATGGAGCGGCTGAGCCAGGGCTTCACCTACACCTGGGTGGGCCAGGCCCTGGCTGCCTGCGCCTGCCAGAACGCGAGCAACACCGCGCGCGTGGACACCCTGGGCTATGCTGGCCAGATGGCCACCGCGGTGGTGACCGTGGCCTGCAACGGCACGCCCACCGTGACCCCCAGCGGCACTGCCACGCCCACGCCCTCGCCCACTGGCTCGGCCACGCCCAGCAGCACGCCCATGCCCTCGGGAAGCCCCACGGACACCCCCTCGGCCTCCCCCAGCTCGACGGCATCGCCCTCTCCCTCATCCACTGCCTCCAGCACGCCCAGCGGGACTGCAACCGGCAGCCGCACTGCCACGGCCTCTGTGTCGCCCAGCAGCACCGCGACCAGCTCCGCCACCCAGAGCAGCACCCCGCTGCCCACGGGAAGCCCCACGGACACGCCCAGCATCTCGCCCAGCAGCACGGCGACAGGCTCCGCCACCCAGACCAGCACCCTGCTGCCCACGGGCAGCCCCACCGACACCTTCACGCCAACGCCGAGCTTCACCGGATCGGACACCCCTTCGGCCTCGGCCACGGCCTCTGCCACGCCCACGCAATCCCCCACCTCCTCGGCCACGGCCACTTTGACGGCTTCGGCCACCGCCAGCAGCACTGGCACGCAATCGCCCAGCAGCACGGTGAGCCAGACGCCCAGCGCCAGCCCCACGCCCTCCTTGAGCTCCACGGCCTCGGCCACGCGCACGCCTACGCCTACGGCTTCGGCGTCGCCTAGCGGCACGGCCACGCGCACGGCTACCCCCACCCGCACGGCCAGCCCCACCTTCAGCTTCACGCGCACGCCCTCGGCCACGCCCACGCAGAGCCTCACCTTCACGGTGTCGCCCACCATTTCGATGACCGCCACCAAGAGCCCGGTGGTCTACTATTCCGTGCCGCCCCTCATCCTCTCGCCCGGGCCGGGGGTCTACCCCAATCCCTTCAGCGACCAGGCCGTCATCTGGGTGAGGCTCTCCGCGGATGCCCAGCTGCGGCTGGCGGTCTACAACGTGGCCGGAGAGAAAGTGCGCGTGCTCCAGGTTCCGGGCCGGAAGGGCCCGAACAAGGTGCCCTGGGCCGGCGACAACAATTATGGCGCCCGCTGCGCCTCGGGCTATTACATCATCCGCTTGCTGGCTGACGCGGGCAGCATGCATGACAGCCGCTGGCTGCAGGCGGTGATCACGCGCTAGCCGGGCAGGGGCATGGGAAAAGAAAGAGCCCGCCGTTCCCACGGCGGGCTCTTTCTTTTCAGCAGGGGGCCGCGGTCAGCGGCCGGGGGCCAGGGCGGCCAGGGCCCAGCGGATGCGGTCCCGGACGGCATCATCGCCATACATCTCCTCTTGGCGGCTCTTCAGCGCTGCCTCGTCGCGGATCAGGGAGCCCATGGCCTTGTCCATCATGGTGCTGGTCAGCACCACGCTGGCCGTGGCGCCCACCAAGAAGTAGGCTTGGCGCTCCGGCGGGTCAGGCCGCAGGCTGCCATTGGCCTGGCAGGCTTTGATCAGCTGGATGAAGACCTGGTTGTTGGTGAGCGTCTTCTCGCCCAGGAACTCGGCAGATGGGGCGAAGCCCACCAGGCTGTCCTTGAGCAGGGCCACCACCACCTGGCGGTTGTCGCGCATGAAAAGGGAATAATTCAGCAGGGATTGCTCAAGCTGCTTGAGCGGGGTCTCCTGCTGGGCGGCTTCTGCTGTCAGACGGCTGAAAAAATCCTCATAGCCAGCTTGCAAAACACGCCGTGCAAAGGCTTCCTTGCTCTTGAAATGGTAATGGAACAGCCCCAGATTCACCTTGGCCCGCTTGACCACCTGGCGCACGGTCAATCCTGAGATGCCGGTCTCTGAGATGAGCTCGAGGCCAGCTTGGATCATCAACTTGTCTACATTTGATGGCGGACGGGGCATGGATGCTCTCCTTTGAGCGCAGGGGCGGAGATAGCCGGGAATGTGCCTTGAAATATGGGAATTATCGCGCGCTTCATGCGTCTATTGTCAATAGGGAGAGTCTGTTCAAGTTCTGGCAGACGGCGGCAATTGGACACTTGCTCTACGCATTTTGACCAATTAAGGGTTTGGTCAGCCAAGCGTTTACACCCCAAGTACCATGTGATACTTTACAAGATATCAATGCCTTTATCAAATAGGCATTTTTAGGTTCAAGCCCATTGAGAGGGGATTGGGGCTTGAAATGGCCAGGGCGGGCTCTTGACCTTGACGACCTTCCTCAGTTTGAAACACGCGCGCTTCCTGCTGGCCGCCCTGTTGCTCTGCGGCCCGGCCTGGTCTGCTACGCGCACCATCGTCCCTGGCTCTGCGGCGCTGCAGGCCGGGGGCGGCATCCTTTTGCCTGGTGACAGCCCCACCGCCACTCCCACGCCGACAGCCCTGGGCGAGGGCACTGCCACCTTCAGCCCCACGCCGGGCGATACGCCGGCCGCCAGCTCTGCAGGCTCAGAGCCCCTGCTTCCGCCGCCGCCGCCGCCAGCTGAGCTGCTGGTGCGCATGGCCGGCCCGCAGGCGGTCAGCGCCGAGGCCGCGGCCGCCCTCAGCTTCACGGCGGACGGCTCGCCCTTGCCCCCCACCTTCTTGACCGCCATCGCCGACAGCGGGGCCGTGGTGCTGTCCTGGGACTCGGCGCATGGCCCCCAGCCCATCTCTGGCTACCTGGTCTATCGCGCCACCTATCCTGGCAGCCGGCCGGCCGGGAGCATCAACAAGGCTCCCATCAGCGGCTTCAGCTTTGTGGACAATGCGGAGAACAGCAAGCTGCCGCCCCACAACCGGACGGAGTACTGGTACCGCGTGCGGGCCTACGACACGGACGAGCGCCTCTCGGACCTGTCGGCCGAGGTCTCGGCCACGCCCAGCGGGCCGCTGATGCCGCCCTCCGGCGCCAAGGCCCAAGCGGGCGATGGCGCCGCCAGGCTGTCATGGAGCCCTCCCGCCTCCACCGGCGAGCACGAGCTCTCCGCCACCCTGGTCTATCGCGGGGACGACATCGGCAAGTATGCGCCGGAGCCGGTGACGCGGCTGGCCGCGGAGGAGCTGGCCTGGGAGGACACGGGCCTGAAGAACGGCGCCACCTACCACTATGCGCTGCGCTCGCTGGATGCCGTGGGCAGCACCAGCCCTGCCAGCGCCGACCTGGAAGCCAGCCCCCTGCACCCGGCCGCGGCGCCGCAGGGGCTCACCACCATCGGCCTGGCCGAGGACCTCATCAAGCTGAAGTGGCAGCCCAGCACCGGCAATGGCACCTACGCGGTGGCCGGCTACAACGTGTACCGCAGCCTGACCGACACGGCCGACTTGAGCCTGCCGCCGGTGAACAAGGTGCTGGTGCCGGAGGGCGGCTATTACGAGGACGGCAGCGAGTACAGCGTGGCGCCGCCCAAGAAGGGGACCACCTACTACTACTATGTGGCCCCGGTGGACGAGAAGGGCAACCTGGGCAAGCCCAGCGACCCGGTCAAGGGGCAGAGCATCGACTCGCTCAACACGCTCAGCCTGGGCACCTATGACATCGCCTCGGCCCAGAGCAGCCTGGGCATCAACGGCCGCAAGTGGATCACCTTTGGCTACACCTGGCAGCTGGATGGCCAGCCCACGGCCAGCCTGGCGCCCTCGGGCATGAGCAAGGGCCTCACCCTGGACCAGCAGCTGCAGGTGCGCCTGCAGGGCCAGGTGGGCCGCAAGATCGTGGTGGACGTGGACTACGACGACAAGACCGAGGACAAGCGCAAGATCAGCATCATCTACAAGGGCGACCGCGACGAGATCGTGGAGGACGCCAGCTTCGGCGACATCAACCTGGACCTGGGCCACACCGAGTTCGTCAACTACCAGAAGAGCCTCTTCGGCTTCATGGTCAAGCTGCGCAGCCCAGATAACCGCCTGCGCATCACCGGCATCGGCGCCCAGACCAAGGGCATCACCGAGACCAAGCGCTTTGTGGGCAGCATGGCGCCGGACATGACCGGCAATGTGCGCGGCCGCGACATCTTGGACAGCTCCTTCCCGGCCTACCGCTACTATTACCTGACCAAGCGCATCGGCTCCGGCCAGCTTTTGAACGGGCTGAACAGCATCATCGCCAGCTCGGTGAGCATCTGGGTGGACCGCCAGAGCTCAGCAGACCGCAACAGCGGCACCGCAACCTTTTCAAAGCCCACGGGCCTGTATGCCTTCATCCCCCTGCATGCCGGCATCGATTACACCGTGAACGTCTACACCGGCGTGGTCACCTTCAACACGCCCCTGGCCGCCAACTACACCATCATGGTGGCCTACGCCATCCAAGGGCCTAATGGAGCCCCATTGGCCGGCACCACTGTGGGCTATAACCAGCCATTCAACTCCAGCGACAGCCAAGCCGCGCTCAACAATATGCTCGATTTCCAAGAGGCAAACCTTAAATCCGACCAATATGGCTACACCAGCTCGGCCGCACACCTCATCCAGGACGGCTCGCATTCAACGGCTTACGACCAGCACATGCTCTGCCAGTATTATGACCTGGGCAATCGCAACATCCTGGACCCCAAGGTGGACCCGGATTTCAGGCTCAGCATCGTGGACAGCAAGAACAACAGCACATTGCTGCCTCCGCCCACGGATCCCAGCTCTGCCCTCACCTATGTCATCGACCCGGTGCTGGGCCTGCTTGAATTCGTGGCACCCTATCCCTTCCAGTTGAATGCTGAGCAGCCCACCACCTTCCAGAGCAATGTCCAGCTCCAGTCCATCTATAGCACCGGCATACAGACTGGCAATGCCGATGCCTATCGCCAGCCGCCGCAGAGCAATTACCACATCCATGTGGAGTACAAGTACCATGTGACCAGCTACAACCTGCATTTCGGAATCATCCGCGGCTCTGAGGTCATCCGCCTGGATGGCAGGCGCTTGTCGCGCGACGTGGATTACAGCCTGGATTATGACAGCGGCATCCTGCTCTTCATCAATCCCGACCTGGTCAAGGACAGCTCGGTGGTGGACTGCAGCTATGAGTATTCCCAGGTGGGCGGCCAGTACACCAGCAATGTGTTCGGCGGCCGGGCTGAATATGACCTGAATGCCAACAAGAGCCTGACCGTGGGCAGCAGCTATCTCTTCAACGGCGGCCAGACCCCGCTCACCATCCCGGATGTGCGCTCCGCGCCCAGCAACTTGAGCCTGCTGGACGCGGATGTCAAAGCCGCGGTGTCCAAGAAGAGCGTCAACGAGGTGCTGCGCCAGCTCACGGGCATCGACAACATCGATGTGCCGCTGGAGGTGACCAGCTTCAAGGCCGAAGTGGCCCATTCCTGGCTGGACACCAACACCTACACGGTGAATGGCGAGAACGGGGTGGCCATGGTGGATGACTTTGAGAGCGTGGAGAACATCGTCTCCACCTCGGTCAATCCCCAGTCGTGGTTCCCATCCTCCATACCCCAGGCCATCAGGGCTGAGGAACAGACCGGGTTGAACTATGAGAGCATGGATCAGGTCTATTCAGAGCGCCGCTTCAGCTACCTCACCACGGACACGGCCCAGGGACATGACACCAACAGCAACGCCAACAACATCAATGGCACCACCACCAGCCTGGAGAACATGCTGGAGATCGACTACAGCGGCTTCGGCGATGCCAATGCCTGGGATTCCTTCTGGACCTCCATCTCCCACCAGGGCGAGTCGCTGAGCACCTATGACACCCTGGAGGTGTGGGTCAAGGTCAACAGCCCAGTCGTCATGCATTTTGAGCTGGGCGTCATCGACGATGACGTGGTGGACACCGGGATCTATTCCACGGAGAGCACCACCGGCTATTTGGCGGCTGGCCAGGACAGCGGCCTGCCCGGCTACAAGGTGCACTACCCCAATTCGCCCGGCACTTATTGGGGCGCGGGCAACAACATCATCAATCAGGATGACATTGATGGGGCGGGCGTGCTGAGCACGAGCTATGGCTATTACCACTATTCCCGCGAGGTGCAGGCCGTGTCCTCCAACAATGGCTTCACGCGCCTGGACATCCCCTTGAGCGCCTTCAACCCGGCTTACACTGGCGATTCAACCCAGGGGCTCTATTCCAATTTGGGAGCGCTCGGCACGACCCCGGGAGCCTCCAATTTTTTGGCCCTGGTGAAGCATGCCCGGGTCTGGTTCACGGTGCCGGCGGGCGCGCCCGGCGCCGGCAAGATCATCGTCGAGAGCATCCAGGTGCTGGGCGACAAATGGCAGGTGCAGCCTAGCGTTGGCGGCTCCGACGCCCTGGGCCAGACCGTGACCGCGGTGGATTCCAGCAAGTTCTCGGTGGCGGCCATCAACCGCTACACCAATTCCTCCTACCCGCCCAACCAGACCTTCATCAGCCAGCAGCAGAATGCCGACACCAGCCGCGAGCAGTCCCTGGATGTCTTCAGCGCCATGACCGCCAGTGACCGCGTGGCCAGCGGCGCGGAGGCCGGCGACCCGCTGTATGAGGCGGTGCGCATCTTGACCACCGGCACGGCGCTGGATTTCAGCCCCTATGCCAACATGAAGATGGACATCTACAAGCCCCAGGCCACCCAGCCTGGCGAGGTGCTGTTTTTGCGCCTGGGCAACGACACCAACACCTGCTATCAGTACAATTTCTTGCTGGACAATGTGCCGGTGGGCCGCTGGACCACGGTGACGGTGGCCATGGACGGCTCGGACGGCCATCGCGTGGCGCGCGGCAGCCCCTTTTTGCGCTATGTCTCCGAGGCCATCATCGGCGAGATCAACCCCAATGCCACCTCGCCGGGTGAGCACATCTACTTGGACAACCTGCGGCTCACGGATGCCAAGGCCCGGGAGGGCACGGCCTACATGCAGAGCGCCGACATCAAGGTGTTCGAGGGCAAGGTCAATGTGCATGAGAGCTACCGCGATGTCGGCAGCGACTTCGTGCAGATGGACCAGCAGGCTGACCCGCCCAAGCAGCACAGCCAGGTGCTGGCTTTGAGCGCCGACGCGGCCCTGTCGCCCAAGCTGCAGGTCAGCGGCGGCTACACCCATTCCGCGTCCTTCGTGGACCCGGCGCAGCAGAACGACCCCGGCTACAGCAACAGCTACAGCTCCCCCAACACCACCAGCCAGGCCAGCAACGGCCGGGTCGCCTACACGGGCATCAGCGGGCTGAATGTTGGCGTCAATGGCGCCTACAGCCAGACCCGCAACCAGTACCTGGCGCCTTATGTGGCTGACCAGCGCAGCGCCTACAACATGAACTATCCTGACATGGACCCCAGCAACACCCAGACCCAGTTCAATGTGGCGCCCCAGGTCAGCTACACCACCCCCAAGCTCTGGCCCGTGCTGCTGCACGGCGAGAGCCTGGCGGCCAGCCTCAACTATTCGGAGAGCAGCACCAACTATGACGGCAGCACGGACACCAACACGCCCTATTACGACCAGGTGCTGAAGACGCGGCTGCAGGCCTACCGCTACAGCGGCGCCTACCAGCTCTACTTCCCGGGCATCAACTTGAGCCCCAGCGTCAGCTATTCCAAGCAGGACGCCCTGGGCAGCCTGCCGGCCGCCAGCGTCAACCAGCCCTACTATGAGCTGGGCCCGGGCAACACCCTGGACCGCTGGGTGCCGCAGACCGAGGCCTTGAACCCCACCCTGGTGCTGGACATGCCGGCCATCAAGGACCTGGCGCCCAAGGTCAGCTACAACTTCACCAACACGCGCAGCTACATCAACAACACCCTCATCACCAACGGCTCGCTGGAGGCGGTGGCCAGCCTCAAGCTGGGGGAGCTGCTGCACGTGGCCGCCATCCCGCCCCTCAACCTCAGCCAGCGCTGGACCGTGGCCTCCACCTTCGACAACACCGTGCCTGACCAGGTGGATCCCAGCCTCTCCACCACCGACCGCATGGCCCAGCGCCAGAGCTTCTGGCAGGGCACCTGGTGGGTGCGCATCGAGAACTGGCGCATGGGCGAGAACACCAGCGACCCCAACAACATAGAGAACGCCGCCACCAGCGCCAGCCGCCACAGCGAGAGCAGCGTCAACACCACCTTCAGCGCCACCCTGCCGGGCCTGGATTGGAAGGCATCCTTCAGCCCGCGCTTCGGCTATAATGTGAACCGCGACATGACCCAGCGCGGATACCCCACCACCGGCAACCAGATGACCGCCGGCACGGGCATGAATGTGGACAAGCCGCGGATGCTCTTCAACGACTTCTTCCATCCCACCAGCCTGAACCTGAGCTATGACTACGGCTGGAACGATTCCCTCGACCAGACCAACACCCTGGTCAGCAACAAGACCAGCCACAGCTACCACTGGACCCAGGCCAACAAGCCCACCGACAACCTGGCCCTCACCTTCGACGTGGGTGGCAGCAGCAGCTGGGCCACCGCCTTTTACGCGCAGGGCGGCACCACCGGCACCGCCGCTGCCCAGACCAATGACAACCTGATCAGCGCGGCCATCAAGACCAGCTACAACCTGCTGCTCAACCAGAACTACAAGATGTGGGATGTCTGGCCCTTCTATGGGCGGGTGCTCAAGCTCACCCAGCGCTTTCAGCTGGACAACAACTTCACCTACACCCTGCATGACACGTTCAGCGACATCGCGGCATCCCAGCTGGACACCATGCTCTACAGCATCACCAACAACATCTCCTACAACCTGCTCACCAATGTGAAGGGCAACCTGGGGCTGCAATGGGACTGGTACAACAACATCCTGGCCCCGGGCTTGAGCTACAAGGCGATCACCATCAAACTGGGCTTGGACGCCAATTTCTGACGCCCATCTCTCCGCTGTGGGGGCCTTTTTGCGCCGCATCATCTTCATCCTGAGCCTGCTGCTGGCTGGCCGAGCCTGGGCAGGCGACCCGGGCGCCCCGGTTGTGGTGTCAGCCGTCACCTTGGCCGGCGGCAAGGGCAGCCTGGTCTTCGATGCGCCGGCCCAGCAGGTGGACACCCTGGTGGGCTATGCCATCTGGCGCAGCGATGCTGGCGGCGCCTGGTGGCGGGCGGGGCAGCTTTCCTACACGGCCGCCGTGCTGGAATGGTCCGACACCCTGCCGGCGCAATGCGGCGCGGCCAGCCTGGCCTATAAGGTGCAGAGCATCGGAAAATCCAACCCCAATGGTGACTTTAGCGCGGCGGACAGCCTGGATGTGCCCTGCGCCCCAGCGGGCCTGGCCTTTGCCGCCATCTCCGGCGATGGCAGCCATGTGGCCGCGGGCTTTCCCGCGGGCCTTGCCCTTGGCACCCAGGTGGGCATGGCCTTAAGCCCCAGCGCCGCGCCCCTGGCCTTTGCCACTGCCAGCCGGCCCTGGCTCACGCTCACCGCCTCCTGCGGATCTTACCTGACCCTCACTGCTTGGGCCATGAACGGGGCAGGGAACCTGGGCCTGCCGCTCACGGCCACGGCCTGGTCCGCGCCCTGTGCGCCGGCCTTCACGGCACAGGCCGTGAACAGCCAGGGCCGCCTCAGCCTGGCTTGGAGCCTAGCCAGCCCGGCCCGCCAGGCCCAGCTGTGGCGCTCGACCAGCCCCGGCATGGCGGGCGCTTCCCTGGTGGTCACCAGCACGGCGGCAGGGGCTTATCTCAGCCCGGCGCTGGACCCCGCATCGCCCTCCTACTGGGCCCTCTCCGGCGTGGATGGCTTTGGCAACAGCTCTGCCGCGTCTGCCTGGTCCCTGGACCTGCCGCCCGCGCCCGCGCTGAGCGTGGCCTCCAGCTTGGGCCAGGCCGAGCTGAGCTGGCTCACGGCCACGGCCGTGGCCAATGTCACCGGCTACCGCGTCTACCGCTACCAGCTGGGCGGGTCCACGGTGACCGCGGATGTGGGCGGCGTGACCCTCACCACCCAGTCCCTGCCTGCCGGCGGCAGCTACCTCTACAGCCTGGCCTGGCTGGCTGGCGGCCTGCAGGGCCCCCTCAGCCTGACCCAATCTGCCTACAGCGGGCTGGCCTCGCCCAGCATCTCCACCCGCAGCCTGGACCCCTTGTCGGGGCAGCTTTCCCTGACCGTGGACCCGGTCGCCTCCGCCTACCCTGTCACCTACAGCCTGGCCGTGCAGGGCAGCGCCTCCCAGCCCCTGCTGACCACCCAGACCAGCATGGCCCTGCCGCTTTCGGCCTTTGCCCCGGCCGCCACCTCCAGCACCAGCAGCAGCTTCAGCCTGCTGCTCTATGCCTGGGATGACCATGGCCGCCAGAGCCTGACCAGCACCGCCTCCTTCACCCTGCTGCCCGCGCCCACGGGCCTGAGCGCCAGCGCAGGCAATTCGCGCGTGGCCCTGTCCTGGGACGCGGTGCCCGGCGCCACGGGCTATGCCGTGTACCGCGGCACCTTTGCCAGCATCGCCGCCTCATCAGACACCAGCACCGGCTATGGCGCCAGCCTGGCCCTGGTGACCCAGCCAGGTTACATCGACAGCGCGGCCTACAATGGCATGACTTACGGCTATGGCGTGGCCAGCCTGGGCCCCGAGGGCCTCACAGGCCTGCTCAGCAGCAAGGCTGGCGGCCTGCAGCCGGGCTTGGCTCCTGGCGTGCCCTCGCACATGGTCATGACCTGCGACCCGGCGCCCCTGAGCGGCCCGCCTTCTATCACCCTCTATTGGTCGCCGGCTTCGCCCGGCAGCCAGCCCATCTCCTCTTATCAGATCTGGCGCTCCACCTCTGGCCAGCCTGCCATCACCGATGCGGCCTGGGGCCAGGTCTATGCCCAGGACGCCGCGGTCACCAGCACGCCCGCGGCCTGGGTCGCGCCCGGATACCCGGGCGGTGCCCTCTACCTGTCAGACACCACCGTGGCCTATGGTCAGAGCTATTATTACTCCTTGGCAGCTCAGGACACGGCGGGCCGGTCCACAGGCCAGGCCGGCTTTGTCACCCAGGCCACCGCCAGCCAAACCGCCTCTCCCCGCCAGCCTGTGACCCTCTCCCTGCCGGCGCCCACCTCCACGGGCCAGGTGCTGTCCAATGGCGTGCTGCTGGCCTGGGCTGAGCCCAGCAACAGCTCTTATCCCGTGACCGCCACGCTCATCCAGAGGGCCTACCAGTCGGACATGGTTTTCCAGGCCCTGACCACCACGGCTTACAGCTATTATCTCGACCCCTTGGGCGCCGCTGGCAACAGCTTGACCGCGGCTTACATCTACCATTTCCAGAGCCAGGACAGCCTGGGCCATGTGGGCAGCGATGTCTCCAGCTACACGCAGACCTTGCCCAGCCCCACCCGCACCACCACGCCCCAGCCGCCATCCGGCTTCACGGCCGCGAGCGCCGAGCAGCAGGGAAGCAAGGGCCTGCA
>Ga0326728_10022219_pt1 | contig 11810 bp, 8 predicted proteins | sample MB3enrmetagenome_FD_207602 | JGI IMG/M metagenome (GOLD analysis project Ga0326728, IMG submission 207602) | Lab enriched peat soil microbial communities from McLean, Ithaca, NY, United States - MB31MN | ecosystem: Environmental > Terrestrial > Soil > Wetlands > Peat | place: USA: New York... | reverse complement strand
AATACGTCGAGCGCCGCCAGAAAAAGAGCGGCGACCTGCCAAAACACCTGGTCAAGGTGCGGGACGGCAATGACGAGACGGTGCATTACTTCCATACCGAGGAGGAGCTGGCGCAGTTCAGCGATAAAAATGCCGACTTGAAATTGTTCGGCGGCGAGGAGGAAGGCGACACGACGACCATCGAGAAGAAAAACGGTTCGCCGCGTCGCGCGCGGCGCGTCGAGTTGCACGAAAGCAAGGCCATCGGCGAACTGCTCGGCAAGCTGGCAAAGAAGGGTTTCAGCGTCGAGCACTACGCTGCGCAGGACCAGCCGCTGTTTGAAATCCATGAGGGTGAAGGCGACCGGGAAACCATCAAACCGCTGTTCTCCATTCCGGAAATCCTGGCGGCGGTCAAGGAAGTCGGCCGGCGCGGGCTGTCCATCAAACGCTTCAAAGGCCTCGGTGAAATGAATGCGAAGGAGCTGTTTGAAACCACGATGGATCCGACGAAACGAAAGCTGCTGCGCATTGACCTGACCGATGCTGTGGAAGCCGAGGAAATGTTCACCACGCTCATGGGCGAGGAAGTTGTGCCGCGCAAGCAGTTCATCGAGGACAACGCACTCAACGTGCGGAATCTGGATATTTAATTTCGGTTGGAAAATTTATGGTGGAAAAAAAAGATTCAAATGATTTGCCGGTGAGCAACACGCCGTTGTTCGCTTCGGGGGAAAAAATCGCCAAGGTCAATGTGGCCGAGGAAATCAAGAACTCCTTTCTGGATTACTCGATGTCGGTGATCATTTCGCGCGCGCTGCCGGATGCGCGTGACGGCCTCAAGCCCTCGCAACGGCGCATTCTGCTGGCGATGCACGATCTCTCGTTGTTTCCGAACCGCCAGCATCGCAAGTGCGCCAAAATTTGCGGCGACACCAGCGGCAACTACCATCCGCACGGGGAAGCGGTGATTTATCCGACGCTCGTTCACATGGCGCAGCCGTGGGCCATGCGCGAACGGCTCGTGGACGGCCAGGGCAATTTTGGTTCGGTGGAAGGCGATCCACCTGCCGCCATGCGTTACACCGAGGCGCGCATGACGCACCTCGGCGCAGCGCTGATGGAGGACATGGACCAAGACACGGTAGATTTCGTCCCCAACTACGACGAGACCCGCACCGAACCGACTGTTTTCCCCGCTGCGTTTCCCAATCTGCTCGTCAACGGCGGCACGGGCATCGCCGTCGGCATGGCCACGAACATCCCGCCGCACAATCTCGGCGAAATCATTGACGGCATCTGTGCGCAGATTGACGACCCAAACATTTCGCTGAAAGGCCTGATGAAATTCGTCAAAGGCCCGGACTTCCCGACCGGCTGCATGATTTGCGGCCTGGAGGGCATCAAGGATTATTTTGAGGATGGTCGCGGCAGCCTCAAGGTGCGCGGCAAGGTCGGCGTGGAACAGCACAAAGGCGGCAAGGAACAAATCGTTGTCACGGAGATTCCCTACGGGGTGAACCGCGCGCAGCTCGTCGAGCGCATCGCCGAACTGGTCAATGAAAAGGAACAGGGCTTTACCGACATCACCGCCATCCGCGATGAGTCGGATGAGAACACGCGTGTGGTCATCGAACTCAAGCGCGACGCCATTGCCAAGGTCGTCATCAACAACCTTTACAAGCAGACGGCGCTGGAAACGAGTTTTGCGGTCAACATGCTGGCGATTGACCATGGCCGGCCCAAGACGCTCGGCCTGAAGGAGCTTATCAATTGCTACATCGAGCATCGGCGCGAAGTGGTGTTGCGCCGGACGCGGTTCCAGTTGAAGAAGGCCGAGGAACGCGCGGAAATTCTGGAAGGTTACCTCTGCGCGCTGTCGAACCTCGATGAGTTCATCAAGATCATCCGCGGCAGCAAAACGCGCGAGGAAGCCAGGGTCAAACTGCTCGCGTTCGAGTGGACGCAGAAACAGGTCGAGCGCTGGGGCATTCTCATCCGCAGCGAGGCGCGCCTGACTAAGGGCCGCTACGGGCTGACGGAACGGCAGGTGGACGCGATTCTGGAATTGCGCCTCTACCAGTTGACCGGTCTGGAAATCAACAAGGTCGAAACCGAATACAAGGAACTGCTCGCCCGCATCAAGGATTTGATGGACATTCTGGCCAAGGAAGCGCGCGTGCTGGCCATCATCAAGGCCGAGCTAAAGACCATTAAGGAAAAATATGCCACACCGCGCCTGACCGATCTCGTGCCCGATGAAGGCGAAATCAACATCGAAGACCTCATCGCCAACGAAGGCGTCATCATCACGCTCACGCACAATGGTCTCATCAAGCGCACGAACATTTCCAGCTATCGCGCCCAGCGCCGCGGCGGCAAAGGCGTCATCGGTATGACGACCCGGGAAGGCGCCACCGACGAGGAACACGATTTCATCGAGCATCTGTTCACCGCCAGCACGCACGATTACCTGATGTTCTTCACGAACACCGGGCGGGTTTATGTCGAGCGCGTACATGAAATCCCCGACATGGGCCGCGCCGCCAAGGGCCGGAGCATCGCTAACCTGCTCGAATTGAAAACCGGCGAAACCATCGCCGCGCTGATTCGCGTGCTGTCCAAGACCAACACCAACAAGGAGGATGTGACCTGGGAACAGCCGGGTTTCGTGTTTTTCGCCACGAATCAGGGCACCGTCAAGAAGACCGCGCTGGCCGACTTCGCCAATGTCCGCAAGGGCGGCATCATCGCTATTGGCATTGAGTCGGGTGATACGCTCATTGATGTGAAACTGACGACCGGCAATGACGATGTCATTCTCATTACCCGCGACGGCATGAGCATCCGCTTTAGCGAAGAAGATGCGCGTCCGATGGGCCGTCCCGCCGCCGGTGTACGCGGAATCAATTTGGGGAAAGGCGATGAAGTCGTCGCGCTTGCCGTGGTCGTGCCTGACGCGATGCTCCTGGTCGCCGGCGAAAATGGCATTGGGAAACGCACTCCCTTCGACGAATACCTGGTTCAGGCCGAAAGCGGCGCTCGCAAGCAGTCTCGCGGTGGAAAGGGGCGCATAACCATGAAGGTCACCGAAAAGACCGGCGGGGTGGTCGGCGCGCTCACTGTGCGGGATGCGGATGAAATCATGCTCATTACCGTCAAGGGCCAGATGGTGCGGACATTTGTGGGGGACATTCGCGAAGCCGGCCGCAACACCCAAGGCGTGAAGCTCATCGAGCTGGATGCCGGCGACAAACTCCAAGCCATCGCTCCGGTCATTGGCGAGGACAAGGAAGATGCTGCGGGTGAAACCGGGCCGGAAAAATGATTTTTTCTTGAACGCTGCTTGCCGGCCTTCGGTTTTAAGTTAAAATAGACACCTCCGATTTGTTTCGGAGGTGCGGGAAGTAATTTCTTCTGCCGATCGGTTCCTCATTCGATTCAAATGGTCGGCATGAAGAACAATGAAGAAGCACATTCTGCTCGTATTAGTCCCGGTCGTTTTGACCGCGCACAGCCGCGCCAGCGACACCAACCAACCCGTCACGGCGCCCGCCAACAACCCGGCAGTGGACAGCAACAACGCCTTGGAGCTTCTGGCAACGGAAACCAGCAACAGCCAAAGCGTCACAAGCGCCGTGGTGGCAACCAATGTCTCCACCAACAAGGCAGTCTGGGAAAGCAGCATTTCCCTCGGACTCACCGCGACCGCGGGCAACGTCAATAGCGCGCTGGCCACGGGCAATTTCCGGACCCATAAAAAAACGCCATTGGACGAATGGAATCTGGGCGTGGACGCGGCCTATGGCGAGGTGAGTTCCGTCAAAAATAACGAAACGCTACACGGCTTTGTCCAATACAATCACCTGTTCAGCGAACGCTGGTACGGTTACATGCGCGGTGATGCGCTGCATGATGGCATTGCCGACGTGCCTTACCGGTTCACGTTCAGCCCCGGCGCCGGCTATTACTTTGTCAAAAACAAACAAACGTCGTTGGCGGGCGAACTCGGCCCGGCCATTCTGTACGAAAAACTGGACGACGAATACCGCACTTACCCCACGTTGCGCCTGGCCGAACGCTTTGAACACAAATTCGACGCCTACGCCCGCCTTTGGCAAAATGTGGAGTTTTTGCCTCCAGCCGACAACCCGCGGGATTTTCTCGTCAATGCCGAAATCGGCGTGGACACCCCGTTGACCAAACACCTCAGCCTGCAAACTTACGTGCAGGACAATTATGCCAACCGGCCTGCGCCGGGATTCAAGGACAACGACGTAAAGCTGGTCAGCGCTCTGGCCGTCAAATTTTAAGGCGCAATCCGCTCCAGCTTCCACGCGCCATCGGGCTGACGCGTGTAGCAGAAACGGTCGTGCAGCCGGCTGGGCCGGCCCTGCCAGAATTCGATCCAGTCCGGTTTCAAAACAAACCCGCCCCAGTTGGGCGGCAACGGCACGTCGCCGGGAAAGCGCGCCGCCATTTCGTTCCACTTTTTTTCCAGCGCGGCGCGGTCGGCCACCACGTCGAATTGATTGGATGCCCAGGCGGCGAGTTGGCTGCCGCGCGGACGGCGTTTGAAATATGCCTCCGATTCTTCACGCGGGATTTTGCTGACCGTGCCGCCGACACAAACCTGCCGCTCCAAATCCGCCCAATAAAACGTCAGCGCTGCGTTGGGGTTTTCGGCCAGTTCACGGCTCTTGCGGCTGTCATGATTCGTGTAAAAAACAAAGCCGCGTTCGTCCACGCCCTTGAGCAAAACAGTGCGGGTGGAAGGCCGGCCGGCTTTGTCCACCGTCGCCAGCGTTATCGCGGTCACGTCCGTCGGTGTGTGGCCGAGGATGGCATGCCAGAGCTTGAATAGGGCGATGCCGATTTTGCGCCAGCGGCTGCCGGACGACTCGCCCGCCGCCTGCGCGAACCATTTTTGAAACTGCGCTACCGGATTGGCGTCCAAATCCGCGCGCCGCAAGCTGCCCTGCGAGTATTCCCGTCTGATGTCGGCTATGCCCATAATCGCGCGAACCTTACAACGCCCGCGCCATCCTGTCCACGATTTCCCAGAGGTCAATGTTCTATGCCCGCCATGAGACGCTTTGTCCGTGGACGCATTGTCTAAACTGGCCGCACGACAATGTCAACCACAGACAAGAAACTTGACCGGTTAGTCGCCGACTTGGGCCAATCAATCAGGGAACGGCGACAAGCGAAAAAAATTTCCCAAGAAGCGCTCGCTGAAATTGCGGATTTCGACCGCACATACATCAGCCTGCTCGAACGCGGTGAACGCAATCCTTCGTTCACGAATCTCTGTCGAGTCGCTGCCGCGCTGGGCGTCACGCCTTCAGAGCTCCTGAAGGGCATTTCCTTAAATGCTTGATGTCGGAGCAATGATCTATGAAAGACGAGTTTGACCAAAACAAACTTCCCGGAAAAACCAAATACTCAGGACGACGTAGGCCGACCACCAGAAAGTCTGGCTTCAAGGTGCATCCCGAAACTTCTGGCGGCGAATTCAAGCCGCTTCGGATCAAACCAACTTTTTTGAAAGCGGGGAAATCGAAGGAAATCTCGATTCGGCTGCCTGCACACAACACTGGAGAGTTCGTTGGATTCGGCGGGTGGTTTTGTTCGGATGTGCCTGTCAAGGTGGAGGTCCTCGGCGAAGTTCCGGGCCGCCTGTTGCTGAAGGCTTACCCATTCCCGAATTGGAGCAAGGTCGGGAGCATGTGGATTTGCAGAACTCCGGTGAGCGAGGTGACGATCGTGTTTACGGCGTTCCAGGCTACGCGACTGGCAACGTATGAATTTCGCAGTGGAATTGTCGAGCACCGGCATTTCGAGGAGGGGCGGCCTGAATTGTTCGGCAACATGTATCAATTCTCTCCCGAAGCGTTGTTTATCACTCGCCCGGCTGAACTGAGGGAATCGCCACCAGAGTATCAGGTTGCCGACGCGCCGGATTTCGCGATTCACCTGAAGTCCTGCAACCGCTGCGGACGCTACTTGCCAATCAACGTGCATGACGAGCGAGCGACGTTGAGCTTTTCAAACCATTGCGTTGCCGCTCACCGCCGACCTTGCTCGCACAAAGGATTCGGCCTGCTGACGAATCCTGAAACCGGCGAGACCCTAAAACTCGAATATGGATTCCAGCTTGAATGTCGTTTCTGCAAAAAGTTTGAGGTCAACGCGGCGTTGAATCCGCTGCGGACAGCCGCGCAGATGAAAGAGGATGCGGCGAGAAGGCGCGCCTTCGAACTGCTGCTCATGGAATTGTTCGGCGAAAGCCCGCAGTTGAAATACAGGCATAAACACGGAACGGAACTGACAGACGACGTCTTTGAAAAATTCAACCACCAGTGCTTCAAGTGCGGGGCTGAATTTGAAAGTCCGAACGAGATGGATCTCGACCACACTCGTCCATTGGCTCTGCTTTGGCCTTTAGACGGCACAGCCACGGCCTTATGCGGTGACTGCAATTCCGAAAAGCGAGACCGCCCACCAGCAGATTTCTACAGTGCCGAAGAGTTGCGCGAACTTTCAGAGATTACCGGCATTCCAGTCAACGAACTGCGAAATCCAACGCCGAACCTAGCTGCAATCGAGTTACTTCGACAGCGACTCGACTGGTTTTTCAGCGAATTCCTCCGCAAGCCTGAAATGCTTGAAGAACGAGACGGCAAAGTGACGGGCGAGTTGCTGGTAAAGGCGATCCAGAAAGCGCTCAACAAGTGCGCCGGCGGTGCGCCATTCAATTTGCAGCTTGAGCACGAGAAACGCAGGTAGAGCGAACGCTCTTGCCTGTTCTATCGGTTTCGCAAGACTAGGTATTGGTGGCCCGTCACAGTTCCCTTGTCGGTGACACCGTGGCTTTCACAGTGCTGGACATCCTCGTTGAAGCAATCCACGACTTCAAAGATTTCTGCCCCAATGCCCGACAGCTCCTTGCCCATGTCGCATTTTCGACTCGCTCCAAGGTGTAGCACAAACAGTCCGCCTTTTTTCAAGCGAGTTTGAGCGATGGAGAACAGCTTTCTGTAAATGTTCAGTGATTGCTTTTGCTGTTGCTCCAAAAAACGCGCGGGCTGCTCATCGAAATCGGCCCGCTCCCATCCACAGAACCAAAAGCGCATCCAGTTCGTCATGTAGAATCGCGTCGAGTCAAAAAAGGGCGGCGATGTTATGACAGCGTCAAGGTTGGCAATTTCCTCCGGCCATTCTTGCAGTGCGTCCGTTTGGAAACACTTTCCCTGGACGAACGAATCGGGCCGCGCTTCCTCAAGACTCTTGAACACCTTGTCTTGGAGCTTTTTCACCACGGACTTGTAGGTTGTCGGGCCGGTTGGCGAAAATGGCGTGATGGGGTGGCTGCGCCTGCTCAGCGCGTATGGCCGGTTGCCATGTAAAATATGGAGCATCGAAGCCATCAGCATAGCCCACTCTGGTGAATCATCTCGTGTTGTCGCGAAAAAGTTTCTCGCCGATACGACTTCACGAAAGGTCTTCTCGTGAAAATAAGCGTCAATTGGCCCATTAAATCTGACTGCCTTCGCGTTCTGCAATTCCTCATCCGAAGGCGGATTGGATTCCAACCATCTGTTCAAATCTTCCAAACGCGTCTCAATTCCGTCTGCTTTGGGCAGGGTGAGCTTCCCGTGGCTTATCGCGAACGACAATTGGCTGATGTCCATCGCGAAGGCGAAGCGTCCATTTAGCGCGGCTTCAAAAGGAATCGTTCCAGCGCCGGAGAATGGATCAAGGATAACGTCGCCCGGCTCTGTAAAAGTGTTTACCAGATGGTAAGCGAGAGCTGGCTTCATTTTCCCGTGATACGAACACAGCGAATGAAGCGGACTTCCCCAGTTGCGTTTCGTGAACGGAGGTTTCTGGTGAGGCAGATCTGTTTTGAATCGCCTCCACCTGTCTTGCCAAGAATCTGTCCGCCGCGACAATTGTTTGTGATTCGCTGCCTTCTTGAAGACAAGCAGTTCCTGCGTCAAAGCTGTTTTGTCTTTCGACAACCTCGTTCGTAACTTGACAGTCTCAACAAGATTGAATCCGACAGTTCGTGCCACGGCGCCGAGAAGTGCGTGAGTCGGAACATGCACGCCACCATACCGACTGTCCCCGATGTCAATGCAGACCACGGCGCTTGGAGTAGTGTGGCGATGAAGTCCTCGAAAAACCTTTGCCATGTCTGCGAAATACGCTGCGACCATGCGGGGGATTCGTTGGTCGTAAGCGTCCTTTTCCAATTCGGCAACAATCGCACCCACGCTTTCAGTCACAGGCCTGTAATCCTGATCTCCTGCAACGTCATTTATCCCTGCCGTGACGACCATGTCGCGGAACGACCGCAGGTCTTCAGAGGATTTCAGGAAGCGGCTGAACCAAAGCTCGAGTTTTGTGTTCCTGATGTAATTTGTGCCGTTGAGGTACGGCGGACTCGTGATGACTCCGTCGGCATGGAACGAGGGAATCGCATCGAGAGACCTTGCATCAAAACCAAGCAGTGTCGCCTTCACCGAGCAGGGTTGGCTTCTAAGGCAATCAAGCGCCATCAGTTCGAGTTGCTCGCGAATCTCCGTGATAATCGAGGTGGGTGCTTTCTGCAGTTCTTGCTCAGTCTTGTATCGAACATCTCCAGCCCGCTTTAGCTGCGAACAAATTACAATTTTCGAGAGTGTCGCCAAGAGGAGCGCGTCAGCAAGAAACGGATCACCTCTACGCAAATCGTCAGCCAAAGCCCGCAGTCGGAGAACCGAGTCAAAGGTCGCCTCTGTGAAAAACACGCTCTTGCCGAAACAGGTGTGATAGCTGGACTCCAACGATTCATCCCTTTTTGTTTGTTTAACCCGGTTGTGCAAATCTTTCGTCAGCGCGCGAACCCTCATCGCAAGCGAACCACGGTCGTTATCGTTCAATGCGGCAACAGTCATTTTGATCCGCGTGACTTCTCGCATCACCGGATTCACCTCACAATACCCACACTCCACGCCGATGGACGCCAGAACGAGGGGCGTTGTGCCCGACCCGACAAACGGATCAATTATTCTTTTCGCTGACGGGAGGTAGTTCGTGAACACTGACTGAACAAAATCAGGCCCAAAGCCCTCCAGATACGGATACCAATTGTGCAGCGGTTCTTCCTTGTTTTGTTGGAATGTCGCGTCGAGCGGGGCAAAGAGTGGTCGCCTTTCATTGCTGTCAAAAAAAGAGAGCTGAAGAAGGTGGGAGCGAGTGCCGCTCCTGCGAGTCTGCGCTATTGTCGTTTCGATGCTCACGGCGTCTTTGCTTCTCAAACTGTAACAGCTTTTCCAGTTATCGTCGGCCTATGTGGTTTAGCATTCAAGCGCAAAACTGATTGACGATATCGGCGCAAAATCGAATTCGGCCAGATCAAGCACTTGAACCGGCAATTTGCGTCCGGCAGGATGGGCCGCTCGCAGCCGGTCGGCTTCCTGCCAGATTCGTTCCTTGGGGATGAATGGCGCTTTGAATTTGCGCGGGTCGTTCACGGACGTCGAGTTCCCTTGATAATTTCCAACAGCTTTTCCAATTCCTCACGCGACGGTTTCTGGCCGGATAAAGTACGAAAGAAAACAGGCAAATACGCGGCTAGTTCCTTGTCTTTGAGGAGGTGCTCGGGTATCCGCCCGGCATCCACGGCGGCGTAATCGAAGAATTTCAGCCAGTCGTCCGAGCCTTGCTTGAGTCCAAGCTGTTTCGCCCATGTGCGGAGGGTTTCCTCGTCGCGCGGCGGCGGCAGGACTCCGCGTTCAATTTTGCTCCAGTTGCTCGGGTCGTGGCCGTGTTCCAGGCAAAACTCACGCAAGCCCAGTCTCTGCCGCGCCCGCAGTTCTTTGATAAATGTTCCAAACATATATTTATTCGCTGTGGTAATTTTATTACCACATAACCCAAAACGCGTCAAGTTGAATTTTTCGCGTTCCGGTTTCCAGCCGGTGCCGGCGGGACGCCAGCGCTCCCAGTCGCGATTAGCCTTGTTGATAAAAATGGATGGACTTTTGACGCATTTTCACGACTCTGTTTCCACCATGTTTTCGCTCCAAATGCTCTTCGGCAAGGCCGACCGGTTTTATCAATTGTTGGAAGACGCGGCGCAGGAAGCCCATGCCAGCGTCCGCCTCGTCATCGAAATGCTTAAAGCGTCGGCGCCTGCCAAAAATCTTGACGACCTCGCGCTCTCGCGGCGCAAGGAGAAAAAAATCGGCGAGCAAATCACCGCCGAACTGGTGAAAACCTTCGTGACCGGGCTGGAACGCGAGGACATCGAGGCGCTGGCGCTGGCGTTGCGCAAAATTCCCAAGACGCTCGAAAAGCTGGCGGAGCGCATCAACCTCGGCCGCCAGCACCTTCAAGGCGTGGATTTCACCCGCCAGATTGAAATCCTGGAGCAATCCACTGACGTGGTGCTAGCCATGGTGCGACAGCTTCGCGATATGAAGCATCTGGAAAAAATCCATGAACTGAACACCAAACTGCAATACCTCGAGGGCGAGGCGGATCGCCTGATGCTGAATTTGCTGGAGGACCTCTACAGCGGGCGTTACGACGCCACCAAGGCCATGGTTATCCGTGATCTGTATGAATTGATGGAAAAGGCGATTGACCGCTGCCGCGACGCCGGCAACGTGGTCATGCACATCGTGTTGAAAAATTCCTGACCGGCGCGATGCTCCTCATCTTCACCGTCATCTTCGCGGCGTTGGTGTTCACCTACATCAACGGCTTTCATGACACGGCCAATTCCATCGCCACGGTCATCGCCACCAAGGTGTTGTCGCCGCGGCAGGCCGTGCTCCTGGCCGCCGTCACCAACCTGCTCGGCGCGTTTGCGGGCACCGCTGTCGCCACCACCATCGCGTCCGGTCTTGTGGATCCCCAAGTCGCCACGTCCGAGGTGCTCATTTGCGCGTTGCTGGCCGGCATTGCCTGGAACCTGCTGACGTGGTGGTTCGGCATGCCGGCGAGTTCTTCGCATTCACTCGTCGGCGGTTTATGCGGCGCGTGTCTGGCCGCGGCGCACAACCATTGGAACGTCCTCGTCTGGTCGGTGCCCAATCAAGAACACTGGTGGTTGAGCAAGGGCCTGTTGTGGAAAGTCATTGTGCCGATGGTCACGTCGCCGCTCTGCGGGTTGGTGCTGGGCTTTCTCGTGATGGGCCTGCTGTATTTTTTGCTGCGCAACTGGCGTTCCGCCACCGTCAACAAAACCTTCGGCAAACTGCAATTGCTCAGTTCAGCCTACATGGGATTCAGTCACGGCACCAACGACGCGCAAAAAACCATGGGTATCATCGCGCTGGCGTTGCTGACCGGCACGAGCAGTGGTCTGTTCAATCACCTGCCTGGTTGGCTGTCGTTTTTGAAGGCCACCCTCCCGCAGGGAAATCAACCGTTGGCCATTGCCGCCTGGATCAAGGTGCTTTGCGCGCTGACGATGTGCGCCGGCACGGCAGCTGGCGGCTGGCGCATCATCAAGACGCTCGGCCATAAAATGGTCCGCTTGCATCCCGTGCACGGTTTTGCCGCGGAAACCACCGCCGCCACCGTGCTCGTCACCGCCGCGCATTTTGGCATGCCAGTGTCCACCACGCATGCCGTTACCACGTCCATCATGGGCGTCGGCTGCGCGAAAGGGCTGAATCATCTCAAGCTGGACGTGGCCGAACGCATCATCTGGGCATGGATTATGACGCTGCCGGCGAGCGGCGCGCTGGCCTATCTGCTAGTGTGCTTCGCGCAACTGGCCGGCTGGATTTCGTGAAGAAGAAAAACGTTTCTTCATTGTAGCGGCGGTCTAT
>Ga0326728_10022218_pt1 | contig 11810 bp, 12 predicted proteins | sample MB3enrmetagenome_FD_207602 | JGI IMG/M metagenome (GOLD analysis project Ga0326728, IMG submission 207602) | Lab enriched peat soil microbial communities from McLean, Ithaca, NY, United States - MB31MN | ecosystem: Environmental > Terrestrial > Soil > Wetlands > Peat | place: USA: New York... | reverse complement strand
CTGTGGTACTCGGCGAATCATACACCATAGTACTCTTTTGTGCATACCCTATAGTACCCGCTTCGTCTAATCTTGCAAGAGCAAAAGTGACCGCTCATTGCCTATTTTCTTCCAAAACGCCGGGGATTTCACAATGTGAGAACGATTACATGACGATGATTCAGATTTGGTCGTGCGCGGGTACGAACGGCGGCGCGTGGGCAATACGGGCACGACAGAACGTTCCTTGGGCTCTCGGGAAGCACATCTACTCGTGATGAGACCGTTGCCGGTGTACTGCCAAGCCAGCTGTGCAACCCCATAAGCCAACTCGCGGAAGCCGCGCGAACGTCATGCGCCGCACCTGGCGGATAGCATTCGATCCTATATCCAAAGTAACCATCAATATGTTACCAGGAGGCACTTCGATATGCGTTGTCGGTCAGAAGTGCGATGCGTGTTACGCATCGGAACTGCGATGCGTGGTACCAATCAGTACTGCAATGAGTGTTACCAATAAGGGCCGCGATTCTCATTACTAACGTCGCACCGAACTAGCCTGAAACTGGGATTGTCCCCGTAGACGCCCCTTCGGCATACTGAGTCATTGTTGCTTTGAGTCGAGCGCCCAACATCGACTCAAAAAAGGACGTTCCCCACAATGATCGACACAAATCAATCCCATTCTGAAAAGGCTGCGATCCAGTCCGCTACCGGAACCATCGCGTTGCTGGTTGCTTTGGTTATGCTTGTCTTGGCGCCACTGTCTGCCTCAGCGCAGCAGAAGCCGGCTATCGCCGGAGACTACGTTGGAACCCTTGGGCCCCTGCACCTGGCGTTGCACCTGCAGGTTGACCCAGCAGGCAAAGTGACAGGCACTCTCGACAGCCCCGAACGCGGTGCGATCGGCATTCACTGCGCCAATTTCCGTGTTGAAGGAGAGTCGTTTAGTTTCTCGGTTCCCGCTATCCAAGGTGCGTGGAAAGGGACCGTCGATTCCAACGGCGCCCTCAATGGAACCTGGAGCCAGGGCAATCCCTTGCCTCTTAACTTCACCCGCGATGCGGCCGCTCCTGCGGAGAAAGCCTCCAGAACCCCTGCGAGCGACAAAGTGTCCTAGGTTTTGTTAAGGGGCGGGGCAAGAGTTGACCACTGCGACGAAGGAATAGCAGGCCAGTCAATAGCTGCGAAGTTGTTGGATTTGCGGGGGAGAAGGACCGCCGGAGCGTAGCGGGCGCGGGCCTTCTCCCCCACAGTTCGTTCGGCGGCAATGAGCTACATTGAAGGCGCTTCCAGCTATTTAGTGGCAAGCGGGTTCAAGTCCAAACCGACGCAGCGGCAGTAGATTGCGTTGATGAAGTTCTGTAGGTTGCGAAAGCCGCGCGCCGTGTCCTGAACATCGGGAAGCGGATTGGCCGGCGTTCTCTACGTCATACCTATTCAACCCTGCTTAAGGGAAATGGCGAAGACGTAAAGGCCGTTCAGGAATTCATGCGCCATGCGAACTTCCAGACCACGATGAACATGTATACCAGTGCCATTACGACCGCAAAGCGCGACGCACAGGCCCGAGCCGTGGACGTGCTCACGGACCGCGCCGGTGCAAGAGAGCAGACAAGAAGCCGCTGCGTAGAACCAACATACGTTCGGCGTATTTCGTTCGTGCTTTCTTTTCTAAAAGTTGTTGATTTTATGGTGGGCGCTGCAGGATTTGAACCTGCGACTTCCACCGTGTGAAGGTGGCACTCTACCGCTGAGTTAAGCGCCCCAACAGGTGGCTGGCAGAAGGCGCGCCAGCGGGGCATCCCGTAGTTTAGAGTAACACCAGCGGGGCTCTTCGGCCAACCAATGCTTGAGCTTTGGGGGCACATGGGCTTTGCGCCTAGTCAACCATGCGCTGGAGAGCCAGATCGATCCGTTCCGCAGGCGGCCTCCCCTCCGACGGGGAAGCGGCACTGTGCTCTGCTGCGGCCATCGGCGGCCTGGGTGTGTCGAATCCGGGTTTTTCGGGTTCGGATCGGGCGAACCTCCACTTGTCGGGCGCGAATAGGTTCAGCGAAGGCGCAGGCAACCCAGGGCTGCCTTCCTCGATGGCCAGTTCTTCCGGCGCTAGACCCGGCCCGAGGCCGGATGGGAGCTCTGACGCGGGTTCCAGCCCTGAAAATGCAATGGAAAGCGCGCTCAGGGCGCAACCTTCCGCCACGAATCGGGTTCCAGAGGATATGGCTACCTTGGTGCTGGACAACTCGGCCCTGGGAGCGGGCGCGGCCCCGCGGCCAGATTCAAGAGTGGACGCCAGTGCGGACAAGATCGGCGGCCTGGACCCGGCCAGCGACGCGGCCATTATGCTGCGCGCGGCTGCGGGCGACGAATCGGGCTTTGACTTTCTGGTGCGGAAGTACCACCGGTCGATGATTCACTTCCTCTTCCGGATGGTCCGCAACCAGGCGATCGCCGAAGAGCTGGCGCAGGAGGTTTTTCTGCGTGTCTACCGGTCCAGGGAGAGCTACAGGGCCGAGGCCAAGTTCACCACCTGGCTTTACCGGATTGCGACCAACCTGGCGGTGAACCACGCACGCGATACGCGGCACGAGCGGGCGGCGCAGACCCTCTATCTGGATGCTACGGATGAGGAGACAGGCACCACGCCGGACGTGGCCGACGATGAACCGACGGTGGAGCAGCGGCTGATCCGCGATGAGCGCATGGCCGCCATTCGCACACACGTGATGGCATTACCAGAGCGGCAGCGGATGGCGGTGCTGATGCACAAGTACCAGGGGATGGACTACCGGCAGATCGGAGAAGTGCTGAAGTTGAGCGAGTCGGCAACCAAGTCGCTGCTCTTCCGCGCCTACCAGACGCTCAGGGATAAGCTCAAGGGCTTTGTGTAAGTGGAAAGAGCCGGGCGACACCGGCGGAAGCGGGGGGTGAAAGATGGAACGGATGAAGAACCAATGCGCTGGGATGGACGGGAAGCTGGCAGACATGCTGCTGGAGCCCGAAAAGGCGCCTGCCAAGGTTCAGGCTCATGTGGCGGAGTGCGACCGCTGCCGCAAGGAACTTGCAGAGCTGCGGGCGACCCTTGCCTTGCTGGATACCTGGGAGGTTCCGGAGCCAAGCCCCTACTTCATGACCAGGTTCGATGCGCGGCTGCGCGAAGCGCGCGAGGCGGAGCCGGCAGGCTGGATCGCCCGCCTGCGCGCCCGCTTTGCTTATGGGCCAGCGATGCATGTTCGGCCGCTGGCGGCCATGGCGCTTACCGTCCTGATGCTGCTTGGCGGCGGAACCTACCTGGGTGTTACCGATTGGAATCAGCCGGGTCAGCCCGGGGGGCAGGCTGCGGTGGTACACGACCTGCAGACGCTGGATAGCAATGCTCAACTTCTGGATCAGATGGAGGCGCTTTCCACAACCAACGACAACGGGGAGTAGTTCGTTGTTCTTGGCAGGCAAGAACGGAAGCGGGAAGAAATGAGAACCGGGAGAGACAATTTGGGGTGTATGAGCCGGGCGGCTTTGGCTGCGGCAATCGCGCTTCTGTGTGTCTCCACTGCCTGGGCGCGCGGCCAGCACGAAGGTGCGCCTGCTCCCCGACAGGCCGGCGGGCCGGCGATGCATGCCGACGGGCCCAGGCCCCGGAATGCCCGGCCCCAGCCCGCCCGGCGTCAGCCGTACAGGCCTCAATACCAGAACCGGCCCGGTCAGCAGATTCCAGGCAGGCAGCAGGGGAACTTGATGCAGAGCCCCGCGCCCGGCTACGCAACGCCTGGGCTTCGGCCCGGTAATCCGGGTTCGGCGCCTGGGCAGGTCTATTCCCGGCCCATTTATCCAGCCGTGCCCTACATAACCCCCGCCCGGCCCATTCATGTCTATCCCGGCGCGGCGCCTCCGGGGCATCTGGGCGACTGGCTCAATCAGCACCGGGATCTTCCCGTCCAGGAGCAGGAGCGGATGCTGCGCGGCGACCCCAGCTTCTACCGCCTTCCTCCCGCTGACCAGCAGCGGCTCTTGCAGCAGTTGCACCAGGTGAACCAGATGCCCGAGGAACAGCGGCAGCGCAGGCTGGCCCGTGCCGAGGCTCTGGAGCACATGACGCCCCAGGAGCGGATGAGCCTGAACCTCTCCGGCCGCCGTCTGGCAAACTTGCCGCCGGACCGGCAGGTGCTTGTGAAGCGGGCGTTCCGGGATTTGCGCTCGGTTCCACTGGATCAGCGCCAAACGGTGCTCAACTCCAGCCGCTACCAGGGTGTCTTCAGTCCTGAAGAGCGCGGCATCCTCACCGATTTCCTGCGCGCGGAGCCGTACGAACCGGCGCAGTGACTGGAGGAGAAGATGCAACGACCACGGTCAGGCAGAGACGGAACTGGATTGGACAGCGTAGCCCGGCTTGGCCGCTGTTCCCGTTTGCGGTCGCGCTACGCTTCGTAGCGGAGTTCCTCCGCGAATCCGGTCTCCGGTCAAATGCCGGCGAGCGTCACCGGCGGGCGGCGCTATCGCTTTTGGTTACAAGACATAACCAAGGCCTCGCGTTCTTCGAGCCTATGCGGTTCGTGGTTTCAAGAGCGACCAGCTTGGAGTGCATCCAAACGACCACGCGGTCGCCAATGTCGGGCGCTCCCAGCGGGCGCTGTTGTCTCCCGGGTTTTGGTATGTATACCAGCCGCAGGAGCAGTCGATGCTTTTGACTTTTCAGATCTTCCCTCAATTCGTCCAACCAGCGCTCTTCGCCATGCGAATCGATCTCCTCGACCATCTGGTCGTCCATTCCCGCTGCTCCCCCAGTTGGCTTTCGCTGAATTGCAGGCGAACTTCAGTACGTCCTATCGGAACAAACTCCCGTATAGCGCGTAGAAGTGAAGTTCAGGCGATTTCCTCGCTTTGCCGTGTAACGCCGCCTGTAACTTCTGAACATTTTCGGGGGATGTGAGGCTCATTGCCAATCTTTCCCTCTCTGTCACTTCTTGCGGTGATCTCCAACCAAGGCCCCTTCGCTCCATTGAAGCACCGTCTCACAGTCGCCGATCTGCCTCACTTGTCGATAATATGAAATATGCAAAAAGACAAGACCTGGTTATCGTTGTCATAGCACCAAACAAAAATCCGAGAATGCTTCAGTTTCATGGCGATCCGGCCCGGAAGCCCGCAAGGAACACGGCTGATTGGCCAGCGCAGTTTAGACGCGCCGGCCTGAGGAAGAACGGTTGAGCGGCTTTCGGAAGGAAACGATTGAGTTCGAGAAAGACTGGCCGGTTCATTGCCGGGCGCGCCATCCTTACGCTGCCTAACCGCACAAAGGTGGGGTTCCGCGACCCCGCTTGCAGGATTCCCGCCCCAATCGCCGTTAAACCCTGTAAGCTGTCTTTGTCGCTTCCTCCCCGCCGGAGTTCCCCCATGAATCCGGCAGAACCTGAATCCCCCATCGGCTTCTTCAAAGGAGAGAATCATGGAACCCGAAAGCACCCTGCAGCCAGACGAGACCCACCACAAAAAACCCACCCCGCCGACTCCGCCGACTCCGCCGCCGCCCCAGCCCAAGCCGCCGGTTCCCCCGGCGCCGCCTACGCCTCCCACGCCGCAGCCGCCGGTTCCAGGCCCCACCAGTTACACCCTCCTCACCGAGCCGAATCAGGGACTCACCGCCATCTACAACCTGCTCTCCTCGGCCAAGAAGTCCATTGACATGACTATGTACGAGCTGAGCGACCCGAAGGTGACGACCATCCTTACCACGGCCGCTGCCAGCGGCGTGACTGTCCGCGTGATCCTCGACCAGAACAACGAGAAGGCCAGCAACACCCCCGCCTACAACACGCTCACCGCCGGCAAGGTCAGCGTCCACTGGGCCAATCCCGCCTACGCCTGCACCCATCAGAAGACCATCACCGTGGACGCGGTCACCTCGGCCATCATGACCCTCAACCTCACCCAGGACGACTACGCCACCACGCGCGACTTCGCCGTCATCACCAACAATCCCGCCGACGTCGCCGCCATCGAGACCACCTTCAACGCCGACTTCACCGACGCCGCCATTACCCCGCCCACCGGCGACAACCTGGTCTGGAGCCCGACCAACTCGCGCAGCGGCCTCACCACCCTCATCGAGGGCGCCACAAAATCCCTGCTCATCTCGCAGGAGGAGTTTGCCGACACCGCCATCCAGACCCTGGTGGAAGCGGCCCTCAGGCGCGGCGTGGCTGTCACGCTGGTTCAGGAGAACGCCGGCGGCAAGTACTCCCCGGTCCTGAACGCGCTCAAGAACGCCGGCGCCAGCATCGCCACTTACAGCTCCCGGACCGGCTATTACATCCATGCCAAGACCGTCCTGGCCGACTACGGAACGGCGCAGGCCAGTCTCTTCGTCGGCAGCGAGAACTTTTCCACCGATTCTCTCGACAAGAACCGCGAACTGGGCCTGATCTTCTCTGACCCGGCCTGCATGGCGGGCGTTGAAGCCGCCATCACCGCCGACTACAACGGCGGAACCAAGTTCTGAGAGGCTGCCCGGCAGAGTGCATTCGGTGAAGACGACGGCTGTGCAGGCTGCGGATAAGCTCCTTGGGAGCAGCCCAGCCTGCCGCGTCGATTCGGCCCAGAAATGGACCCTATGCAGATGCAACACAAGCGCCCCAAGCCTCATCGTCTCCGCTTTCCACTGGAGAAAGGGCGGGAGGCCCCGATCTCCGGCTCCGCGTCCATCCGCGCCTTGGCCTTGGCCGTCTCTCTCAAAGCATCTAGAATCGGTACAGCAATGACCTCAACCCTCCGCGACCAAATCAACCGGTTCTTCAAGCCTGTTTCAGAAATCGCCTGGAAGAAGCGGTTGGAATTACGCAGGGGCTAAAACCCCTGCTTTTCGGCTGTTTCTGGGCCTACTGAAGCCGCGCCCTGAACCAAGGCCTGCTTTTTTTGAAAAACTCCCTGGGAGCCTGACAAACGTGAACGATATTTTCTGGATCAAAGGAAACCCGCCCGTGACGCTGGCCATCGTGCTCAGGCCGCGCGGCGACGAATGGCTGGAGGACGATCTGCTGAGGATGAAGCAGAGCGGCATCCAAACCATCGTTTCGCTCCTCGAAAGGAAAGAGGCCTTGTTCCTCGGCCTCGATGAGGAGCACCCGATTGCGGACCACATTGGACTGCAATATCTCTCCTATCCGATTCCCGATACCGAGATTCCATCCAATATCGCTGCCTTCCAGACCTTCGTTTCCGGCTTGGCCAATCGCCTCCGGGCCGGGGAGCGCGTCGGGGTCCATTGCCGGGGAAGCATCGGCAGGGCCACCGTCACCGCGGCCTGCGCGCTCATCCACCTGGGCTGGACGCCACGCGCGGCCCTCGATGCCATTGAAGCTGCCCGCGGGTGTACGGTTCCCGACACGCAGGAGCAGGAGGACTGGATTCTGCACTACAAGGTCAAACCGTGACTACCTACCTCCCCGCGCCTGTTGTGGACCTCAGCTTTGCGCACCGCTGGCAAGCCGAAATCCTCACGGCGCGCCCCCTCATCCTGCCCGCCCGCCATTTTGTTTACCCCCGCCAGGCCGAAGAGGTCGAGCGCGGCGCTCTTGAACTCCTCATCCGGCCTGCCGCCGGGCAGGCCGGAGAATGCAATCGAGAATCTCCGCTGAGCGCGCAGTTCTCACCTTCCGGGATGGGGTTCCTGGCCACCTGCGCCGTCGGTTTTCTCGACCCCGCCCTTCCCACCGGCCTCTGGTCCACTCCAAATCCGGAAGAGATCTGCGCCGTCTCCGGCGGCTACGCCTATTTGATCGACACCACCGTCCCCGAGCGTTTCACCATGCTCGCCTGCCGCCCGGTTCTCGAGGTGCGTCCGCTGCCCACGCAGGGTTTGCTGCTCTTCGTCAACCATCGTTCCATTCTCGCGTGGGGCCGCGAGGGCCAAGCCTGGCAATCGGAGAAGCTCTCTTCCGAGGGGGTTGAAATTGCCTCGATCGACGGAGACGTCTTGCGCGGCCTTGGCTGGGATCTCTTCACCACGAAGGAAGTTCCCTTCTCGCTCGACCTGCGCACCGGCCTGCGCATCTCCTGATCGCAGCCCCCCGAGCAACCCAGAAATCTCTCGTGCTGGCGATGCCCTTGCCCGTCAAGGATGGCACGAGAATCGTCATGTTCGGAGGCGCGTTCCGCATGGAGTTTCTTTGGGGCGGAGGGGAGCGGATTGACGCCCCGGCCCGGCGGGTTGAGGATAGAGACTGGGCCAGCTTGCGTTACCGCGGAAAGGAGTCTCTTGCATGCCTGAGGAATCGATCGTTCCGAATGAAAGCGCGAACGCCGGTGCGAACGGCAGCCAGATTCTCCCGCAACCGCTCCCTGCCGGAGTTCAGGAGTTTTCAAGCCGGGTGCATGGCATGATGGACGGCCAGCCCAAGGACGATGCCACTGTTGCCGAGGCCCTGGGCGGAATGGACGATGTCTTCGACCTGATTGCCGCCGGGCTTTACAGCATGGCTTCCATGCTCCTTGGCGAGGGCGAGGAGAGCATTCAGGCGGTAGAGACGGCGATTGCCAACGCAGAGGTTTCGGCCTGCCACAATCCCGTCGAGGCGCGCCAGAGCAGCCGCCGTGCGCTGTGCGCCGCCGCCCTGGAAACCATTGCGCGGCGTGACCCCAACGCTCTGGCCGCGCCCGAGGGGCTGGAGCGGGCGTCCACTTGCATCGACGACGACGACTTGGACGCAGCCGGCGAATCCGGCGAAGAGCTGTTGAGGATGCTTGCCGGCCCCGACCGGGACCGGGTGAGGAGCTGGCTCGCCGGCTTGCCCACCGCGCAGCGCACCATCTTTGTGTTGCGCGCAGTGGCTGGTTTCACCTCGGCTGAGACTGTAATTCTGCTGGCGGCCCACGGCGGTCCGCGGGCTGCCGGATGGACCGAAGATGCGGTGCGCGAGTTCTGCCGCCAGGCGCTCTGCTCACTGGCCTCGCAACTGATTCATGCCTCGACCGCGCGTTAGCCCGGCGAGGGGGAGGGAACCACCTTCAACTGGCCCTTGCTCATCCGCAGCGCAATTGCTCTGGCGATTCTTCGCGACCTCCTTCCCTGGCTGCGGCGGCGGAAATCGCGGGCCGTCCTGTGCCTGTGCGCCCTACAGAGCAGGCTCGCCCCATTCTTCGTTACACTGGATATAAGAACCCCACCGCCCTTGCCGCGCATCCATCAAGGGCAATCATTTTCGGGCAATAGCGCCTTTCTGAGAGTGGAAGAACCTTGATTCTGTTCGAGCAACCAGGCAAAAGGACAATTCGCCTATGCGCCCTGCTTCTGTTCGCCGCGGCTGCCTTCCCTGGCGGATTGGCCGCGCAGTCGCTGCCCGGTCTGCCCGCCAGCCAGTCGTCCGCTCCATCGGCGTCTGTCTTCCTGGGCAGCGTGGCCACGGGAGAAGCCTCGCCGCAACCCATCGATCTCACCCTCGACGATGCGATGCAGCGCGGGCTGAAGGCGAACCTGGGCATTATCCTCAGCGGGGCGCAGACGGCGGGGGCGCGCGGAGAGCGGCTAAGCCAATTGCAGTTGCTATTGCCCTCGGTGGATGCGAGCGCCAAAGAGACCGTGATGCAGATTGATCTGCCCGCCGAGGGGCTGCGCATTCCCGGTTTTCCCGCCATCATCGGGCCCTTCGGCTTTACCGATCTGCGGGCCACGCTCAGTTGGTCGCTGGTGGACGTGGCCTCGCTGCGCAGATACCTGGCCGCGCGCCACAACTTTGCCGCCGCCCAGCTCTCCGCTCAGGACGCGCGCGAACTGGTGGTGCTCACCGTGGGCAATGCTTACCTGCTTGTCCTGGCCGATGAAACGCAGGTGGCCAGCGTGGAAGCGCAGTCATCCACAGCCAAGATCTCGCTCAACCAGGCGATCGCCAATCATCAGGCGGGCACTGCGCCGCTTCTCGATGAGCTGCGCGCCCGCGTGGATTCCCAGTCCCTCGATCAGCAATTGATTGTGGCCCGCAACGCTCTCGAGAAAGACAAGCTGGCCCTGGCGCGGGTCATCGGCCTGCCCCTGGCGCAGAGCTTCGCGCTCGCTGACAAGGCGCCTTTCGCGGCCTTCGACCAGTTGGACATTGATGCGGCCATTCGCCAGGGTCACGCGAACCGCAAGGATCTGGCGTCCATGGTGGAACAAGCCAAGGCAGCCGAAGAGCAGCGCAAGGCTGCCAGCGCCGATCGGCTGCCCACGCTCACCTTCAACGGCGATTACGGCGATATCGGCGCCACGCTCTCTCACTCGCACGGCACCGGCGATGCCGCGGGCACCCTTAGCGCGCCGCTCTTCAAGGAGTTTGCCTTGCGCGGCGAGGCGCAGATTGCCCGGGCTCAACTGGACACCGCGCAGGCCCGGTTGAGCGACAAAAATGCCCAAGTCGACGCGGATATTCGCGACGCGCTGCTGGATATTGCCGCGGCACAGAAGTTGGTTGAGGTTGCAAAATCGAGCGTCGAGCTGGCCAGCGAGGCGCTCAGCGAGGCCCAGCAACGCTACGCCAACGGCGTCAGCGACAATCTGGCCGTCAGCCAGGCCGAGCAGTCCGTGGCCCAGGCTGACAGCCAATACGTAGCCAGCCTTTACCGGCACAATGTGGCCAAACTCAGCCTGGCTCGCGCCCTGGGCTCGGCCGAAAACTACAAGGATTATCTGGGAGGAAAGTAGACGTGGCGGATTTTACTCCAGTACCAGCCCAATCGGAACCGGATGAAGACAACGAGATGGCGCAGCCGCCATCCCGCCGCCGGGCTTTCGTCGCCATCGTGATTGTGCTCCTTGTGGTGGTTGCGGTCGCCCTCTGGTGGCACTCCACCTTCACCGAGAACACCGACGACGCGCAGGTCAACGGCCATCTGATTCAGGTTAGCTCGCGCATCGGCGGCCAGGTTCTCAAGGTCGACGTGCAAGAGAATCAGCTGGTGAAGGCAGGTGACGCGATTGCCGAGCTGGACCCCGCAGACTACCAGGTTGCTGTGGAGAACGCCGAGGCCGCTTTGGCCAGCGCGCAGGCCAACGCCGCGGCCGCCGACGTGGCCGTGCCCATCGCTGCAGCCAACACCGGAAGCAACCTGAGCTCGGCCGGCGCCGATGTCAGCGGCACCGAAGCCGGGGTCGAGCAGGTCAAGAATCAGTTGCAGGCAGCGCACGATCTTGTGAACCAGGCCAAGGCCAACGATACCAAGGCCCAGGCCGACCTTGAACGCTACAAGCCGCTGGTTGAGAAGGATGTGATCAGCAAGCAGCAGTTTGACGCCGCCGTGGCCGCCGCCGACGCCGCCAAGGCCGCGCTCTCCGACGCGCGGGCCATGGAGCGCGCTGCCGCTGACGCCGTGAAGGTAGCCAACGAGCGCCTGGCGCAGGCCCAGGCCCAGTTGAAATTCGCCCAGACAGGCCCCCAGCAGGTGGCCGCGCAAAGCGCCCGCGCGCAGCAGGCCCAGGCCATGGTTCAGCAGGCGCAGGCCCAGCTGAATATGGCCGAGCTCAACCTGAGCTACACCAAGATCGTGGCTCCGGCGGCGGGCGTCGTCACCCGCAAGAGCGTCGAGATCGACCAGAACGTCGCCGCCGGCCAGAACCTGCTTACGCTGGTCTCGCTGGAAGACCTCTGGGTGACCGCCAACTTCAAAGAAACCCAGTTGCGCCACATGCTTGCCGGGCAGCCGGTGGAGATTGAAGTGGACGCCACCGGCAAGACCTATCACGGCAAGGTGACCCAGATCGGCGGGGCGACGGGGTCGGTGCTTTCCTTGTTCCCGCCGGAGAACGCCACCGGGAACTACGTCAAGGTAGTCCAGCGCGTCCCGGTGCGCATCGACTTCACCGA
>Ga0326728_10022217_pt1 | contig 11810 bp, 9 predicted proteins | sample MB3enrmetagenome_FD_207602 | JGI IMG/M metagenome (GOLD analysis project Ga0326728, IMG submission 207602) | Lab enriched peat soil microbial communities from McLean, Ithaca, NY, United States - MB31MN | ecosystem: Environmental > Terrestrial > Soil > Wetlands > Peat | place: USA: New York... | reverse complement strand
CCCTGGCTTTGGTTCGATGGGAGGCTCGGCGTGCGCGGTATCGTACATCGACCATAACGGAGTATTTGGGAACGGCGTATACGCATGGTTGGCCTTCAACGGCCACACAGGAGGGCCACCACCCTATTTTTGCACCGGTCAAGTGCTGCGCTCACTGCGCTCGAACATCGGCTCCTCTGCTACGAGTGGCAGTCAGAATCTCGCCATTGGCGGCATTGCCCTAAGCACAGCAATGCTGGCCGATATGCCGAACAACAACGTATACTTGCCCGGGGAGAATTGGAACGTCTGGAACAATGCCAACACTTCGCCTTCGGATTACACAACGGGTGTGAACACCGGATGCAGCCCAAGCTCCTCGCAAGGGACACCGTATGACCAGTGCACGGCCAGCGGGACTCCTGGGACGAACGATATTACAGCGGACCCGAAACTGCTGGGCGGCGACACTTACACAAGCAATACGCGCGGGATCCTGACGTGGGCCTCCCAGCTTCACGGACAGGCGGCCAGCCTGACGGGAGCCGAGAACGCTCTGATCTCCTGCCCGAATCTGAGTTGGTGCTCGACACAGTTAGTGTCGTGGGTGCAGCGCAACTATCAGCCCACGAACATGGCTTTCAAGGGCAAGGCCTTTGATGGGCGTATCGTGGGATTCGCCGGGAACCTGGGCAGCGGCTACAGCGGGACGTGTGGGGTAACCATCACACCGCAGGATTCAGACGACCTGGGGTACGGCGCGGCGGCAAGTTGCACCTTCGTCTCCGGCACGCCGAGCATTCAGATCACGAATCCGGGGATGCACTACCGCATGGCAACTCCGGCCGCGGTGGCAGTGACCTGTGGGGGATGCACCCCAAGCGTGGCGGCATCGCTGACCCCGGTCATTTCGCCGCACGATCCTGGGCCGGTGCAGATGGTGGCTTTTGGGAGGGTGGAGTGATTGCGCACCTGTTGTTTACGCCTCGGGTGACAGTGAGATAATAAGGAAACGGTATGAAGAGACTACTTTTGCTGTTCATTCTGGCCGCGACCGCCGTCTTCGGCGCACAATCTATTACTCCGTCTGGAACGTACACGCTGGGTGTGACGCTGCCAAACGCCCCGTGGACCTACTTTAGCGAAACTCAGCCTATGCGGTGGGAGTTTCGGATTCACAATTTCGGCGCAGACTGGCAGGGCGGCTCAGTTGTTCGGTTCGGACCGATTGCTTTATACTCGATTGGCCCAAATCTGGCATTTATGCAGCCCAGGACCATAGACACGTTTACCAGCGGCGATGCCTTCACGATGCCAGGATGCTGTGAAGGAAGAACGGATGTTCTAGTCAGGGTGCAGCGAGATGTGGTCAATTCCCAATACACCTGGGAGTTGTGGAACACGAGTGGCGGGGGGTATCTTTTGGAGACCGAAGCAGTTAGTTCCTTTGGCTCTGAGTCGTGGGCCGGGCTTATCATCTGGGTGTCATCCGGCCGGACGGCCTTCCTCCGCTGGTTCTCCTCCACGGTCCCATTGGGTAGCTCGGTGCCGATTGCCGGAGTTACAGGCGACCTGGGCGATTGGGAGTTCGAGGGGAACGAGAACGACAGCAGCGGGCATGGGCTGAACATGAACGACAGCGGGGCTACCTATTCAACGACCCCTGTGTATCCGCCCTCATGCAATGTCGGCAATCCAACGAGTTTTCGCGCCGGATATTCAGCGCAACTTAATGGCACGGCATCCTCACCGCTCGATGGAGGCGTAGCGTTGACTTACCTCTGGCAGCAGTTGGCGGGTCCAACGGTCACCTGGTCCCGGCAGGTCCGTCCGGGGCGACCGAACGTCAGCAGCCAGACGGAACCGCAGCCTACGATCACGGGCCTTGTGGCCGGCAGTTATACCTTCCAACTCACGGTTAAAGACGGCAGCGGCCAATCCAGCGTTTGCACGGTCGACGACGGGGCGGTTGTTACCGACGATCACGACGTTGTGATCACGAATCTCCCCGAAGTAGACACACTTCTGGGGCCGATGATCCGCTACGGCGCGAACCCGTGGCCCTGGTTCGACGTCATTCACAAGGCAGAAGCGGACATGCAGATCGCGAACATGGACGTGTACTACGGGGACTACTGGGACGTGGCCGACCCAGGCACGGTTACAGTCACGTATAACAGCACAGCCGTGACCGGGGTTGGCACGACGTTTACGACGACTTTCTGCAACGGTCCCGAGAGTCCGACCGTCCCCAAGGCTGCCATGATCATCTGGTATCCGACCAGCACTCCCGGCGAAACCGGGCGAAGGCAAATGAGTGTCAGCAGTTGCCAGAGCGACACATCGCTGACGATGGTGAACACTTGGACCAATGACGTTTCGGACGGCAGCGGTATGAGCTACAGCGACAACTCGGCGTCCGGAATCTGGTCCTATAACGCCGCTCCGGCGAACTACTACGACAATGTGGCGGCGTTCTATGCGCTGTATTACCGCAGCGGGATTGTCGATTACCTGAACGCCGCGCGCAAGCTTGCAGACCGCTTCTGGACCTGTCCGCAGATGGACCGCGGATCCACCTACTGGGTGAATGCTTACGGGGATGCGAACGAAGCAGTTTTTCCCCATCGTTCAAGGTCGATCCTCGGCCTGGTGCTCCGGGCCCTGGACGGCAGACCTGATATTTGGACCGGGCTGAACGTGATGTACGGGTACTACAACAATTTTGCGTTGAACTACGACGCTCAATTTGTTCCCGCTGTGTGGGATGCACGCGAGGAGGCCTACGAGCTTGCGGAGATGGCGTACTGTGCCCTGTACGACACGAATGCGACGCAGCAGTCCACCTGCCAGGCCCTGATCAGCAGCGCGCTGACCAGGGTATGGACGCCCGCGCGTTTTCCAGATGGCGGCTGGTATCAGTTTTTTGCAACCGGTGGTTCCTGGGTTTCACCGACCTCTTCGGTTTACTTAACGAATGGTTCCACCGCCGTTGTTGGAACAGGCACATCATGGACCTCTGCCGACAATGGAGCACTTGCCTGGTTCATAAATTCCACGGCTGGGCCAACCAGCAATTCTCAAGGAGACGCTGTTACTTATACAGTAACCTATGTAAATGGAACTCATCTTACTCTCAGCAGCCCATATGAAGGGACTACGGGAACACATGGCTGGGTCCTAGAAGACACTACGGGTTCTCCGGTAATAGGTTTCGGCCAGTTGCCTTACATGATGGGACTGCTTTCGTTCGCCTTCGACCTGGCATCCCAGGCTATAGCAAACACCGACCCGACAGGCTCGGCCACATATCGGGGTTATAACGTGGACACGGCGAACTGGGTCAAGACCTACGGCTATCGCGCGGCGACAAAGGGGATGTACTACCTCGCTCAATTCGTAAACTGCCAAGCCCCGATATCGGAAAGCAACGTCGCGTGCACGTCGGGTTATTCCGCGGATCAAAGCCGGGAGCTGGGCTTCGAGACGATCCGCGGGATCGCGGCCGCGTATAAGTACAACAAAGACGCCTCGCTCGAAGCCTTCGCGGATACAATCTTCAATGCAGAGTGGGCCAAACCGGCGACATGCCCATCGGGATCGACGATCTGCGTGCCGGACGGGACGTATGTGCTCGACTATGACACCGGTCAATCATTCATGATCGGAACGCCTCCAATCGGCGAGGCTCCGAAATGGTTTGGCCAGGGATTTGGCGTCAGCGCCCTATCGGCGTGGGCGGCGGACCGGATAGGCGGACCAGAATTGCAGCCTGGACCACCGGGGTATGTGGGCTTCAATCTTGCCGGGGTGCCTAACGCCGCAAGCGCGCGGATCGCAATTACGACGCCGGACGGCCAGACGTCGTATACCGGCTGCGGCCCCTCGCCCTGCTTCATAGGCGGGGATAGCGGGGAGGGAGCTGGCCAGATACGATTAGAATTCCTGTCCAGCACGGGCAAGGTAGTGGCCAGCAGCGAGTTGCCGATTATTCCGGTTCCATAGTTCATCGCGTTACAAAGAGGGATCCCTGCTGTTCGGCCCTGCGCTAAGACAAAATGCTCCTATAAATCCCGGCCAGGCGCCGCGCGCGGGAATCGGGTGTGTAGTGGGCCAGTATCCGGTCGCGGGCGCGAGCCGCCAGGGTTCGGGCTAAAGATTCGTCCGTCAGGATTGCCTTGATAGCGCGAGTCATGCCGGCGCGATCGCGGGGGTTGACCAACAGAGCGCTTTGTTCATGCGAGACGATCTCTGGAATGCCGCCGACTGAGGTCGCGACCACCGGCACGCGAGCCGCCATGGATTCCAGCAGCGCATTGGGAGAGCCTTCACTCAGTGAAGACAGGACGGAGACGTCAGCGATGCCGTAATAGGGCTCGGCAGTCGGAACTTGTCCCACCAGGGTAACGGCATCCCCAAGGTCGAGCGCGCGGATGGTCTCTTCGATTCCAGGCCGTTCCGGTCCGTCGCCAACCACTACCAGATGCGCCGGCGGGGCGGTTCCGTTCCGGGCATCGGCTCGCAGCTCATGCACCGCTTCCAGCAGCGTCCGGTGATCCTTCTCGCGGGAGAGGCGGCCCACGATCAAGATGACCTTCTTCTCCGCACTGATGCCGAGGCCGGCGCGCAACGCCGCGGCCAACTGGGTTGTTCGGGCGAAAGCGCCCCACTGGGGATCAATCGCGTTATGAACGATTTCGATGCGTTTCCGCGGCACCCCTTGGCGAGCCAATTCGTCCCGGAAAGGCCGGCTGACCGTCAGGACCTGCCTGGCCGCCCGCAAGGACCACCTATCAACCTGGTTATAGAGGCGCGCGCGCAGATCCGGCCAGGTGTAGCCATGATGAAACGCCACCCAGGGAGCGAGGCAGTGGAGGCCGGACGCGCGGATGAGAAAGTGCGATTTCACGGCATGGGTCTGGACCAGGTCCGGCTTCAGCTCTCGGGCGAGGGCGCGCAGGCGCGGAACAACCGCCCAGTCAAAACGACCTGCTTCGGGTATTGGATACACCGGTATGGAGAATTGCCGCGCGGTCTCGATAAACAGGTTAGCAGGGGTGTCGCCGCGTTGAAAGACGGCGATCGATACCTCTATGGGCGGGTCCACCTGGCCGGAACGTCCCAGTTGGGCGAACTGCAACAGGTTTTTCGCCGGGCCCGTAATGGAACCAGCTTCGATGACTGCCAGCAGACGGATGGTCTTCACTGATTCAGCCAGTGGGAATAGTTTTCGTAGAGCGCCTGGCCGAGGATTTCCCAATCGTAGCGCGACCGGACGAGGTCACGGCCTGCGGCAACGAGACGATTCCACAGGCCGCCTTCGAGGGAAAGCGAGGACAACCGGGGCAGCCAATCCTCCTGGCGGTCGGCGATGAGGAGATGCTGGCCCGGAGAGACGGCAAGGCCCTCGGCCCCGAGCGTGGTCGAAACAACCGGGACCCCGGCGGCCATGGCTTCGAGAATCTTCACGCGCGTTCCTCCCCCGGTGCGCAAAGGAACGATTGCGGCCAGGGCTTCGGCATAGTAAGGGCGGACATCGTCGACAGTGCCGGTCACTTCCACGTTTTCCTCGGCGCGCAGGGCAAGAACGGCGGGTGCGGGATCGTAACCGACGAGCGTGAGACGCCAGGCAGGGAAACGTTCCCGAATCCACGGCCAGACAGAACGCGCGAACAAAACCGCGGCTTCGATGTTTCCATGATAACGCATGGACCCGACGAAAACGATTCGGTGGCGGCGGCCCGGGGAAACCGGCGGTTCCGCGAAGAAGGCCGTGTCCACGCCGTTTTCGATCACGGCGATGCGCGCTTCCGGAACGATGCGCAGCAGTTGGGCGCGCTCCCGCTGGCTGCAAACGACGTGCCCGAAAGCCCGGAGCAGGGTCTGCCTTTCGAGAGCCGCCAACCGGCGGGCGGTCCAGGCTGCATACAGTTTCCGGAGGGGCGACTGAACGCCGGCGCTGTAGCGGCGCATCAATTCCGATTCGATGTTGTGCCAATTGTAGACGACCGGCGCGGCGGTGTGCCTTCGCACGCCAGGCACATATGCCGCCATGTTGATGTGATCGAGGTGCACCAGGTCGAACCGGTCCGCCCGGAGGATGCCGGCGAGCGCCGCCTTCATTTCGTCGGAAGTGTAATTCACCACGGGCAGGGGCCAGCGGCCGAAGACTCCGCCGACGATCTTCCGGGGCGTATAGAACCGGGGAGCCGGAACGGGCACGATTTTCCGGCAAAACGGAAGGTCTGCCGGCTGGGGCGGGGGCAACCCGGGGTCGGAAAAGAAGACGTAGGTGAGAGCGGCACGGCGGCCCAAAGCCTGGGCGAAGTAGTGATCCCGCAAGCGCGCGCCGCTGTACAGAGGCCAAGCCTGGCGCGGCGAAAGGAAGAGAATGCGCAAGACGTCACACCTCTCCAGACCGCGAGGCCTTCTTTGCGCGACGCTCCAGGAGCATGACTCTCGCCCGCAGCCACGCCCCGCCCAAGAGCAGCTTGGCGACCTTCTTGGCGTTCCAGAAAAGGTACTCCCGAAGCTGCAACTGGCGGTCCGCGGCCACAATTGCCGCCGACCGCCGGGGCTGGTGGCCACGCTTCACCGTGAAACGCCCCAGGACCAAACAGCCATCAACGGTTTGCGAACGAATCACAGGCTCCGAGTTGAATAGCAGCTTGATACCGGCCCTGGCCGCGGCCACAGCCACATGGCGCGAATAGTAACCACCCGGAACGGAAGCTACCACGATCGGCTCACCGAGTATTTCGCTCAAAGAGAGCACACTTCGCCGCCATTCGTAGTCCAGCTCCGCAGCCGGGCAATGAGACAGCCGCATCGGGTGCGTATAGGAATGACTCCCGATTATATGGCCGCGCCGTTGCAGTTCCTGGATTTGGGGACGATCGAGGAACCCGGCGGTGCCAATACGGCCAGCCGTGACCAGAAAGTGCGCTTTCCAACCGAGCTCGTCGAGCATGTCGGCCACGTGGTTCACCGCGCTCACGCCACCGTCGTCAAACGTCAGAAGCAGAGGGCAGCCGGCCGGCGGGCGGGCGAGCAGCTCAGGTCCAGTCACCGGCGGGTGACGGAGACCCTGTCCAATCGCCATCAAGTGCCGGCGGAACTCGACGCAATCCAATTTGTACACTTCGCTATCGGCGCCCTGGAAGCCACTCGACGCCCAGCGGCCTGCCGGCACGACATCATGGAACAGTAATGTAATTGCCCGCATGATCACTCGCTTCCGCGGCGGGCCGCACGCTTCCAACGCACGTAGCTTGTGAGCCACGGCTGTCCCCATGCCCGCGACCTTCTCCCCGCGACGTCGATGGTTTGCGCTGCGCCGCTCAGAATCTCCTCGAACTTCGCGCGCAGCGCCTCCAGGTTATCGAATACGACCCGATTCTGAATCACAATATGCGACTCGCGCATCTCGTCAAAACGGCATCCGTAGTAACCGTACACCGCGCCCGTGTCCACGCCTGCATCAACCCGCAAGAGCGTCATCCCCACGTTGTCGAGATCGCGGTGGACGAGCGCCCAGAAGCAGCCGTGCGCGTTCCGGTACTCCGGACACACGCCCGGATGCATGACAAACGTGCCGTTCCGCGGGGTCTTGAACACTTCCTCCCGCAGGATGTTCTTGCATCTTGCGAGAACCAGATCGGGCTGAACCTCCCGCAACAACCTCAAGGTTTCGGGACTGTTTGGGCTCAATGTATCGAGAACGAAGCAGGAGGCGGGGATGTCGGCATAACGCTGGAGCAGATCCGCGAGCGTGGCCTCGATCCATTCACCGTCCGCTCGTGCCAGCGCCAGCTTGTAATACATGCGGAATGCGAGCACGTCCATGAACCGGAGGATCCCTACGCGCCGGATCTCCCGGCGGATGCGCCGCAACAGGCGAGCTTGCGGCTCGCGGACGACAACGATAGCGGCCAGCTCGGTGAAGGACGCCAGCCAGCGCGCGAGGCCAAACCGGTTGAGCGGCTCGTCATGGTGGCAGATTAGTACGCTTCGCGCGGCTTTCACGTGATCTTCATTCAATAAGAAACGGCAATGACGGCAGCCCTTTCCCCGGTTGCGACGATCCAATCGGAATAGCGGCCGGTCAGAGTGAAGGAAAATGGCGATGCCGCCGCATTCCTCGCGGATGGTTTCCGAAGCATTGGGAGCGGTTCCTATATGACTGTAGCATGGTCATCACGCAGCCGTGCCGCGACACGCGGCCGGGCCGGAAGGATCGGGAAGCACGGCCACGCGCGCGGGCGCCGCTGGCCGGCGGCTCATCACGGGCATGAACATGGGGAGCGGCTCCCGTTATGACTCTGGCAGGGTTATAATGTGATGCAGAGATGCAACTGGCATGCCCGACATGCCACGGGCCTGTGGCCGTCGCTCGGGAAGAGATCATGTGCTCGTCGTGTGGGGCCGGCGGCAGATATGTCGATGGCATCCCGTGTTTTGTCGATCCAGAGCAGTACGAAGCCAGGATATCCCGGGAAGAAATGCAGCGGGTGAATCGCCGGGCGCAGGAGGTGGGTTGGGAAACCGCTGTCAGGGAAGTATTACCGGGAGAATCGGCCAATATCGGCGACGTGGCGCGGGCGGATTTCTGCCACATCTGGGATCTTGGACCGGACGCGGAGATCCTGGACATGGGGGACAGTTGGGGAACGATTGCGGCCGCGCTGGGCGGCGCTTTCGCCCACGTTACGGTGGTGGAGAACATCCTTGAGCGGGCCCGCTTCATCGCCTTACGGAGCCGCGAGCTGAAGTTGCCAGTCGATGTCATTTGCGCGGATTACCTTCATATCCCGCTGGCTCCCGGGCAGTTCGACGCCGTCGCACTGAACCAGACGCTGCATGCGCGGGTGCTGGGTGCGCAGGGGCACTCGCGAGAGATGCAGTTGCGCCTGCTGAAATTCGCGCACCAGGCCTTAAAGCCCTCAGGGTTCGTCTGCGCGGTTGTGGAAAATCGTTTCGGATGGCAGAGGCTGCTGCGCGGATTGCGGCTCCGGAATGGCGAGGGCAGCGCCTTCATGCGCTCGCTGGGGGAATATCGGGCGCTCCTCCGCAAAGCCGGCTTTGACTCAGTGCGCGCGTTCCACTCCTGGAACGGCTGCGATGCGCCGGCGGTTCTGCTTCCACTGAATAATCGCGCAGCGTTGCGCCATTTTCTGGAGGATGTCCACTGCACGAGGCCGCGCTACTGGGCGCTTGGCGCGTTAGCCCGCACCGGCTTGTGGGAGCACTGCGCTCCGGCCGTGATCTTCCTGGCGGAAAAGGGCTGATGTTCTATCTGGCCGCCCGTTATCTGCGCGAAGCAGGCTGGAGCGACTGGGACGTTGTGCAGCTCAATGGCCGGGTATGGCTGATCTTCCGGCGGGGAGAACCGGCGCCGGCAGTGGTGGGAAAGAGTTCCAGGACTCCAGCGCAGCGCGAGGCAGCGCTGCGCGAGTGCGACGCCCTGCGGCGGCTGGCGCCGTACTCGGAAGGATTGAGCGTTCCCCGCCTCCTGTTCCAGATAGATACGCCCCGCGGATTCATCCACATGCAGACGGCGATGCCGGGGAAACCAATGAGGCGCGAGCTATCCCCGCAGGACGGCAACCGCATTGCGGCGCAGTTTGACTTTATCGAAGGTTGGCTGGCGAAGTTGCAGGCACTGGTGCCTTCCAAGATGAGCCTCGCGGAGTCATTCGGCCAGCGGATTCTTTCGGCCACTCCGGGGTCCGTACCGCAGGCGCTCCTGGACGTCGTGACGGAGAGTTTACCGCTGTTCACGGCGGTCCCGGCGGCAGCGGCGCACGGCGATTTTTTCGGCGGCAACATCCTGGTAGCGGGTAGTCGCGTATCGGTAGTCGATTGGGACTTATTCCATTACGGTTCTCCGCTCAAAGACCTGTTCTCGTTCGCGACCGGGGCCGTGTTTCGGTACGACAATATCGAGCTTTCCACGAAACTGATTTGGGACGTTTTCTGGGGATCCTCTCCGCTGGCTGCGCGCACGCGTGCGGCGGCCCTCCGAACCCTCGCCCGGGTGGGCCTGCCCGTGGAGCGCCTACAGCCGCTTTACCGGATGCACTTGATCGACCGCCTGATGCGCGAGAATTATGCGGATGCCGCAGCCTGGCGCATCCTCACCGCGGAGTACATCGCAGCCGGAATGCCCGCACCGTGGCGCCAGAGACAGGAAAACCTCTAAACTGGCATTAGTACCCTCCGGCGAGGGGACTTATGGGAACTCAAACGCTTTCACAAACCCCGGCGTATCGCAGTCAGCCAGAGGCACTGCCTCTCCAGGATCGGGACGCGGCGTTTTTGGCGAACCCGGGTCGCATCTTCGCGGTGTACCTGGGTGCCTTGCTGCTGTTTTTGCAGGTCAGCATGTTGAATATGATCCTGAGCTATCTGACACGAACCAACTTCCGGCTCCTCTACCTTGCTGGTTTGCCTACCTTTCTGGCCATCCTCATTGTCGGCGGCGTTCGGCGGACTTTTGAGGGCCGGCAGGCGTATTATTGGATCGGGTTTGTGGCATGGATGATCGCGGCGGTTCCGTTTAGCTCGTGGCGGAGCGGGTCGTTAGCCTTGCTCATAACCTACCTAAGAACGGCTTTCCCGATGCTGTTTGTGACGGGAGGGCTGGCTATTACGTGGCGGGAATGCAAGGTGATGATGTACGCGATACTTGGGGGTGCCGTGGTCAGCCTGTTGAGCGCCCGATTCTTCGCCTCGGCAGCCTGGGCAGACCGGGCCGGCTTGGAATTCGGCACCGTGGCAAACCCGAACGATCTCGCCGGGCATCTCCTGCTGGTACTCCCGTTCCTCTTCTGGCGGGTTTTGGCCTCACGGCATGTTCTGGTTCGGGTAGTCGCATTTGCGGGAGTCGCGTATGGCTTATATGTCATCCTGGAGAGCGGGTCGCGGGGCGCCCTGGTGGGATTGGCTGCGGCCGGCCTGTTCTTCCTATGGCGAGGTTCCGCGCGGCAGAAAGTCGTGCTGCTTGCGGGGGCGCCGATCCTGTTCGCGGTTCTGGTGACAATGGTGCCGCAACACGTCTTGCACCGGATGAGTTCGATTTCGGCCGACAACCCCGAGGGCGACGCCGGGGCCAGGGAGTCTACCGCGATGCGTATGTACGTGTTGCGGAAAAGCCTGGCTTATACATTTCAGCACCCGCTGTTTGGAGTTGGGCCGGGACAGTTCGGCGAATATGAAGGTATGCATAACCAGCTTGCAGGCATGACTCACGGCTATTGGCACGGTGCCCATAATTCGTATACTGAAGTATCCAGTGAGTGCGGGATTGTAGCGGCGTTGTTCTATGTGGCCGCTATTTTCTCGTCTTTTCGTCTGCTGGCCTCGGTTTTTCGTCAAGCCCGCGCCCGGGGAGACTGCCAGGACATCCGGTGGGCCGCTTTCTGCATCATGCTGGGCATGGTAGGGTACTGCACGGCGATCACGTTTTTGAATTTTGCGTATTTTTTCTATCTGCCGGCCATGGTTGGATTAGCGATCACCTTCAACCGGGCGGCGCAGAGAGAGTTCAGCGCCCGGGGCGCGGACCTGGAGGGATCGCCAGCTTGGGGGTATGTCTGATGCGGGGCCCATCTCGGCGCGCAAGAGGCTGAGGACTGCCGATCTTTAGTATGATGAACCTGTAATGTCCCAGCGGGAATCAATGGTGGCCCCGCCGGTTGGATTCTCGCCCGCAATCCTCGCCAGGCTGGCCGGGCTGGAGACCGCCCTGGGGAGGACCATTCGCGGCAAACCGGAAGTGGTCCGGCTCTCCGTGGTCTGCCTGCTGGCGCGCGGCCATCTGCTCATCGAAG
>Ga0326728_10022215_pt1 | contig 11811 bp, 10 predicted proteins | sample MB3enrmetagenome_FD_207602 | JGI IMG/M metagenome (GOLD analysis project Ga0326728, IMG submission 207602) | Lab enriched peat soil microbial communities from McLean, Ithaca, NY, United States - MB31MN | ecosystem: Environmental > Terrestrial > Soil > Wetlands > Peat | place: USA: New York... | reverse complement strand
CAACTGGCAAGAACGGTTTCGCTCAGGCTGGAAAGAAGGGTCTTGCTCATCGACCTTGACAGAAGTCGCCCCGATCTCCATATTTACGAAAGCCGCAGACGTGAAGAAGGTGCGGATGGGGCCGACGATGCCTCCGACCCCCTCGAAAGATCGCTGCGCCAGGTAGAAGAAAGCAGTCTCTACGTGATGCCTCTTTTCGAGCGGACGATGCTCACCCCCCGCACGCTGGACTCGGTGAGAGGCGGCTCTTTTTGGGCGCCCCTGAAGGAAAGATTCGAACTGGTCATCGTGGATTCACCTCCGGCAACGATGTTTCCCGATGGTCCCGGAATTGTTTCCCAAGTCGATGGGGTCATCTTGGTCGTGGAAGCGGAGAGGACGCGATGGCAGGTGGCCCTGGCCGCCAAGGAAAAGATCCAAAAGCATGGCGGCAACATCCTCGGTATCGTTTTTAATAGGAGGCGGTATTATATCCCGCGGTTCATATATCGGCATTTGTAGCGAATGAGAGATGGGACGAAGATCCCTTACGAAAGAGTTTCCCGAATCCTCTCGCTTCAGCGCACCGGAACTTATGACAGACCGGACGAGCGAACATCCTTCGGCAGTAATAAGCCAGACCGGGCCCTTCTCTCTGCGGCGCCTTACGAACGCCATTTTGGGAAAGAGAAACTCTAAGGAGCCCGGGCGTGAGAAGTCAAATCCTATGCCCAAACCTGTCGAATCCGTGGACTCGTCGGGACCGAAAGAGAGTGAGGTTCGAGTGGTCGATCCACCGGTGCCCCTGATGATGCCCGAAAGTGATAGGCCAGGGTCCCAGACTGGCGGAATTCTGCTCGGCTCCTTCCAACACAGGAGCCTGCTCTTCCTCGGGGACGTCTTGCTCATTATGGTCGCAAATTTCTTGAGCAGCTGGATTCGGTTCGGCCTTCTCTCGAACACGCTTTATATTTACAGCCTGGCGGTCGTCGTAACTGCCGTGGTACACCCGTCTACGCTCTATGTTTTCGATCTTTATAATCTCCAGAGAACATTTCGCTCATGGGAGACGGCCCTTCGAAGTAGCCTCTCCGTTGTCGCCGGCGGGATCATATCGATGGTGATCTTCTATTTGCTGCCGACGGGCGCATACGGAAGAGGGATAATGGCGATCCAGATTGGCTTGATTTGGGTATTCTTCAATGCTTGGCGGTGGGTATACGGGGCGCTCTTTCAGGCAGCGGCAATCGGGAGAACCCCGACCCTGGTCCTTGGAGCCGGCCATTGCGGCAAGGCCATTTACGACCTTCTTTGTTCGCCTTTTTCTCCATACGAGGTGAAGGGTTTTCTTGACGACGATCTTTCAATTCATGGCCTGGCTCGATCCGCATCGGTTTTGGGCACGATCGATCAGCTGCGGGACATAGCAGCCAGGACAGGGGCGAATACCGCCATCCTGGCGATTCCTCGGAACCGGTCGCCGCAGCTGATCCGCAGCGTCCTGGACGCGCGCCTTGAGGGGATCAACGTTCGAGAAATGGCAGACGTCTACGAAGAGCTCTCGGGGAGAATCCCCATTCGCTTCATCGCGGACCAGTGGCTCCTATCGGCAGAAGGGTTTTCCTTGCTCCATAAGGAATACGTACAGAAGATAAAGAGGCTCATCGACGTCGGATTCTCGGGCCTCCTCCTTCTGTTGACCGCGCCTTTGTTCGGGATAACTGCCTTGGCCGTCCGTCTCAGCTCTCCCGGACCCATATTCTACAAACAGGAAAGGGTCGGCAGAGGGAGAAAATCGTTTACCATATACAAGTTTCGCTCCATGCGAGAGAACGCCGAGGTCGGCGGTGCGCGTTGGGCGGCGGAAAAGGATCCGAGGGCAACAAGGGTGGGCCACCTGTTGCGGCTCACCCATGTCGACGAACTTCCTCAGATTTGGAACGTGTTCAGGGGTGACATGAGCGTCATAGGGCCCAGGCCGGAGCGTCCTGAATTTGTCCGCGTCCTCGAGGATACGGTCCCTTACTATGCGGTGAGACACACAGTCAGGCCTGGAATTACTGGTTGGGCGCAGGTAAGCTACCGATACGGCGCCTCGGTGGAGGATGCCGTGCGCAAGCTGGAGTCCGATCTCTATTACATAAAGAACATGTCCCTTTTTCTCGACCTCAAGATCATACTTAGGACTGTCGGGGTTGTCTTTCTCGCCGATGGGGCTCGATGACATTGCCGAGTGATTTGTTGGCCGGAAGAACCGAAGAAAGGGGAGGGGATGAAGTACCGAATCGCGGGCCTGTGCAAAAAAGGACCGCCGAGATGACGACAGGGAACGCTGGCCCGGGCGGATCCGTATTGATCACCGTGGACGTGGAGGATTGGTTCCAGGTTGAAAATTTGCGGCCTGCCTATCCTCTTGAACGATGGGATTCGTGCGACTTAAGGGTCGAGTCGAGCACAAAAAGTCTGTTAGACTTGCTGGATCGCCATGGAGCGAAGGCAACATTCTTTGTCCTAGGCTGGGTTGCCGAGAGATGCGGTCGTCTCGTGACCGAGATCCACAAGAGAGGGCACGAAATAGCGTCTCACGGATGGAGCCACCAGTTGTGCTTTGGTCTTACCACACGGGAATTGCGTGAAGACCTCCTCCGGAGCAAGTCTATTCTCGAAGATTTGACAGGGCAGGCAGTCTGGGGCTACCGGGCGCCAAGCTTCTCGATCACCGATGGCGTCGTCGAGACCATGGGGGAACTGGGATACCGCTATGATGCCAGCCATAACAGTTTCTCCATCGACAAGCGCCACGGCCAGCCGAACGGTCTGAGCGTCGACTCCGGCAGGGAGTGGGCGTTCGCCAATGGCATTCTTGAATTGCCCGTGAGCAATCTCGTAATTCGGGGACAGTCCATTCCTTGGGGAGGAGGGGGATATTTTCGATTTTGGCCGTCGCGGCTTTTCCATTGGGGTGTGAAGAGGATACTGAGGACGGACGGGCGCTATGTCTTCTATTGCCATCCGTGGGAAATCGACACCGGGCAGCCTCGTGTCAAAGAAGTAGGCTTTCTTCATCGGTATCGCCATTACAAGAACATCGGCGGTACCTTGAAAAGACTCGACCGTTTCCTTACGGAATTCCGGCACCATGGGTTGGTCTCATGCAGGGACTATCTTAGGGACCCGGCCAGAGGGGTCGATTGGTCGGACCCGCTGTCGCGCGCACGGGAAGGTTCCTGCAACGGTGATCGTCAAAGTCACTCCATTAACTGATCTTCCAAGAACTGCAAAAGGTGAAAGATGCGGATACTAGTGACAGGCTCCCACGGCTACATAGGCACGGTCTTGACGCGCATGCTGCTGGACAAGGGATACGAAGTTGTCGGACTTGACGCTGACCTGTACGAGGAATGCACCTTCGGGAGCGGCGGTCTACCCGACGTCCCGCTCATACGGAAGGACGTCCGAGACGTAGACGCCCCTGATCTGGAAGGAATCGACGTGATCCTGCACCTGGCGGCCCTTTCGAATGATCCCCTATCGGATTTGAACCCCCAGCTGACATACGAGATCAACCACGCCGCATCGGTCCGCCTTGCAAGGCTCGGAAGGGAAGGCGGCGTCAAACGCTTTGTTTTCTCTTCCTCGTGCAGTACCTATGGGGCCGCCGGGGATGAGATGTTGACGGAGAGCGCTGCGTTTAACCCAGTGACGCCTTACGGTGATTCCAAGGTTCTGGTGGAACGGGATGTTTCGGCTTTGGCCGACGAGAACTTCAGCCCCGTTTTCCTGAGAAACGCCACGGCCTACGGAGTCTCTCCCCGCATCAGGTTTGATCTTGTTCTTAATAACCTCGTGGCCTGGGCGTTTTCAACGGGTCTCGTCTACATAAAGAGCGACGGGACGCCGTGGAGGCCCATCGTTCATATTGAAGATATCTCCAGGGCATTCATTGCAGCAATCGAGGCGCCCCGGGAACTGATACACAACCAGGCGTTTAACATAGGTCTAAACGAAGAGAACTATCAGGTCCGTGAATTGGCGGAGATCGTGAAGGATACGGTTCCCGGCTGTCGCATCGAGTTTGCTGAAGGTGCGGGGCCTGACAAGCGCAATTACCGCGTCGACTTCAGCAAGGTTGCCACTCTCCTCCCCGCGTTCAAGCCACGATGGAATGCGAGAAAAGGCGCCGCGGAACTCCTGGAGGCCTACAAGCGGGTGGGCCTTGTCCTCGATGACTTTGAGGGTCCCCGATTCAAGCGAATCGACCGTATAAAGCACCTCCTCGAGACCGGGCAACTGGACCAGAATCTCCGATGGAAGCGTGGTTAAGGCTGCGCCGGTTCAGACTAAATAGACTAATGATTAGGCATACTTGACCCGTACCGAAAAGGAATCGGCAGGGGGTACGTGCGTTCAAGGTAGTCAATAGGAGAGAGACGAAAGGAGCCACAAGATGGAGAAGCAAGACGCAACGATTCAACCCCAGTGCAGATTTTGCGGAACGCCGCTCGTGCATACTTTTGTCGATCTGGGTATGTCACCCCCCTGCGAAAGCTATGTCAGCCTGGACCGTCTCAACGACATGGAGGCGTTCTACCCGCTCCACGTATGGGTTTGCGATAAATGCTACCTCGTTCAACTGGAAGAGTATGTGACGCCCGAGGAGATCTTCACTGAATACGCTTATTTCTCGTCTTATTCGGATTCATGGCTAGAGCACGCAAAAGCCTACACCGAACTCGTAACGGAGAGGTTCGCTTTGGGAAGCCAACATCTCGTGGTCGAGCTTGCGAGCAACGACGGCTACCTGCTCCAATATTTCGTGCAGAAAGGCATCCCGGTTCTCGGCGTGGAGCCTGCCGCCAACGTTGCCGTTGCCGCCGAGAAGCTGGGTGTCCCTACTTTGGTCAAGTTCTTCGGAGCCACTCTTGCCGACGAACTGGTATCCCAGGGAAAACAGGCAGATTTGATCGTAGGCAACAATGTTCTGGCGCAGGTGCCGGACGTCAACGATTTTGTGGAAGGCATGAAGATGCTCCTCAAGCCGCAGGGTGTCATCACCATTGAGTTTCCCCACCTGATGCGCTTGATGAGCGAGAACCAGTTCGACACGATCTACCACGAGCACTTCTCCTATTTCTCCTTCTTGACCGCAGAAAAGATTTTTTCGGCCCACGACTTGACACTCTTCGATGTCGAGGAATTGCCCACGCACGGTGGCTCCCTTCGGATATACGGCAGGCATAACGCGGATGCCTCAAAGCCTGTGTCCGGCCGCGTCGTCGAGCTGGCAGGCCGTGAAACGAGCGCAGGTATCATGTCCATGGACCATTACTCCGCCTTTTCCGAGCAAGTCAAGGAGACCAAGCGGAGACTGCTCAAATTCTTGATTCAGGCCAAGAATGAAAAGAAGTGCGTGGTGGGCTACGGGGCCCCGGGCAAGGGCAACACACTGCTCAATTACTGCGGCATTCGCACCGATTTTCTCGACTACACGGTAGACCGCAGCCCCTACAAGCAAGGCAAGTTCCTACCCGGCACGCATATTCCGATATTTCATCCGGACAGGATTCGGGAGACTCGGCCCGACTATGTACTCATTCTCCCGTGGAACTTCAAGGATGAGGTTATGACGCAGATGGCGTACATCGGCGAATGGGGAGGCAGGTTTGTCGTGCCTATCCCGGAGGTGAGGATCTATCCGTGATATTCAAGGAGACGGACCTCAAAGGCGCCTTTGTCCTTGAGCTGGAAAGGCTTACGGATGACCGGGGGTTCTTTGCCAGGTCGTGGTGCCGGAAGGAATTCCTGGAGCATGGCCTGAACCCTCAATTGGTCCAGTGCAATGTCTCCTTCAACAAACAGAGCAATACGCTCAGGGGAATGCACTACCAGGCGGCCCCCTACGAGGAAGCCAAACTGGTGCGGTGCACACGAGGCTTCATCTACGACGTTATTATTGACTTGAGGCCGGCATCCCGCACCTTTACCCGGCACTTCGGGATACTCCTGGATGCGGAAAAGCGCAACATGCTTTACATACCCGAAGGTTTTGCCCACGGCTTTCTCACCCTGGAAGACGATAGTGAAATATTCTATCAGATGTCCGAGTTCTATGAGCCGTCATCCGCGAGGGGCGTGAGGTGGAACGATCCGGCTTTCGACATCAGGTGGCCTGCCGATGTCTCGGTCATCTCCGACCGCGATCGGAGCTACCCCGACTTCGATCCGGGATCGGTTGGGTGAGATGCCGGAAGGAACTGATTTACGAGCGTCCGTTGATCGGCCCGCCATTGGTCAGGCGATGTATCACCTCGTGGCGGGCCTGTATCCTATCTGCAGGAGCATAACCGGAAACGGCGTACGAGCGACCCTCAAACGGCTTACCGGGATTGTCCCCCTAGCAATTCACGAAGTCCCGAGCGGCACCCCGGTATTTGACTGGGTCGTGCCCAAGGAATGGAATATCCGGGACGCCTATGTGAAGGACAGCTTGGGCACGCGGGTGGTGGACTTTCATAGATCCAACCTGCATGTTCTCAACTACAGTATTCCCATCCGCAGAAGAGTCTCCTTGCCGGAGCTCAGGGAGCACCTATTCTCGTCGCCCGAACATCCGGACTGGATACCGTATCGAACGTCATATTATAAGGAGAATTGGGGCTTCTGTGTGAGCCAGAATCAACTATCCGCCCTCAAGGAGGAAGAGTACGAGGTCTGCATCGACTCCTCCCTCGAAGAGGGTCACCTGTCCTACGGTGAGTTCTATCTCCGGGGGGCGAGCGAGGATGAGGTGATTATCTCATGCCATACATGCCACCCTTCCCTATGCAATGACAATCTATCGGGTTTGGCCCTTGTGGCCTTTCTTGCAAAGCACTTGAGTACCTTTTCGCTCAGATACTCCTACCGATTCCTCTTCATTCCAGGGACCATCGGCGCCATCACATGGCTCGCTTTGAATGAAGAAAAAACCTCGAGAATAAAGCATGGTCTCGTCGTAGCGTGCGTTGGAGACGGCGGCGGATTTACCTACAAGAAAAGCCGGCGGGGCAACGCCGATATCGACCGAGCCGCGGCCTACGTTCTACGCAACTTCGGCCGGGACTACAAGATCGTGGATTTTTCTCCCTACGGCTACGACGAACGTCAGTTTTGTTCGCCCGGATTCGATCTGCCCGTGGGGTCGCTCACGCGAACGCCTCACGGCCATTTTCCCGAATATCATACATCCGCGGATAACCTCTCCTTCGTCGCTCCAGAGCACCTGTCGGACTCTTTGCTCGCGTACTTGTCGGTGCTCAATGTGCTTGAGAACAACAGGCGGTACGTGAACCTGAATCCAAAGTGCGAACCCCAGCTAGGCAGAAGAGGGCTTTATGAAGCCATAGGGGGGAATGCCGATGTGAAGAGCAGCGAGCTTGCCATGCTATGGGTGCTCAATCTGTCGGATGGCCACCATACCCTACTGGACATCTGCGAAAGAGCCGCCCTTCCTTTCGACGTGATCCTCTCTACGGCACGGGTGCTTCTCTCGCACCAATTGCTCGAGATCTGTGAGGGTGACTGCGAATGACGAGCTCTCGTGGCACTATCGAGTAAGCATGCGCGCACTTATCCTCTCACGCAGCCACGGCTCCCGGACATCAAAAAAGCGGTCATATGGTCGAACAGTGGTTCTTCCGGTTCGTACCCAAGAACATTGATTGCTGCACGTAGTGATTTTGGGAGAAGCTGTGATGCAAAACCTTGCAGGTAAGAAGGCTCTAGTCACGGGAGCGAGTGGATTCATTGGGTCACATCTGTGCCGCAGCCTTTTGAGAGAGGGAGCGATCGTGCATGCGGTCTCACGAGAAAAGCGGACGGACCGCACCGAGGATATCCTCTGGCATCAGGGCGACCTATCGGAGAAGGGCGTGGCCGAAGGCCTTTTGGCAAGAGCACGGCCCGATCTGATTTTCCACCTTGCCGGATACCCGGTGGGCGACAGAAAACTAGAGAATGTCATGCCCGCATTCCGCTCCAACCTGATGACGACCGTACATCTACTAACCGCAGCGAGTGAAATTGGCTGTTCTAAAATCGTGCTGACCGGTTCTTTGGAGGAACCGCAGCAGTATGGCGAACGGATGTCTCCCAGTTCGCCTTATGCCGCTTCGAAGCTGGCGAGCTCCGCATACGGACAGATGTTTCAAGCTCTCTTTCGGCTTCCGGTCGTTATTCTGCGTGTCTTCATGGTTTATGGCCCCGAGCAGAGTGATGAGAGGAAACTGATCCCTTATGTGACACTCTCTCTGCTCACCGGAAGCGCGCCCAAATTAACGAGCGGACGCAGACTGGTGGATTGGATTTATGTCGAGGATGTTGCTGACGCGTTCCTAGCGGCTGCTCGATCGAATGACATTGAGGGTTTGATGCTCGACGTTGGGTCAGGTGTCTTAGTCCCGATCAGCGCGGTCGTCGAGCATCTCGTCCGCATTACCGGGGCAGGGGTCCGCCCTTGCTTTGGGTTCTATGAAGATAGACCTATGGAACAAGAAAGAGTAGCCGATATATCCAGACCCGCCGAGTTGATGGGTTGGAGACCGCGGGTGTCTCTGGAAGAGGGACTCGCAAAGACGGTAGACTGGTATCGAACGCGACTTCTATCGGGGATGAGCTGATACATAATTCCGGTGGATACCGACAATAATAGTTCTAGACCGCTAAAGGAGGCATCCAGATGAAAGTCGTATTGTTTTGCGGCGGTATGGGCATGCGTCTGAGGGAATACTCGGAGAACATTCCAAAGCCCATGGTCGAGATCGCATACCGGCCGATACTGTGGCATGTGATGAAGTATTACGCTCATTTCGGCCACACCGATTTCATCTTGTGCCTGGGGTATAAGGCGGACGCGGTGAAACGATACTTCGTTAATTACGAAGAGTGCATCTCAAATGATTTTGTTCTCAGCAATGCCGGTAAGAACCTGGAGCTTTTGAGCAGTGATATCCAGGATTGGAAAATCACCTTCGTGGACACCGGAATCAATTCCAACATCGGTCAGAGACTGCGGGCTGTCGAAAAGTACCTATCCGGGGAAGATATTTTCTTTGCCAACTACGCCGACGGCTTAACCGATCTCTACCTACCGGACTACCTCAACTATTTTGTCGAAAGCAGGAAGACCGGCGCATTCCTATCGGTCAAACCTACGCAGAGTTTCCATATTGTCATTCTTCGGGATGGCAACGATATTGCGCAAATTCAGCCCATTGCAGACTCGGACATATGGATAAACGGAGGGTATTTCATTTTCAGAAAAGAAATCTTTAACTACATAAAGGACGGTGAGGAGCTTGTCGAGCAACCGTTCAGCAGATTAATCGGTGAAGGGAAACTCATGACCCGGAAACATCGCGGCTTCTGGGTAGCTATGGATACGTTCAAAGACAAGCAGTTCCTGGATGATTTGGTTTCGAAAGATAGAGGACCGTGGGAACTATGGAAAGGCAGCAAGTGCGATGACGGGCGAATGAGCGTATGATCGAGCTGAACTTATTCCAAGTGAAAAGTGATCCGCTGAAAGTCCTTTGCCTGGGCGCCCACTCTGACGACATAGAGATCGGATGCGGTGGCACGATCCTGAAGTTCATCAGAGATTACCCGACGACCGAGTTCCATTGGGTGGTCTTCAGCTCCGACGAAACAAGGAAAAAGGAAGCGGAGATAAGTTCGAGGGCCTTTCTGGCGGGTTCGGCGTCAAGTACCGTGACGATCAAGCATTTCCGTGACGGATATTTCCCGTATATTGGTGCGGAGCTGAAGGAGGATTTCGAGGGGATAAAGCGAGAATTCACCCCCGATGTCATCCTTACCCACTATCGCAACGATCTCCATCAGGATCACAGGCTCGTTTCAGATCTCACTTGGAACACTTTTCGTGATCAGATGATTCTCGAGTACGAAATTCCGAAGTACGATGGGGACCTCGGTGCGCCTAATCTCTTCGTATGTCTTGACGAATTCGACTGCAATCGCAAAGTGAAGAGCATTATGACGTTCTTCGCCAGCCAAGCTCAGAACCACTGGTTTACCGAGGACACGTTATTGTCAATTCTGAGATTGCGAGGAATTGAATCCAATGCGCCTGGTCGATACGCGGAGGCATTCTATTGCAGGAAATTATTGTTCTAGAAGAGTCGGACTATCGACACACCGGCGCCTTTCAGAGACTGTCATGCCAACGATGAAATCAATATCGCGAAGAATAACCGCTGTCCAGAAGCATAGTTCTCCGACGGTTCGCATCGGGCTTCTTACGCCTTACGCCGGAAGCAACCAGGGCGATAGCGCGATTCGAACAGAGGTAATCAGAGGGGTTCGGCACCACATACCAGAAGCAGAACTGTGGGGAATCGATCTTCTCCCTACGGAAACGGCAAGACTGCATGGTATTCCAGCCTTTCCCATCACCGGTTTGCTCGTTCCTTTCTATTCTGAATCCCTGTTTGAACCGATGAATGGTATGTTTGTCCGGTTTTCCACAAGATCATTGTCCGAAGTGATCAAAGAACAAGAAGGTGAGGCACCGGTTCACGCCTCAGCTGGCCGGGAAATATGGCAACACTTAAAGGGCATTCCGGTTGTTGGATGGCTGCTCAAATGTCTTCTGAGGTGTGTGCGAAGGATCTCCATTGTAATGAACGAAGCAAGACACATCAGGACCTCCTTTCAGTTCTTAAAGGGGTTGGACATGGTGATGGTTTCTGGCGGAGGCCAATTAAGTGAAAAATGGGGAGGGCCGTGGGGCCAACCGTACGTGCTCTTGCGATGGGGCATCCTGGCGCGCCTTGCAAGAAAGAGATTCGTCGTTGTAAGCGTGGGAGTGGGTGAACTAAAGACGTTGCTCGGCAGATTCTTTACCAGAATGGCTCTATCCCTAGCGTGCTACAGATCATACAGGGATCTGGGGTCTAAGGAGATGTTAGGAACATGGTCTTTCACTAAGAACGATCCCTACGTGCCCGATCTTGCCTTTACCATGCACGTGAACACGGAGTCATCGGCGGAAATACCGGGGGTGCGACCACTTGTCGTCGGCGTCGGCATGATAGCTTATGGGCGGCACGAATCATGGCCTACGGATGCGCCGAACATCTATGACGATTACCTGTCGAACGTAGCGGATTTCATTGCCTCACTTGCTTCGAAAGGCCACAAAGTGGTGCTTTTCAAATCGAGCGGCGCTGACCGTTACGCCGTAATGGAGGTGAAAGAGAGAATTCTGCGGGAGTGGCCGCCTGATGTTGGAGACCAGATTTCAGCCCGGTTAATTGAAACACTCGAGGAGTTGCTTCAAGAAATCAAAAAAGTAGATGTCGTCGTGGCAAGCCGCTTGCATAGCGTTATTCTGTCTCATATGTCAGCCAAACCCGTACTTACAATATCATATGACCGTAAGGTGGAGAGACATGTGCAGGATGTAGGACAGGAAAAGTATATGGTGGACATTCGCAATTTCACTTCGACCGATCTCATGGAACGCTTTGAGGATCTGATGAACAATGCGGCAGCCGTAAAGGCAGAGGTTAGTGGGCATATTCTCGATTTCCGGGGGCCGTTGGAGAAACAGTATGACTATCTGTGCGGGCTGCTTTCTCCCAAACAATCGGATGGCGACTAGGGGGACGGTTATGAATGCGGAAGAAGGCAAGGCCGATCCTGTGGAGCGATGTCTGGTCAGCATCGTCACGCCGGTTTACAACGGCGAACCGTATTTGGCCGAGTGTATTGAAAGCGTGCTTGCGCAAACGTACAAGAATTTCGAATACGTCATTATCGATAACTGTAGCA
>Ga0326728_10022214_pt1 | contig 11811 bp, 13 predicted proteins | sample MB3enrmetagenome_FD_207602 | JGI IMG/M metagenome (GOLD analysis project Ga0326728, IMG submission 207602) | Lab enriched peat soil microbial communities from McLean, Ithaca, NY, United States - MB31MN | ecosystem: Environmental > Terrestrial > Soil > Wetlands > Peat | place: USA: New York... | reverse complement strand
CTGGACGCGACACGAACTCGCCGTGGCGGCTGATGTCCCCCTGTGGTTCATCGTGGCCTTTGAGGACGGCAAGGAGACCCCGGCCTTCCTCGCGCACTATGAAGTGGCCATGCGCCAGGCGCTGGAGGACGTCGGCATCGGTTTCCCGTTCGTGCTCGACAAAGGCGAGATCGCCGCTGCTGGCATCTCCTATTCACCGCGCGACAAGCGCGAGACCCATTAGGCTGTGGATACGGGCCGGCGCTCTTTATGATCGTTCGCCGCCCTGAGATTTGGGGGACGCAGCGCCCCGGCATCGTGAGGGCAGGAAGTTGGCGCAGGAAAGAACGATCCGCATCAATCGGGCTCCGGTTCTCACCTTGTGGGCGGCGGTCGTCGCCGAACGGCTGGGCTTCGATCGCGATGCCGCGCTGACGTTGGGACGAGCAGTGGCGGGTCTCAACGCCTACTCCAAGGGCGTCTCGCTTGGGCTATTCGAGCCGTCATCGAAGGCGGTAGACGAACGTCTTCAGAAAGCGAAGGTCGGGACCTCTCTGCACGTCGACCTCATGCACCGCGCCGTGCCGGTCACGAGTACGGCCGAGGGTCTTCGAGCCGTCAGCAACGATCGACCGATCACGCCGGCCAGTGTGGAGCGCTACCTGGAGAGCAAGTTCGGCGAAAATCTCGGCCCTGTAAAGCGCGCGATGGCGAAGCTCGCGAACTCACTGCCTCCAGCGGAAATCGCCGCGCGAGCCTACCGACTGTACGAAGAGTTTCGCCCCGCGATCCCCGCCGGCGTCAAAGGCTGGGGCGAGGCCGGCGAGCTTGATCTTGATCTGATCGAGGGGCTTTCGGAGCGCTGACAAACGGTCGCGGCGTCGAAGCTTCGGTCGCCCAAATTGGTGACGGTCCGTCAACGCCCGATCTAGTGCAATTACTTGCACGAACCTGCGAAGGTCAACCTGCGACACGAACAGCTGTCGCTGGAGCGAAAATCATGATCCTCGCGACATTGAGGGACCGCGGAAGTGAAGGTTCCTCGTCGGCGTAGCAGCTGCTCCGATGCCGGCAAAGGCACAGACATTCAAGGAAATCGAGGCGCGCGAGTGACAGCGCGCGTGACGGACGGGAAACCAACCCCAGCGACAACCAAAACGTCCGTGAGCCGAACCAAACGCCCAAAAACGACACTGGCAAAAAGTCGCCGAAGCCCTGATATTCGTGGGCGGAGCGACGGATCGCCGGTCGGCTAACGACATTGTTTTTCGAATGCACGTCACCGCATCGGGGCGGCGGTTCACATGTGAGGCCAAAATCCCAGCAGCAGGCTCAACGCCATTGCGATCGCCAAGTGCGAGAGCCACGATAGATCGACATCGCCTCACCGCTGAAAGCGATCGCGTCGGGCTGTGTGCGATCACGCTGCCGAAGGGAATTTCCGATGGTCCCGTTGCTTGAGCGTCTGCTGCGCCGGATTTGCGCTGCGCCCTTCGAACAGCTTGGGCTTCCCTCGCCCTGCCGGGAGTGGACGGGCGCGGTCGATCGTTTCGGCCACGGTCGGGTGAAGGTCGACGGCCGGAACGTTCATGTGCGACGCGCGATCTTCGCCGCCCGTGGGGTCTCGCTCAGCCCTGACCAGCACGTGATCGCCTTATGCCGAAACAGCCGATGTGTGAACGACGAGCATTTCGTCGTCGGAACGGCGAAAGAAGCTCGCGCGTTTGGGCGACATGGACTTGTTGGGATAAGCGAGCTGTTTGTGGCGGAGCGGATGATCGCCAACGGTGAGGCGACGGCTGAGCAGCTCGCCGGTTGCTGGGAGGTCAGCGAGGCGCTGCTGACTAGCGCGATGGCGAAGTGCAGCTGGGAAGGTCAGATTTTCAAAAAGGCATCATGACCCGATCGGGGCGCGCCCGCCGCGCTGATGGTTTCGTACCGTTCGACTGTCGTGGCGGCGGAGTGGTCGTCGGCGGGCTGAACGTCCGGTATCCATGTGCACCGTGAAAAGGCGGCGCTTTTCAGCAGGTGCAAGCCCGGGCCGGGTAGGTAAGGGAGGTCGAACGGTTGTAGGCTAGGAAATTGGGGGGCCATCTCGCCCTGCCAGCTGATTTCTATGCTAAGCTAAGCCAATCACGCCATGGGTGACCGGCTCGGTCCGCTAGGGATGACTAGCTTCGACTTGCCAAGAGATTGCGCGAAGTCTCCGATGGAAATGAGCTGCCCATTTGTGTTGAGGTCGTGGCTGTCGACAAGTGTCTTGACTAGCTTTGCAAGTTTTTTCTGGTCACTTCGTGGCAGTGGCAGCCCGAGGGGGGTCTGAACCTCCGCGGCCGGAATGATCTCGCCGCCTGCGATGACGGCCTGGACACGCCAAACGCCGTCACACAAGATTTTCCCGTCGGCTTCGGCTAAAAAGCAGAGGATAAGGTCCCCTTCCTTCGATCCCCATTCCCGCGCGTCCCAGAAGAAGGGGTATTCATCGCCGGGTTTATGTTTGAAGTTGGGGTTGAACCGGGTCTTGTACATCTTGACTTGAGCAGTCGTGGGGGGTTCAAAAGTGTAAATTACAACCTTCAAACTTCGGTCACTTAGCGATCCTGGGTCTTCCAAAAGCACCTGTAGGAAGGAGCGCCGGTCTCGTCGTGGCCGCTGCTTCCGTCTTTCCAGCCAGAGTTTGCGAAGCTCCTTCAAGTCATCCTTGGTGACCGGATTGCCTTGTTGATAAATAGCTTCGAACCATTGGCGTGCAACCTCAATGTCTTCCGGCCGCTCGGTGAGGTAACCAACCTCAAGGCCAACTGAGACCTCTTCTCCTTCTTCACCAAGACCGTTCGCCGACGCATTCGCGGAGCTGATAACAACTCCTTTGTTTCCAATATAAACTTTTGCGTGCAACCTAGGGACATCGACGATGGCCACGTTGCGTTTCAGCAAGTCGGCGAGAGCGGAAGGATTGCAACCGCCGCTTCGGGCGTCGCAGGCGACGCGGCTTCCGCTCGCGGCAGGCGAAATCGAAAGCCGTTTGCAAGCGTCGTGACCCCAAAATGCCACCGCCATATCGGCATGCTGCCCAGCGACGATGTTTTGTATCGCCGCGGATAGCGCGGAGCCGTGCACAAAATTCATTGTTCACCCCCTGCTTAAACGCGGTCGCGGCCAACGGGCGCGGCTTTCAAGACACGGAATTTAGGATGCTCCTTTCGTGCCAGGCGATCAATACGGACGTTCGACGTCACCGAGTTGAACTGGACGTCCGGTATCCACCCAGCCTGTATGAAAACTCGGGTGATCGATCGGTCATGCCAATCTTCACCGAAAATTCGAGCATTCTGAGCGACCAGAAGTGCGCCAAGCGCCGAAAATCGTGCTGAGCGCGTCCGTTTTCAGGCGAATGCGGAGTTTTCACGCGGCCTCGGTCGAGAGCCGCCGTTCACGGCACAAGCCGCTCTGCACTCCTGTTCATCTGCAAAATCACAGCTTTACAGCGAAATCGAAGCAACAATTCCTTGATTTCATGACGGCATAAGCTATTGTTATCGTAAGGATATTTTCTTGCGAGCCGGCGTACATGAATGATCTGTTTCCAGGTGCCGGCCGAATGCCCACCGACGACGACCACTCGGTTCGGCCGACGATCCCGCAGCCCCTGGCGGTCGACCCGTGGATCGTCTCGTCGATGCTCCAGAAGTCGATCCGCCGAGGCGATGCCGATCTTGCAGAGCGCGCGGCGATCACGCTCCACCGGCTGCGCGGCAACGGGATATGGCGAAGACTGATTGTCATCGGGTTCGAGGATATCGGCGTCGCCTCAGTCGAGGCACTGATCCAGACGACGGCAGCCTGCACGGCCCCCAGCTGGCGTGCGAACGTCGAAGGCGGCGATCAGCGTGTGCTCTGCCTGCTCGCTCGGTTGCTCGCGGAAGCTCCGAAGGACCGGTCGCCAGATCACCTGATCGGCGTCGCGCACAGCCATCCGGCATTGGAGGACGCACGGCATCGCGTCGGGGCGCTGCCGATCGCCCAGCGCCTCGACCTCGTCTCGAACGCGAGCAGGCCGTTGCCTGAGCGCGCCGTCGCCGCTTGGTATGCCTCTGGCATTGAATGGGGGACCGAGCGGCGCGCTGGTCGTGGCGACCTGCCCAGCTTAATGTCGGCATTCCGGCATCTTGGGGTCCCCGATGATCTGGTCACGGCGACCCGCATCGCCGCGACGCGCACCCGCGAGCCGATCGTCGTCATGACGCCGCTGCTCTGGCTCGCCGCATCGGCGACCGGGGTCCATCGCATTGTCGAATGCTCTCTTCCGCCCGTCACGATGATCGGCGACGTCCCGAGCTACGCCTTCGACATGCACACGGCGGTCGGCAAGGCCGCGATCCATCGCTTTGCGCGCGAGAACCATGCCGTCCGCGACGTGCTGGCCGCCTACGTCCCCGAGCACCGCGCGAAAGACGCCGCCTGCATTGCCGCGTTCCACGTCGACGCCGCTCCGGTGTCCCGCCGCTTCGGCTGGGGCGGATCGGCCGAGCTGGAGCGCCTCGGCGTCGAGGCTGACATGATGACGGCCGGCGTCCCGCGCGAAGGCATCGCGCCACTGCTGAATGTCGTCCTCGAAAACCTCGACCACCTCAACGCGATACGCGCGAAGCTGTTCTCCGCCGCGCGGAGCCAAAGGGGGAGCGCTTCTCAGGCAAAAAGTTGGAAACGGCCAGGAGTTTAGAGCCATGTTCAAAGAAACAGCCAAAATGATCTATGCGAACCTCGGTCTCGCGACCATCGCCCGCAACAAGCTCAAGACGAGCAACCCCGATGTCGCGTGCGAGCTGGTGAAGGTCCCGGCAGGCGTTGAGATTGTGCGTTCGACCCCGGTCGAGCCGGTGGTTGTCGTTCCAGAGGTCGAGCCGGAGGCCAAGGTCGTTGTTGCGGGCGAGACAGTGGCCTTCACCGTCCGCGTGCGCTCGATGAGCGCCAAGTGGATCACGCTCTTCGAACCGATGCCCAACGGCACGATCTGGGTGTATCGCTCGCACGTGCTGGCCATCAGTCACTTGCCCGACAGCGACAACAGCGAACTCGTCGTTTCGTTGAAGATCGCCAAGAAGAAGGGGTGGGCGGTCTAAAGGTAAGCCGCAGCGTTGGGCTGGCCCCACGCGGGATCGTGACGGCATCGCGCGGGTCGAGGAGTGACGCCAACGCGCTGCTGGCCGAAGCCAGGGATGAGGGCCGCGCACCCCCAACCCCGCTGCCGCAGGTGCCGCGCGAAGCATGAAATGGAGGCACGCCTCGCTTTCGCGTCCTGCTCCGACGAGCCTCAGGAACGACAACAATGACCACTACAGAGGGAAAGCTGCCTTCATGCCGTCGCAGGCTTAGGCGGCCCGGCAGCCGTCTCCCTCTTCCAACGCTTCATCTTTGACAGGTCGAAATAGACATCAGAGCTGCCAGTCACGACATGCCGGCAACTCCAAAGCGCGGCCCTGAAGCCAGGACCGTCGGTGACGCCGTCCAAGAGAACCAGCAGTTGCGGCACGCTGAGGAACCAGCAGTTGAAGAACGGCTGCTTGAGCTCCCTCTGGCCGGGATAGAGCGCCGCCACCTGCTTGCGAATTTCGACTAGCGCCTCGTTGATTTCATCGAACTTCTTTTTGAGGGTTGCGGCGACTGGTGTGAAGCTCGCGTTCAGGGTCGCTTCTAAGAACTGTTTCAGAAGGGTCCGATCCTGGAAGCTGCCGAAGTCAAACAGGGAGACCGCGACCCGCTCGACCTCGCGGCCGTTTAGCTCAAGGCGCGTGGTGTTCCCGTCGCGCTTAAGATCGAGGTGGCCATAGCGACGTAGCCGCACCTCGTGCCATCCGGCCTGCGCCTGGGCGGCGAGAAGGCTGCCCGCGAGGTCCAACAGCAGATGGGCGTCGGACCCCGCTTTCGCGCGCCGAGTGAGCGTCTTCTTCTTTACCTCGGAGAAGATCACTGTCTCAGGGGCCTCGATCACGAGATCGCACTCTCCATGCTCGTTGCCGCAATCATAGTCGCCCCCGCCGGTGGGGACGCCGTGTGACGCGAACTCCTCTTTGAGGAAGCGCTCGACCGCCAAGCCGACTTTGTCGTCAAGGCCCTTCGTCTCCAATCGCAGAGGCGTCAGCAGCGCCTCTAGGCAGGCGGGCGCGCAGACCGAGCGATCCAGCAGGATGAACCGGCGGCCCGATCCGCGAAGCAGCGGACGCAAGAAGAAATCGTGACCCGCCTCCTTGAGGTCGGGGTTCTCAGGGACAGGCGCGTCTGTCGGCCGGGCGAAGTTCCGGTTCGCACCAGCGGGCGGATGGCTCAACACCTCGTCAAGAATTTGCGTCGCGACCTCACGCGGGACCCCAGGGCAGGCGCGCCGGATACTGGCCTCGTCTACAAAGATCGGCCCTCGTACATCGCGGGCGGGATCGAGCAAGCAGCCGATGATCTCCAGCACCTGGTCAATCGACCACCCCGCCTTCGTCGGCGCGCTCGTGTTCAACCAGTCGAACATGCCGCGGGCAACCCTGACTATGTCCGCCGGCCGCGTCTGCGGTATGCGAAACAGCGTGTCGTAGACCGCCATCTCCTGCAGATACGGCATGAGGGCGGTGGCATCCATCGTTCCGTAGAAGTTCGGCGCATAGGGCTGCACATCGATGACGGCAGCAAACGCCTGCGACAGACCGCAGAGCCTTCGCCATTGGTCGTCAGTATTGAAGTAGGGCGCTCGGCCCTGCGCGTGTTTGGCCGCCAGCTGGATCAGGTAGCCCCAGGGTATCTGTGGGACACCTCCCCCCGACGTCGAAACGTGCGGAACGACGTGATAGCGCTGCTGATCTGCGTCGTAGCTCGGCGAAATTGTCGCGAAAATCCGCCGCGCAACGTTAATCCCGCCCATGGTGGCGACAAGGTCTTCAATCGCGGCGATCAGCGCCGTTTCCGCGGTTTCCTCAAGACGCAAGCTGCCCGGCTCCAGCCGGATGGCGAACCCAGCATCACGCAAGGCGCGCGCCGCCCTCGCAACCATGAAGTCACGGGCATGGGCCTGTTCTCTGGTCGCCACGCCCCAGCTGTGGAGCTGGACATGATCGAACGCGGCTCGGATCGCCCGGTCCCAGTCGCCCTCGATCGACGCCCGAGGATCACCAGCGGTGCGGATTGCATGCTGGAGATGATCGAGCACCTCGAAATAGGGGTCTAGCGGCGCGCCCCGCAGCACGTGCTCGCGAATGAGGTCCTTCCGCAGCGACTTACACGCCCGCCAAACCGAGGAATGGCCGGACGTGAAGCAGCCCCTTATTCGCGCGTACAGTGCGTCGGACACTGCGCGGTCCGTATGGGCGGAACCGTGCTCCAGCCCGACATAGTCGTAGAGCCGCCGAAGATCGCGCTCGCAAACGGCGATACCAGGCGGCGCGCCGTCGATGATTTGTCGGAAGGTTTGGAGGTCCATGACTCCGCCTCAAAAGCGACCCAAGGGCGGCCGGACGGACGCCTTCTCACGCCAAACCATTTTACTTCCATCCGAGCGACGGTGTCTGCTCCGCAGTTAGGCACTACACGAGGTCAGACCAATGGCCTTCGATGCAGTGAGAACATCCGTGTCTGGTCGACTGCGGTAATCCAATTCGGCGACACCCCGGCGCCAACTTCGGTTAGCCGACTGTAAGTCCGGAGCGCTAGGTCTTCCGGCGGATGTCCCATTAAATATATCAGCGTTTTCAATGCTTTATTTGTGCTTTTGCGTCGTCGATATGGTAAAGTTTGACCATACCCACAGGGTCAAACTGAATGACGACCGTCTTCACCATTGGACACTCGAACCTAAACTGGCCGACGTTTGAGCGCCTGCTTGATCGGGCCGAAATCGGGGTCGTCGTCGACGTCAGATCGAACCCGACATCGCGCTTACCGCACTTCAACCGCACGGCGCTAAAGGAGCGTCTCAACGCCGCCGGCGTCGGTTACGTGTTCTTGGGCCTCGAACTCGGCGGGCGTCCACGAAGCGGCGGCGTTCCCGACTATGAAAACATGGCGGCCAGCCCGCTCTTCGCCGAGAGCGTCGCGCGGGTTGAAGAAATGGCGGCGCGCACGCGGCCGGCGTTGATGTGTTCCGAGCATGAACCGCTGACCTGCCATCGCTGCCTGCTTGTCGGCCGGCGTCTTGTGGAGCGCGGCGTCAGCGTCGCTCACATTTTGGGCGATGGGACGATCGAGCCGAATGAAGTCACGGAAGACCGTTTGCTCACCCTCACACGCCAGACTGAAAATGACCTGCTCGCCACCCGCGCCGATCGTCTCGCCGCGGCGTATCGCGCCCAGGTGCTCAAAATCACGAGGGCGAGACGATGACCTTCGACGCCCTAACTCGTGATAATCTTCAATTAACACGAACCACAAACGAGGTCGGTGAAGCCCAGGATGAGGATGTCATCGCCCCCGTCGAGACCTCGACTTCGGCAGCGCTGTATGCAATTACTTGCACGTCCGATCTGACCGCCTCGGTTCAGAGCTTCGTCGAGGCGGGGATCGCTCCGGCGACGCGGCGCGCCTACCGGGGCGACCTCGACCACTTCACTGCATGGGGCGGCAGCATCCCGTCGACGGACGCCCAGCTTGCCGCGTACCTTGCCGCGCACGCCACAACTTTGGCGGTCGCAACCCTCGTCCGGCGGCTGACGGCGATCTCGATTGCACACGAGGCCCACAGGCTCCCGAACCCGGCTCGGTCGCCCCTCGTCCGCGCCGCCTTGCGTGGCATTCGGCGCGAGCGAGGGAGTGCCCAGCGTCAAGCCAAGCCCTTGCTGAGGGATGATCTGTTCGCCGTCCTTGGGGCGATGGGCGGCTCGTTGAAGGATGTCCGCGACCGTGCGCTCCTCTTGATCGGGTTCGCGGGTGGGTTCCGGCGATCGGAAGTCGTGGCGCTGGATTGCGTCGACATTGAGCGGGTCCGCCAGGGGATCATCGTCACGCTCCGCCGCTCGAAGGTCGACCCTGATGGCAAAGGGCGCAAAATCGGCATTCCGCTTGGTCGGTCGAAATGGTGCCCGGTCGCGGCGCTCGAAAGCTGGATCGAAGCGGCTGGGATCGAGAACGGCCCAATATTCCGGCGCGTCGATCGCCATAGAAGGGTGTCGGCCGAGCGTCTCTCCGGCGAGGCAGTCTGCATCGTCGTCCGTGAACGTGTCGCCGCCGCCGGGTACGAACCGTCCGGCTTCTCTGGCCACAGCCTGCGATCCGGGCTCGCCACCAGCGCAGCGCAGGCGGGGGTCTCGACGCTCAAGATCAGGGCGCAGACAGGACATTCAAGCGATGCAGGTTTGTCCCGATATATTCGCGACGGCGAATTGTTCGTTGACAATGCGGCGGGGGCGCTGTTGTGAGTGACAGAGAGCTGGCCGCAGACGCAGCCGCGCTGCTCAGGGACCAGACCCTCGGCGCGCCACAAGGACAATCAGCTGAGCCGTGGCTCGCCTACGGCTGCGCCCGCATCACCCCCGCAGATACTCCTTGTGGCTTGCACACCCCGGTCTCGGCGAAGGCCAAGGTTGCATCAGCAGATGCAACCCAAGGCCAACAAAGAGAAGGGGAGCGCGCGATTTGACGGAATGGAGCTTATCCGGCTCAGCGATGGAGCGGCACCTCGCGGAGCCCTTTTTCAACAGTTTGCTTGTGTTTTAAGAAGCGCTTAATGTCATGCAATCCGAGAAGATCAATGGCAAGTATCCGCTCAAGGTCAGTACGCAAGTCCGCAATTTTTTCATAATTAGTTTTCCCAAATTCAATTGCACCGCCATCAGGGTTGAGGCGAAATACGAGATAATTTAATTCTTGGGTCTTGTTGAACGCCTCGGCGCTCAGCCACAACGATTGAGCCGTCACATTCATGAGAAGGCCATAGGCACTGTTCCAATCATCGTCTTTTGAAAACAGCAAGTGATACGGTCTATTGTCGGTGTCGAGGACGGCGGTTTTTATTGCGATAATAAGAGATTCCAATCGTTCGTAGGCGGCGATACGCCGCGTAAGGATCATACTGTGGTACTCATTCACGTATTCGCGTTGCTTTGCGTACAAGCTATAGAGTCCGGATATGAGTCCAGACACAACAGCTGCAACGACAGTTGACGTTAGAATTGTTCCCGTATCCATGCTTGTGGCCTTTTGCGTGATCCCTCAAGGGAATGATCTTAGAAAACGTCGAGCTTGGATGATAGCATTGGCTGCTGTGCATAAATCAAGAATTATAACGAAGGCGCTTGCCTTTGAAAAATCAGAGGCTTAGCCTCGTCATAAATGAGTCTCGAAACAAAACCCGCAAAACGGCTGATCGGCTACGCGCGCGTCAGCACGCAGAGCCAAGACCTCGCGCGGCAGACCAAGGCGCTCAAGCGCCTCGGCTGCGCCGCGATCTATTCCGACAAGGCGTCGGGCAAGAGCATGGCCGGACGCCCCGAACTCACGCGCGCGCTCGACGACCTCGACACCGGCGACGAGCTGGTGATTGCCGAATGGGACAGGGCGACGCGCTCGATGTGGGACGGCTTGCAGATCATCAAGGCCGTGATCGACGCCGGAGCCACGATCAAGGTTCTCGACCGGAGCTATATCGACCTCGAAACCCCCATGGGGCGCGGCTTTATGGCGATGATGTCGGCCCTGGCCGAGGATGAACGCTTGCGGATCATCAAGCGCACCCACGAAGGACGCCAGATCGCGCGCGCTAAAGGCGTTCGCATGGGGCGCAAGCCGAAGCTCACCCCGCAGCAGATGACGGAAGCGCGGCAGCGTCTCGCCAAGGGCGAGGCGACGCGCGACCTTGCGAAGAGGTACGGTGTAAGCGTCAGCACGATTTCGAGGCTAGTGACATGACCGACACGAGTTTGCTCAGCGAGCAACAGTTGCAGAAAATCCTGACGGCCATCGAAACTATGAAGCATAGCGGCATTCATTGGGAGCAGGTCATTCCTGTTTTCGTCAGCGCCCTTTTAGCAATGTGCGTCGGGATCGTTCTCAAATATTTTAAAGTCTACAGAGAACGGAAGAAAGTCTCGGATGAGCGCCAGAAGAGGGAGCTAACGCAACTCAACGTCGCAGCGACGGCAATGGGCTATAATATCGAATCTCTGTTACATATCGTCATGCAGCAGGTATTGCCGCATCACGAGCGGAGTCACGCTGCCTCTATCGCACTAGGTGACATAGAGAATAACACCGCGCAATTGCGCGTTTTTGTCGAAACGATGCACTCAGAACTTACAGCTATGATGATGAGATGCCCGGAGCCGTATTTTATTGACCTTGAATTTTCCAAAGACCTTCCGTTTGTCTTGGCAAAAGACCCAGAGTTATTGAAGCGTTCCGGCTGGATGGTGAGTTACACGCGGGCGCTCAAGGAGCTACTGAGCGAGCGAAATAAACACATTGATATTGCCGCGAACACTAATGCCGCAGAGAGTTTGGACTTTCAGGTGCTTGAGGAACAAATCCGTGTTCAAGCCCATATTGCAAACGGCGAGGTCATAAATTCGCTTATGCTCTTTCAGCAATTTGTAGCTATATGCAAAAAGCTTAAAACAATCACGGAGAGCTATAAGAAAGAACTTGGGGTTCGCCTTACAGTGGGGTTTCCAACACCCCTTGCCAATACTATGCGTGAACTGAGGCGCATTGCTGAGGCAGTGTCGCCAGAGTTTCCGCAGGGCTGTTCAGTTCTCATGTAAGTTGGGCATTTTGAGCACGAAGTTGAGATCGAGGGCGGCGCGCCATCGGGTGTTGCGGACGTTTAGGCCGCCATCGGCTCTGATCAAGTTGTAGGCGAAA
>Ga0326728_10022212_pt1 | contig 11812 bp, 6 predicted proteins | sample MB3enrmetagenome_FD_207602 | JGI IMG/M metagenome (GOLD analysis project Ga0326728, IMG submission 207602) | Lab enriched peat soil microbial communities from McLean, Ithaca, NY, United States - MB31MN | ecosystem: Environmental > Terrestrial > Soil > Wetlands > Peat | place: USA: New York... | reverse complement strand
TACGACCACGGTTTGCGTTTCTTTGACACGGCAGACTCCTATGGAACGCATCCGCATGTGGCGGCGGCTTTGAAGAAACTGCCGAGAGAGAAAATCACCGTCATGTCCAAGTCATGGGCGCGCGATGGCGCGGGAATGCGCGCCGACATTGACCGCTTCCGCAAGGAACTCGGGACGGACTACATCGACATTCTCATGATGCATTGCCTGACTGACGACGACTGGACGGAGAAGAACCGCTCGGCCATGGACGCGATTTCGGAAGCGCAAGAGAAGGGGATTATACGGGCTCATGGCTGCTCCTGCCACACCATCGGCGCGCTCCGCACCGCGGCAAATTCTCCCTGGGTACAGATCATGCTCTCGCGCGTGAACCCCATTGGGTCACATATGGATGCTGACCCCGACACCGTCGTCGCCACGCTGCGGACTGGGCGCCAAGCGGGCAAGGCGATAATCGGCATGAAGATCCTCGGCCAGGGTGATTTGAGAACGCGTGTAGATGAGGCGCTGAAATCCGCGCTCTCGCTCGACCTGCTCGATGCCTTTACGATCGGCGCCGAGAGCCGCAAGGAGCAGCTTGATTTGATCAACCGCATCAGTGCTGCCCATGCGTAGGAGCACTGCCATTCCTGTTCGGTAGCACGGCCACTCCTGGCTGCGCAGGCATAAAATGCGATAAGGCACAAGCACAGGCAAGAGTGCCTGTGCTACCCAAATGAATATCGGAGATGAGTATGAAAAAATACATCGGGTTCCTCGTAGCGTTGTTGGTGTTTTCGCTTCCGGCTTTTGCTCAACGGAGCCGTGGAGGTGAGCATGGTGGTGGTGTCGCACACCCTCCCCCTGCCAAAGGCCCTGCTCCCTATCGGGGGCAACCGCGCCCCGCGGAGGAAAAGCGCAATTATAGTGACAAGGCCGGGCACCCCAACGCCCCCCACGTCGATGAAGGCAAAAAGTGGGTCGGGCACGACACCGGCCGGGACGATCCTCACTACCATCTCGACCATCCTTGGGAGCACGGACACTTTACGGGTGGGTTCGGCCCTCACCACATCTGGCATCTTGCAGGAGGCGGCCCGGATCGTTTCTGGTTTGGCGGGTTCTACTTTAGCGTCGCCCCATACGACGTTGGCTTCTGCGGTGACTGGCTCTGGACCTCCGACGAGATCGTGATTTATGAGGACCCCGATCACATCGGCTGGTACCTGGCTTACAACGTGAGGCTGGGGACCTACGTTCACGTCACGTTTTTAGGAATGTGACACGGAGGGGTTTACCCCGTAGGGGCAAACCCTCGAAAGCTGGTATGAGGGCGTGACGGTGAATTCGACGCCAAAAGTGGTTGGTTCAATCGTTTCGGTATGGCGTTATGCCGTCAAGTCGATGCTGGGCGAGGAACTAAATGCGACGGAGGTGAGTGAAGGCGGGTTGCTGGGTGATCGCGCCTACGCGATTGTCGACCGCTCTGACGGGAAGGTTGCCAGCGCCAAGAATCCTCGCAAGTGGCCTCGCCTTTTCGATTTCCGCGCCGCGCTGGCGCGCACGCCGAGGAGAGGCGCCAAGCTACCTCCGGCCCGCATTACCCTCCCGGATGGCACTACGGTCGACACCGATCAACCCGACCTACATCGTATCCTCTCGCAGGCGCTCGAACGTGAGGTTACACTTGGCGCAATCGCACCAAGTGCTAAAAATCTCTTTGAATCCGCGGCGCCAGGTCTTGGCCCATGTAAGCTCGAGGAGTATTGGCCGGATATTGAAGGCCTCGAACATCGGGATACGGTAACAGATTGCAGCCTGCGTGAAGGGACATTCTTCGATGCTGCCTCTGTCCATCTGTTAACCACCGCCACGCTCGATCGGCTACGGATGTTATATCCAGAGGGGCGATTCGAGGCTCGACGCTTCCGCCCAAACCTGGTGGTGCAGACCGCGAGCGGCGAGCGGGATTTCGTGGAGAATGCTTGGGTCGGGCGCACCCTCGTGATTGGGGACGCCGTTCGCCTGAGTCTTACTCGTCTTTGCTTCCGTTGTGTGATGACGACCCTTCCGCAGGGCGACCTCCCGAAAGATCCTGGTATTTTGCGCACCGCAGCCCAACACAACCGGGCAAGCGTCGGGGTCTATGCCTCAGTGTTGCAGGGAGGGAAGATCCGGCGCGGCGATTCGGTGAGGCTGGAGTAAGGGCCGCCCCTGCAGTTACTCGGAGCGTAGGGCCACGGCAGGATCAAGGCGGCTGGCGCGGCGCGCAGGCACGTAGGCAGCTGCAAGGGTCACGGCCAGAAATAACATTGCTACAAGTGCGTACATGGCTGGAGACCCGATAGCTTCTGTGTCCGTCAGCGAGCGGATGGTTTGACTCGCTGCCAGTCCGAGGTAGAGACCTCCGGCCAGTCCCACAATCACCCAAAGGCTCGTCGTCGCCAGAACCGTCCTGATGATGGCGCCGCGCCCCGCCCCCAGCGCCATGCGGATGGCAATCTCGCTGGTGCGCTGAGAGACCAGGAAGGAGATCACGCTATACATTCCCGCGGCCGTCATGACAACGGCAAGGAGCGCGAACACGCTAATCAGGTAGACTTCGAACTTCGGCTCGTTCACCGAATCGGCAATCAGTTCGTCCATGGTCTGGACGCCAAAGACCGCCTGATCGCGGTTGACAGACGCAATCGCCGCCTTCACCTCCTTTAGCAGCTGGCCCATTGGGAGCGTCGAACGCACCGCCAGATGCACATTCGGCCAGGACATTTGGAGGGAAGAGTAATAGCATTCCGCAAATGGTCTGGTCTCCAGGCGCTCCGTGCGGACGGTGCCCACCAAGCCGACAATGGTGATAGGCCCCTGCGGGTCAGGGATCTGCATGCCGACCACGTTCGGCCCCAGTCCAAAATGGCCGGCGAACGCTTGGTTCACAATCGCGACCGTGAGTTTGGGTCCCGCGTCGCGCACGTTAAAGGTGCGTCCGGCAAGCATGGGAATGCTCAGAGTCCGAAAGTAGTCCGGCGTAATCTGGTGCGACCACGCCATGGTGCCGGGGTCCGCCACTCCGACAAGCTGCACCGGCCCTCCGCCACGCGCAGGCCGTAACGGCGGGCCGGTGATGGCAGCGGCTGCTTCAACTCCAGGCATGGCCTCGATTTTTTCCACATAGGTTTCCAGCGCCTTGCCTGCCCTCGGGTCCGGCTGTTCCCGCTTTCCAAAGGGCAGCATCAGCCGCATGATCAGGACGTGTTGAGGATTGAAACCCAGTGGGGCTGAGATTAACTTCCACAGGTTTTGCGCCACTAACCCCGCGCCACATAACAGAAAGACGGAGAGTGCTACTTCAATCGCAATCATCGCGTGGCGCCAGCGATTTCCCTCACGCGTTGTGGCGTGCGCGCTGAGGCCCGGCCCCGGCATCCAGCGGCTGCCCTTCAGCGCCGGGATGATGGCGAACACGACCGCTGACAGCATGGCGATCGCGAGCGTGAAACCGACAGCGCGCGCGTCCACATGGGCCGAGGCAAGAAGCGGACTGCGTACTGGCAGCAAGCGGACGAGAAGGCGAGCCGTCCAGCCGGCCAGCAGCAGCCCTGCCGCCCCACCGCAGCATGCGAGCACCAATCCTTCCAAAAGAAACTGCCGGATCAGCCTCAGGCGGCTCGCGCCCAGCGCCGAGCGGACCGCGATTTCCCGCCCGCGCCGCAGCGAGCGTGCCAGCAGCAGTTGAGCCGTATTCGCGCAGGCTATCAACAACAATACCCCCACCCCGCCCAGCAGCAGCCACAGCAGAGACCGCTGCTCCCCCACAATGGCCTCGCGCAGCGTCATGGTCCTGAAGGCAAACATGGCTGGGTCATGCGGATGGCCGGGAAAGGGCGAGGTGTTTTCGCGTGCCAGAACGAGAGCTGTGTCCCATAGGTCAGATTGCGCCTGCTCCAGTGTGACGCCATCTCGCAATCGCGCCAGCACGCGCACGGGCACGCCTTGACCGTTCGCGGCTCGGTCGAACGAGGAGTAGGGCTCGAGAGGATAAGAGACGTAGATGTCAACGGGCTCCTGAATGTCCAGACTGGGATAATCGAAATGGAAACTCCCCGGGAGCACGCCCACCACCACGGCGGCTTGGCCGTCCAGCCGGAGCGTCCGCCCCACAACGCCAGGGTCGGAGCCCATGCGCGACCGCCAGAAGGAGTCGGTGAGCAGTACGGCAGGAGTCCGGCCGGGCTGATTGTCTTCCTCGAGAAACGTCCGGCCCTGCGCGGCACTCACGCCCAAGAGCGGAAAAAAGGACGCGGTCACGCGCGCGGCAAAAACCCGCGTCGGCTCGCCCGTCCCGCTCAGTTGCATGTCGCGGTGCTCCGCAAACGCAATCCCTTCGAGGGTGCGGGTGTGAGCGCGAATTTGGAGAAACTCGGACACCGTGGGGATCCAGCCATTATTCTCAATGACCGTGACTAACCGCGCGGCGTCGCGGTACGGCAGCGGGTCAAAGAATGCGGCCTTCAGCAGCGTGAATACTCCGGCGTTCCCGCCGATCCCTAGCGCCAGCACCAGCACAATCAAGCCGGAGACACCAGGGTCGCGCCGAAGCAGCACGAGCCCATGCCGTAAGTCCTGAAGAGTCGACGCGAGCCACTGCACCATGCGCGCGTCGCGCATCTCCTCTTTCGTTACCGACAGATTCCCCATGCGGCGCCGCGCCTCCATTTCCGCCTCCGCCACGCTGAGCCCGCGTTCACGAGAGCGGCGCAGGCGCATCTCCCTATGAAACTCGAGCTCCTCGTTGATCTCGCGCTCGAGGCGCGCGGGCCGAAAGACGTTCAAAAATCGCCGAAAAAGCGCCATGTGCTTTCCTGTAGGGGTAGGGCTTGCCCTACCCCCGCCGGTCGCCAAGCCAAAATGTGGGGACGGCAAGCCGTCCCCCTACGAGTTCTTACGAACAATTGCGCTACGGCCTATCAGGCCATCTTCAGCACTCGCGTCATGGCGTCCGCAGCGCGCAACCACTCGCCCTCTTCCTCCGCCAAATGGCGCCGTCCGGCGGCGGTGATCCGGTAGTATCGCGCTCTCCGGTTATGGTCCGAAGGCCCCCATTCGGATCGGATCCAACCGGACTCGTCCATGCGGTGCAGGGCCGGATAAAGCGATCCTTCGCCGACTTGGAACACATTCTCCGAAAGCTGCTCGATGCGCTCCGCGATGGCATATCCGTGCATGCTTTCGCCGCAGGAAAGAACGCGCAGCACCAGCAGATCCAACTTGCCCAGCAATTGGTCTTTCTTGATCTTAGCCATGCGCCTTCCCCTCGACGTCGATGGGAAAAGCTTACGCCGGGTCTCCGACTTCGTCAAGCGGAATTGCAAGGCAGTCGCTCATGCCCGTCGGCTGGCGGGCACCCAGAAACCATGAAAACCCTGTCATTCTGAGCGAAGTGAAGAATCTCGCTCTGATCTTTTCGTTCTGGCTTCATCACGGACCAGAGCGAGATTCTTCGCTTAGAATGACAGCGCGTTTTCAAAGCAGTGGAATCGGAGAGCAACACGTCTCCGCAGGGAGAGGGCTGTGGTGCTACTGACAACGGACAACTGACGACTGGCCCTTGGCCCCTGAATCACTCGTGCCGCAGCGCCACCAGAGGATCGATCTTGGTGGCGCGGCGCGCGGGAATGTAGCAAGCCAGCAGCGCCGCTGCCAACATCAACGCCGATACGCAGACAAAGGTGAGAGGGTCGTACGAAGTCACGCCGAGCAACAAACTTAGCAGAATGCGATTGACGCCGAGCGCGGCAAGCACGCCAATCCCGATGCCGGCACCCACCAGGCTCATGGCCTGGCGGCCAACGAGCGCCAAGACGCTGGCTGGCCGCGCGCCAAGCGCCATGCGGATGCCGATCTCGTGTTGGCGTTGGCTGGCGCCAAAGGAAACCACCCCGTAGACCCCCACCACCGCCAAGATCAAGCCCAGAGCGCCGAGGGATGCGGCAAGGCCCGCGCCCATTTTGAAGAGAAAATAACCATTGGCGCCCGCCACGGCCTGCTCCATGGTCATCACATCGAAGACCGGCAGATTGGGGTCAAGTTCCCGCACCAGAGCTTCGACCGGGGCCTTCAGTGACTGGGGTGGGAGCGAGGTGCGCACTTGAAGGACGTGGGTCGATTTGTAGATTTGCGTCTGCGGAACATAGAAGAAATTCCCCGGGGCGCCAAGGAGACTTTGTACCTTGGCGTCTCGCAGCACCCCCACCACGGTTAGCCGCGGACTCGAACCGCCTTGGGACTTAAATGGTCCCTGGGAGCCTCCCATGCTAAACCGCTGCCCCACTGCGTCCACGTGTGGCCAGAGCCGCTTGGCCATGGTCTCATTCACGATGGCAACAGGTTGGGAAGTGCTGGTGTCACCTTCAGTAAATGCCCGCCCTTCAAGGATTTTCATTCGCATAGTGGTGAAATAATCTGGGGTCACGCAGTTGTAGCCCGCGCCGGGGGGGCGCTTGTCCTTTGCCTGGGGGGCTTGGCCCACCGCGTACACGCTTGCGCCATCGCCGTAATAACCCAGCGGGAGTGAGAAGGCCAGGCTGGCTGATTCGACGCCTGGCAGCCCTTTCGCGCGCCGGAGCAGTTCGCGGAAGAAGGCCTCCGAGCGTGCTTGGTCGTAGCCTTGGAGTTTGGGGTCGAGGCATATGTTCAACACATGATGCGGATCGTAGCCCAAGTCAACTGCTTCCGCGTTGGTAAGGCTGCGCGTGAACAGGCCGGCGGCGACGAGCACGATCAAAGAACCGGCCACCTGCGCAATCACCAGCCCGTTGCGCAGCCAATGGCGCCGCGCGTCGCCAATCAAACCCCGGCCTCCTTCGCGCAGAGTCTCGTTGAGGTTGGTGCGAGAAGTGCGCAACGCCGGTGCCAGCCCGGCAGCGATTCCTGCCAGCAAAGTGACGCCCGCGACGTAAGTGAATACGCGCCAGTCAAATGTGAAGGCGAGTCGCAGCGCGAGATCGCCAAGCGGGCGCAACTTTTCCAGTCCCCGTATCGCCCAATTTCCCAGCAGCGCGCCGCCCGCCGCTCCGGCGATGGCCAGAAGCAGGCTCTCCGTCAACATCTGCCGCAGCAGTCGTGTGCGGCTGGCGCCCATGGCGGCCCGGACAGCGATCTCCTTTTCGCGCGCTGCCGCTCGCGCCAGGAGCAGGTTGGCGACGTTGAAGCACGCCACCAGCAGAACGAGCCCGACCATGACCAGAAAGATAGTGGTCACGAGGGGCATGGCACTCTCCACGGCGGGCTCGGGGCGGGCGAGACGCTCCGGAATCACGCGTACGATTTGGCCCTGATCGGTTTCGGGATACTGCTTGGCCAGCCGCTGCGCAATGACGCTAAGGGCCGCTTCAGCCTGCTTTGCGGTTACGCCGCGCTTCAGACTGGCCAAGACGCGCAGTTCCGTATCACTTCGGTCCGTGAAAAAATTGTTGTGGGTATTCCCGGCCGTTATTCCGTACATGCCGATGGGCGCGTAGGCGTCGAGCTCAACGAGGTTGTAAGGTCCATTAAACTCCTTCGGCACCACGCCAATCACCGTCACCATCTGACCGTCCAAGGTGACGCTGCGCCCGATCATGCCCGGATCGCCTCCGAAACGCCTTACCCAATAACTATGACCGAGCACCACCACTGGTCCCGTTTTCGGTTCGTCGCCTTCGCCGGGAGCGATCAGCCGCCCAAGTGCGGGTTGCAGCCCGAGCATGCTGAAAAAGTTGCTGGGCACATAGGCCATGATGACGCGGTCGGCGCGCCCCTGATAACCGAGTCCCGAGAGATTGAGGTCGTAGAAGGTCATGTCCGTGAAAACATTGGACTGCTTGCGGTAATCCTGGAAATCCGGATAAGAGAGTTGGCCTGGGTCGGCGTCAGCATGGAATTGCACAGCCACCACTGCCAAGCGATCGGCATCTTTCACGGGGAGCGGGCGAAAAATGAAGACATTGCCCAAACTGAAAATCGCCGTGTTGGCGCCGATCCCCAGCGCCAGCGTCAGCACCGCCACCACGGTGAAGCCGGGGTTTTTCCCCAGCATGCGCAGGCTGTAGCGAAGGTCCTGCCAAAGCGTTTCGACTGAATTCCATTTCCACATTTCCCTGCTCCTCTCCTGAGTCAATGGCACATTTCCAAAACGCCGCAGCGCGGCATAGTGAGCTTCCTCGGCAGACATGCCGGATTCCAGGTTCTCGCGCTCTTCCATTTCCAGGTGAGCGCGAATTTCTTCCTCGATCTCGTCAACCGGCTTGGGCCGGTGAAACAGCGCAGCAAATTTTGAAAATCCACGCCGCAAGCTCATACGAAGCTTTCAGCCTTCAGGTCTCAGTTTTCAGTTCTCAGTCTTCAGTTAGCAGTTTTCAGTTGAGCACGGGCATGTAATCGACTGTCGTCAATCGAAAATCCTCAATCATTCGTGCCGCAGCGCCACTAAGGGATCGACGTTTGTGGCCCGGCGTGCCGGAACGTAGCCTGCCAGGCCTGCAACCGCGGTGAGCAAGACTATCGCCCCGGCAATCGTCACCGGGTCTGCCGGTTTCAACCCATACAGCCGGCTTGAGATCAGCCGCGCGGCGGCGATGGCCACGGGCAGCCCGAGGGCCACGCCTGCTAGAATCATTAACGCTGACTCCCGCATGATTGTTCCCACGATCTGCGCGCGCCCTGCGCCCAGCGCCATGCGAATGCCGATTTCATTGGTCCGGCGCGCCACGGCATAAGACATCACCCCGTACAATCCTACGCAGGCCAGCACCAGCGCCAAACCCGCAAACAGGCTTGACAGCGTGGCCATCAGGCGTTCGTGTCCTAAGGAATTATCCACGTGGTCTTCGAGGGTCGAGAAACCTCTGATCCGAAGTCCCGCGTCAACGGCGCGAATTTCATCGCGGACTTGGGAGATCACTGCCGAGGGTTTGACCGAGGTACGAACTGCAAAGGTCATACCGGAAAGAGGTATCTGAAAACAATCAAGATAAGCCGTGCGTGGAATCTGCTCGCGCAGGGTTTCGTACTTGGAATCTTTCACGACTCCCACGATTTCGAATTGCACTTTGTTCTTGTCTTCGCCAAACCAACCGAACGTCTTCCCGATCGGATTGCTGTTGCCGAAGAAATAATGGGCCATCGTCTGGTTGATGATGGCCACCTTCGGCGAGGCCTCTGTATCTCGTGGGCTGAAATCACGACCTAGCAGCAGGGGATTTCGGAGAGTTTCGAAATACCGCGGCCCCACAGAATTCAAATAGACCGTCAGGTTCTCGTCCGGCCGTGGCGTGTAGCCCTCGGCCCACACAGAATTGTCCCAGCCACCGCCACCGGTAATCGGCTCCATATTCGACAGGCTGGCGGAGCGCACACCCGGGATGGCATTGAAATGCTGCAATAGCTTCTCGTAAAGTCTGGCTACGGCCGCGCCCTTATAGCCGCTTTTTGTAGGGTCAAGATCGAAGAGCAGCACGCCTCTGCGGTCGAATCCAGGGTCGAGCGTCCTCAGGTTTAGAAGGGTGCGCAGGAAGAGTCCCGCACCAAAAAGCAAGAGCAGCGAGAGCGCCACTTGCGCTACTACCAAGCCTTTCCCCAATCCCAGTCGGGGTTTTCTTGAGCCTTGGCTGCCCGCGCTCTCCTTGAGGGCAGGTGTAAGATCCAGTCTGGTGCCACGAAGTGCGGGAGCGAGTCCGAAGAGCACCGTAGTGAGAAGCGCGATGGCTCCAGTAAAGCCAAGAACGCGAGGATCGGGACGGAGGTTGAGGGATATCGGGTCCTGGCCAATGGACATCAGCGCGACGATTCCGGCGCTTGCCCAGTAAGCGCACAGAAGGCCGAGTGCGCCCGCTGCAATCGCCAGCACCACACTTTCGGTCAGAAGTTGGCGGATCAGTCGAAAACGGCCGGCGCCTATGGCCACCCGTACGGCAATCTCCTTCTGTCGCACGGTGGCCCGCCCAAGCAAGAGATTGGCAACGTTGGCGCAAGCGATGAGCAGGACCAGCCCTACGATACCCATCAAAATGGATAACGCCCCCGAAAAGACCTTCGGCAGGCCGAATGGGAGTCCGCTCGCAGCCGATCGGACTTCCAGATGTGTTGAAAGAAGGTCTTTCTGCTCCGCCGGCGACCAACCCTTCATGGAAATGTCAGCCAGCACTTGACGGTGAATGACCTCCAGATCAGCGCGCGCTTGTTCCCGGCTCACGCCTGGCTTGAGCCTTCCCATGACATTCAACCAGTGAAAGTCAGGTTGATCGAGCCATGACTGCTCGTCGTGAAAAGCGGGCTCCATCGTCATTGGTACGTAGATGTCCGGCAGGCGACCGACGTCCGGACCCGAAAAACTCGCGGGCGTCACCCCCACAATTGCGAACTGCGTTCGGTTCAAAGTAATGTTTCTTCCCACGACTGAGGGGCTGAGACCAAAACGGCGCTTCCAGTACGCGTAGCTGATGACGGCCACCGCGCTCGTCTGCGGCGACTTCTCGTCCTGACTCGTAAATGTCCGGCCGGCGCTGGCGCCCACTCCGAGAAGAGTAAAGAAATTGCCGGTAACGATTCGGCCCTCGACCGTTTCCGCCTGGCCGTCGATGCTGGCGTCCAGTTGATTGAGCCAACCGACGGCCGCCATTTCCGAGCAAACGCGGTTTGCATCGCGAAAGCGCTTGAATCCCGAATAAGAGAAACTCCCCACCCCATACGGACCCACAGTCGCAAGCGCGATGAGTTCGTGGGGATTCTTGACAGGCAATTCCCTGAGCAATACCGCGTCGATAACGCTGAAGATGGCCGTGTTGGCGCCGATGCCCAGTGCGAGCGTCAGGATGGCAACGATCGCGAAGCCGGGGCTGCGCCGGAGCTGCCGGACTCCGTAGCCGAGGTCCTGCCAGAGTGTTTCAACGGTGCTCCAATTCCACATTTCGCGGCTCCTCTCTTGCGTCAAGGCCACATTGCCGAAGCGGCGTAGCGCCTCATAGTGAGCTTCCTCCGGCGGCATGCCGGATTCCAGATTCTCCTGCTCTTCCATCTCGAGATGAGAGCGGATTTCTTCTTCAAGATCATTCGCCGGCTTCGACCGGCGAAACAAAGCCACGAGTTTAGAAACTTCACGTCGCAAGCGCATACGGTTCCGTAGGGGTAGGGCTTGCCCTACCCGCTTGCCCCATCCATTCGCAACAAGGGGACGGCAAGCCGTCCCCCTACGAGATGCACCCCCCGACGGCGCTTCTAACTGAAAACTGACTACTGAAAACTGACAACTTCCTTATTCGTACCTCAGCGCCACCATCGGATCGACCTTCGTGGCTCGCCGTGCGGGGATGTAGCTGGCCAGCAGCGCCACGCCCGCGAGCAACACTGCGACGGCGATGAAGGTCAGCGGGTCCGTGGGTTTGACGTCAAAGAGCAGACTGGACAGGAAACGAGTCAATCCCAACGCCGCCACAATCCCCACGGCCACTCCGACCAGTGCCAGCTTGGAGCCATTTCCCAGCACCAGTCGCAGCACGTTGCCGCGCCGCGCCCCCAGCGCCATGCGAATGCCGATTTCGTTGGTTCGCCGGGCCACCGCGTAAGACATCACGCCGTAAAGGCCGATGGAAGCCAGCAGCAGTGCCAGTGCGCCGAAGCAACTCGAAAGTGTGGCAATCAAGCGGTCCGTACCAAGGGACCGGTCCACCAGTCCGGACATGGTTGAAATCTCGATTTGAGGCAGAGCCGGATTGGCCTCCTGGACAGCCTTGCGGAGCGCCTTGCCAAGGCTCTCGGCGTTGCCCGCGCTGCGGATTTCGTACGAGATCTCCGTCTC
>Ga0326728_10022208_pt1 | contig 11814 bp, 12 predicted proteins | sample MB3enrmetagenome_FD_207602 | JGI IMG/M metagenome (GOLD analysis project Ga0326728, IMG submission 207602) | Lab enriched peat soil microbial communities from McLean, Ithaca, NY, United States - MB31MN | ecosystem: Environmental > Terrestrial > Soil > Wetlands > Peat | place: USA: New York... | reverse complement strand
GCGTGTCGAGATGCCACCAGCCCGAATCTGCGGACCAGCTCGAGGATCCCGCCCCCGGCTGAGGCTTGCCCGCTTATTTCACCACAAGCTTCGCCCCGAGCCGGTCTCCCGCCACCCACGATGCCTGCATGCCGCCGCCCGGCGAAAAGAGATCTCCTGTGATGCCGAGCCGCGATTTTCCCTCTTCCATGATCAGCGGCCCGGTCAGTTCGTTCGCCCTGTCGACCCGTGAGTATCTCCAACGATGGAGATGTGTCCAGCGCGGAGTCCCAGCCCATGCACCGAGCCGCCGGGCAGCGACCTGGAGCAGCTCCCGGCTCCATTCTTCTTTGGGGTTATTGAGCCGTTGTCGCGACCATCTCGCTGATGCCTGGAACACGAGAACTCGGCCGGCTCCCTGCGGCCGCTTCGAGGATTCGTTACTGATAAGAAGGAGTGCGTGCTCATCCTCGGGATAAACGATGTCCCACGCGGGCACGTGAACCGATGGTTCATAGCCGGCGATCATTGTCAGGCATGGCGCGCTCGAGAACATCTCCAGAAGGGCTGAGACGCTGCGAGCCCGTTCGACGGACGCCATGGTGCGCACGAAAGTCGCGGATTGCTCGAGTGCCATGGCCAGTACGACGTCCCGGGCGGCGAGCTTTTCTCCCGAGGAGAGGGTGACCTTCATTACATCGCCCTCGAGGGCGATGGAGTCGACGAGCGAGCGCAGACGGATGGAAAGGCTCTGTGCGAGCGCGCGGGGGAATGCATTCACCCCTTCGGCCAGGGCGAAGCGGGTTTCGAACGGCGCGAATGCCTCCGGCTGGCACGGGAGTCCGCGGCCTCGGACGTTATTCGGCCACCCGTCGATTCTGGCCAAGTCCACTGCATTAAGCGCAGCCAGAAAATCGGGGTTGTCACCATGGATGAACACGGGTCCGTAGTCGACAGGCTGTCCGTCGAAAAGGCGGGTCGCACAGCGGCCGCCAGGCTTGTCGGCTCGGTCAACAACGAGCACCTCGGCGCCGGCGCCCAAGAGCCGCCGCGCGCACTGGAGGCCGGCAATGCCGGCACCAAGAACGAGGACATCGACTGGCTTCATCCGCCCAGAGTAGTCCTCCCGCCGCCAAGCGTCAAACAGCACCCCTTGCTGTTGCACTCCCCGGGTCCACTATTCCCTCATGGCAATGAATCTCCTAGGTCAAGGAATTGCTAGACGAGAACCGCTTTCACAATTGCGATGGCGTGGGGAAAGACAGAATCTGTCTCCGCATCGCAGACTTGCCATCACGGTTCGCCGAATACCAGGTCGTCGCATTCTGGAACAACCGCGATGGCAAGGAGCATGCCGCCTTCGTCGATGACGATGTCACAGGCCGGAAGGGAACTCCCTGCGCCTTCACTCTGAGTGCCTCACCGGTGATGCGATCGGCTCGCTGCGTTGCGACTGCCGCGACCAGTTGGAGTCGGCACTCGCGGCCGTCGGAAAGATGGACAACGGGATCGTGCTCTATTTCCGCCAGGAGGACCGGGGGATCGGATTCCTCAGCAAAGTCCGTGCGTACGGGTTGCAGGACCGTGGGATGGACACGGTGGAGGCGAATCTCGCACTGGGCTTCCGCGACGATGAGCGGGACTACAGCGTCGCGCCACACATGCTCCTCCCTCTTATTATAAGTCGTCGTGATTCGTCTCATGACCAACAACCCGAAAAGTCGGCGGGCTGGAAGCTGTCTAAATAGGTTGCCGTGCGAATACCACTTATTATTTACCCCCAACGCCTATAACCCGTTTTACCTCGAGACCAGTCAGGTCATTTCCTGGATTCCCGCGGCATGGAGCGACTTGCCGAGATCGAGGGGCCGGTCCCGGAAAGAATGTCAGAGAGCGATGCTGAGAACATTCAAGATTTACCAAACTGCTACTGTGACGGTTCTCGGTAGGAGATATAGTAAGGACACTGATTTGAAGGACATTTGGAGCTGCACAAAACAAAGTTGAGCTTGCTTTGCGATAAACATCATTGATGGAATCGCCGTTCTAGGCTGTTAATTCCCGCATTACGTTATGCGTATATACTTCATACTCGCAAATCGCGGCAAAGCAACTGCATTGGGGAGGGGTCCGTGAATCGGTTCGGACCTGACCCCTTGAGGCTTCCCAGCTTGTGGAACTGTAAACGACGAAAGCGACGCTGATCTTGGACAACCGGCACTACGAAGCGGCCGCCCCGCGCTTTGCGAGACACTGCCCAAAGTCCGATATGCGTCACTGATCAACTTCCCTAGTTCTGACGGCACTGTCACGCTCCTGAGCCCGTTGACGGACAACAGGAAGCGGCTTTCGAGTGCTCTTGGATAGGGCTTCTTCGAAGCCGTACAAGGTTTCATTCCACATCCTACGAGGAGATGCCGGCTCTGAGAAATTGGTGAAGCGCGAAACTTAGACGGAAGAAAACATGCACCTGCCGCCGCAAAACGCGTGTTGGCAACTTACTGCGACGATTTTTGGAGCTGCCGATAGACCTCGGTGCCTTTCAGCTTTGCGTTACCCTGCGCGTAATCAAAGACGGTCTTCCCCGACCTGTCTTTCGCTTCCATGTCCGCGCCGGCCTTCAGGAGCGTAGTGATGACCTCGGGGTTCTGATTGCCGCTTGCGGCATACATCAGCGGGGTCCGACCGTTTGTGTCCTCAACGTTGATGTCCGCGCCGGCCTTCAGGAGCGTAGTAATGACCTCGGGGTTCTGGTTGCCGCTTGCGGCACACATCAGCGGGTTCACGCCGTTGATGTCCTGAGCATTTATATCTGCACCAGCCTTCAGGAGGGCGATGATTACCTTCGGGTTTCGGTTGCCCCCGGCAGCAGCCATCAGCGATGTCCATCCGACCTCGTCTCGACCCTCGATGTCCGCGCCGGCCTTCAAGAGTATGGTAATTACCTCGGGATTTTGGTTGAAGGAGGCAGCAGCCATCAGCACTGTGGTGCCAGCCTTGTTTCGCACTCTGAGATCAGCGCCTGCTGTCAGCAGTGTCTTTATCACGTCCGCGTTCTGATTGTTTGCAACGGCATACATCAGTGGTGTCGCACCGGCCTCGTTCGTGGCGTTGATGTCCGCCCCTTGGCCGATAGCAGCCTGTATTTGTTTCGATGTTCCGGTCTTTACAAGATCAAAGAAGTCTGTTGTCTGTGCGCACGTCGATGCAATCGCAAAAAGAAACGAAACAACTGCAAGACCGCCCCGCTTTCTCATTTTGTTTCCATCCAGCCCCTGGCCATTCTGAATTCCATAGGATAAGCGCAAAAAGACAACCTGCCAACCTTTTTGCAGTTGGGCATTCATCATTCGCCTATGGGTGGCAGGAAGAAAAAGACATCGGTAGACGAACCGCCCCAGCGCGGAGGCCTGAGGCATTCCTGGCGCGCGTCCTGGCGTTATTTCAGCTTCAGCAGCACCCGCACATTGTTCACTACATCCGCCGGGGTCGCATCGGCATCCATTCCCACTTGAATCATGCCCTTCTTGTCCACAATCCAGAAGGGAGCCGAATGACCAACATCGTAGCCACCGCCGAATTGCTGGACAATCTGCCCCACAACAGCTAGGTCAGCTGAGCTCAGACCCTGTGTCGGCGGTTTGTCCATGTCCATTGCACCTTTCTCTTCCTTGGGGGGCGCCACTGCCTCGGTATCCGGATCCACCGTTACCCCAATTGCATAGCTCGCCCATACGGCTTGCACCGCCTTCGCAGAGCCCCCTACAAAATGCCAAACGTTCTCCAATCCGAGCGCCCTGCTGTAGGGGAGCGTGACTGCCGGCACATCTCTCTTGGGATCAGTAGTGACCGCGACAAAAGCCACATTTCCTGCGTCAGCCCCGAGCTGCTGGTAGACCTCTTTCACTTTGGCCGCAATGAAAGGGCAAATATCGGTGCAGTGGGTGTAGATGAAGCACATCACCACTACTTTGCCCTTCTGTTCCGACATATGGAACGGGAGGCCGTTCTGATCAGTGAGTGTGAAATCCGCGGCCGGTTGCGGCTGCTGCACCATATTATTGACGAGTCCCCTAACTGGTTGCTCCTCTCCGCCACCCATGGCAGCAGCCGGAATAAGAGCGCCGCACAATAGCGCCGAAACAAGGGAAAGCCTTACGCCCATCATCATTGACCTCCGTCTTTCGAAAGATGCCGTTGGTCTGGGCTGAGATGAAAGTCTCCTCAGTATGAGGGACTATTGCCTGTGAGCCACCAATGATTCCGCTTCCTCAGAATGCCTTCTTTAGACCTAACTGAATAATACATCGACGAAAGCAGGTAATGAAGGTTATTTCACTTGGGCTGGTTGGTTGCCCTTTTCAGGACCAAACGAGATTGCGCCTTATGCTTCATATCATCCCTCCCTTGTTTTCTTCTGTGTAAAGCTGGCTTATCTTGTTTAGGGCGACCTTCTCATATGGCCACACGGAAGCTTTGGGGGAACGAAAATGAAGATTAGCGCGCGTAATGTCCTGAAGGGCCGGGTAAAATCGATTCTGCCAGGCTCGATCAACGCTGAGGTGACGATCGAGCTCCCCGGAGGGATAGAAATCGTTAGTGTCATAACGAAGGCTTCCGCGGAATCTCTGGGACTGAAGATGGGAGGGGCCGCCTATGCAGTTATCAAGGCAAGCAATGTAATGATTGGCGTAGATTAAGCAGCGTCCGGATCGTCGTTCAAATAATTGCCGGCTTTGATTTCGATCACCTCATCGCACAGCGTCGCCATCTCTTAACGGTCGTGGTTCACTAGAAGCGGAGTGATACCAGCTTCGAGGTGAATGCGCCTGACTACATCACGGACTTGGTCTCGAACATCCAAAAAGGGCTTGTTTGAGGCTTTATGGCAAATAGTAGGATGTGAACTTTGTCCCGGAGAAACGAATGGGTAAGATCACACACAAGATGTTTCGAGGCAGGGGACTCATTCTGGCCAAAGTAGTCCGAGAGAATTCAGATTCTCGTCGCACCCCTCACTCTGGCATCGCCGATTTGGCACATTTTGTGCCCCTTCTCCTCGGAAAAACTCGCATATGTCGAACACCACCTACAAAAAGAGAGTGTGGATAACAATAGCAAACCGGTCAAACAAGGCCGTGGCGATCACTTCAAGCTATCGGCTTACGAGGATGTGTTGAAGATTCAAGAAAGCATCTTCGTAGCGTGAGAGAGGAAAGAACACATGGATCAACTATAGACTTTTCAGGAGGCAAAAGAACTTTTGCGGATGAGCGGGAGTCTCTCGAAGAACTCATCCACGCAGCACGCTCCGCATTAGATAGGCGAGGAGGATCGTCACTCTCTCTTTTCTATCTGTATATTTGACTCTCAGGAAGGAGAATAGATGCGCACCTCATTCGCTTCGGAGTTAACGTACCTCGGCAAACCGATCGATTCGTCGCCGTTGGCGTTCGGGGAACTCCGCTCTTCGAACGATCTCATGGACAGGCCCGCCGCCCTGCAGAAGCGTATGGCCGATGACGGGTACCTGTTCCTTCGAGGCATGGTTGACCGTGATGAGGCTTTTGCCGCCCGTCAAGAAATCCTTCGCCGCCTTGACGCGGCTGGCTGCATCGACCGAAGGTTTCCCCTGCCGGACGCAGTTCCGGCGGCGGAAGTCAAAGACGGATTCGTACACAAACTGGCTGAAGACAATGCGCCGCTGGAAAAAGTTGTATTTGACGGGCCCATGATGGGCTTCTTCAAGAAGTTCCTCGGTGGTCCAGTGCGTCACTTCGATTATATCTGGTTGCGCGCAAAGCGACCAGGTACCACGGAGGCCACCGCGCCGCATTATGACGTCGTGTTTATGGGCCGCGGCACGAAGAGGCTGTACACGTCTTGGACTCCGCTTGAAGACATCCCCTTGGAGAAGGGCGGGCTAATGGTGCTGGAAAACTCCCACAAATTGGAGAAAGTAAAGAAGACCTACGGCGCACTGGACGTCGACACTTTTTGCGAGAACAAACAAGAGGCGAACGCCATCCGCACAGGGGAGAAGCAGTGGGAAGATCGGGTCAACGGCGGAAAGTATGACGATGACGCCATTGCCGTCCAGAAGCGCCTTGGCGGCCGCTGGCTCACCGCTGATTTCCGGGCGGGCGACGTACTGGTGTTCGGCGTATACCTCATGCACGCTAGCCTGGACAACCACACCCAGGGTTTCCGGGTGTCTACCGATACCCGCTACCAGCTTGCCTCGGAACCAGCTGACGAGCGCTGGGTCGGCACTCACCCGGCCGCTCACGGGCCGTCCGGCAAGCTCGGAGTGATCTGCTGACCCCGTGAAACCGCGCCGCGTTTCGGAGCGGTCCCAGGCCTCGAGTCACTGACCGGCCCGTGTGGGGCCATGGACTGAGCTATCTCGCACGCGGGGCCCGGGGTTGCGGGCCGATTGTGTTTCGTATACTTTTGATGATCACATTCTGAAAATAGCGGACACATCTGGCTGATACCAAGTGCTCGAGGAGAAAGGGCGAGTCGTTTGACAAGTACGACTTACTCACCGAGCTTGAGCGGTGGTGCAATAAGGTGAAGCAATACGAGATCCTATGCGTCGGCCTTGCGAACATGACCATAACGCTCCGGCCTGTCACCCCCCAAGGTCTTCGGCGTGGATGTGACCCTGATCGACCCTATCGAGGTGCGCTCGGGTGGAGACGCCCTGAACGAGGCGCTCACAGCGTCGCGCATGGCAAACCGGGTGGGGCTCGTCACAAAGATCGGCGCAGACCTTTTCGGCCGACTCCTGCTCGAGGAGGCGCAGGAAGCGGGTGTCGACACGGCCCACGTCATAATCTCCGACGCCGACAGCACGGCTGCGGCGGGTCTGCTTGTCAGGGAAAACGGAGACCGCACTATCTGCGCCTGCCGCGGCGCTCTGGAAACCTTCTCTCTGCACGACCTGGACCTCTCCGTTTTCGACAACGCGAAGATAGTGGCCATTGGAAGCATGCTCGCCCTCAAGAAGCTTGATGGCGACGGTATGCGGACAGTCCTGGAGCGTGCCCGTAACGCCGGCGCCGTAACCACCGCGGACACGAAGTTCGACGCCTACAAGATAGGCTTTGAGGGGATCAGGACGACGTGTCCGTTTATCGACTTTTTCCTTCCCAGCTACGAGGAAGCGTTGTATTTGACCTCGGAACGGGAGCCCTCGCGCCAGTGTGAGATGCTCATTGGTGCCGGCTGCGGGAACGTCCTCATCAAGCTGGGTCCAGAGGGATGCTTCCTTGCAGCAACCGGCAAACGCACGCAGATTCCGCCCTGCCCAGCGTGCCGCGCGGACACAACTGGCGCCGGTGACAACTTCGTTGCCGGCTTCCTCACGGGCTTGAACCGCGGCATGCCGCCCGAGGAGGCCGCGAGGTTAGGCAGCGGCACCGCAGCGGTGAGCATCCAGGAAGTGGGATCGAATGGCGGGGTGAGAAGCTACGACCAAGTTGTGGAGCACATGCGCTCGGTGGGGTACTACGCGTAGGTAATGAAGGCTGTGAAGAAGCAAAACCTGAAGGATCGATGAGGTGAACATGGGGACGGCGCTGCGAAGCGCGTACGTCATGGGGCTGAAAGCGCTTCTTGCCGCGCCGGAGCCGACAAGCAACCCGCTCGACATTCATGCGACGACGCGTGAAAGTGTAACTCTTGCCGAAATTGAAGGGATCCGCTCCGTCCGCACCAACGGCAGGGCGTGATGCATGGTTCCGAACGTCCTGAAAAAAGGGGTCTCATCATGAGGATAGCCGTCGTCACGGAAGTCAGCACAAAAGAGAAGAACGCCTCTGTGCTTTCGGCGCTAGAAGGCCGGGGCCACGAGGTGTTCAACCTCGGCATGAAGGGCGTCGCAAGTGAGCCCGAGCTTACCTACATCCACACCGGCTTCCTTGGTGCCGTGCTTCTGTGCGGGGGTTGCGTGGACCTGGTCGTGGGAGGATGCGGCACGGGACAGGGCTTCCTCAATTCCGTCCTGCAATACCCGGGCGTCTGCTGCGGCTTGATTGAGAGTCCGTTGGACGCGTGGCTTTTCGCTCAGATAAACGGCGGCAACTGCGTCTCGCTGGCTTTGAACAAGGGTTTCGGCTGGGCGGGCGACATCAATCTGAAGCTCATTTTCGATCAGCTCTTCAGCGTCGAATGGGGCCTCGGCTACCCCGCGCATCGAAAGGAGTCACAGCAGCGTTCACGGGCCGCGCTGCAAGGGATATCTCGCGTGACTCACGTGCACTTCCCTAAGATCGTGGAGCGCGCCGAGGACTCGGTGGTGCAGCCGGCCTTGTCCTTTCCTGGAGTCTTGGATTTCCTCTCCGCGCGCGCGTGCGCCGAGGTGCGGACCGCCTGCCAGAAGAGGCATGCCGCGCCATGAGAAACGACGCCGCTATCATCGACAAGCACGAAATTGCCGTGCGGGACATGGGTGTGGGAGAGCTGCCGGGGGGCTCGGCGCGGATTGCAGTCAAAGCCATTCGTATCCGTGGATTAGACCTCAACCATTTCAAGGGGAGCGCGCAGAGGAAGAACCCTTACCCTCTCATCATGGGCCACGAGGTCAGCGGAGAAGTAGTTGAGCTCAACGCGGAAGGGCGCGCTCTCGCAGTGAGAGACAACGTGATCCTGTCTCTCTATTCTCCCTGCGGTCACTGTTACTCCGCTCCATCGGCCGCTCGAACTTCTGCATCCAGGAATATGCCGTGGACCAAGGCGACCATAGCCGAGCCCTTCGCCGTTGCGCTGCGCGGCTTCGCGTTGCCGCCGGAGAGCACGTCGTGATCATCGGAGCGGGAGCTGTGGGATCTCTGTCGACCATAGCAGCGCTTAGCGTAGGCGCCGTCCCCGTCATGCTGGACATTGCCGATTCCAAGCTGAGGCTGACAACAGCATATGGGGCGCGATTCACTGTCAAAACACCGACAGAGGACGCGCAGGCACGCGTACGGGAGATTACGCACGGCCGGATGGCTAATGCCGTCATGAAGATTTCCGCTGCGAACGAAGCGGTCGTGAGCACAACGGGCTACGTGGCAAACGCAGGCCGCATCATCCTCACGAGATGGGCCAAGTCCCCGCTGATGCTCGACACACGGCTCATCACGCGAAAAGAAGTAGACGCGCTCGGCCAGCGCAACACGGATCTCGCGGAGATTTCCGAGCGGCTCATGCCGGCACCGTTGACGTTATGTCCATCGTCACGCGTACCGTCCGTTTCGATAAAATGTCGTGGCCTGTCGCGCACATGGCTGAGCATCCGGAGGAAAACATCAAGGCAATGGCCACACTCTGAGTGGGTGCGGCGCGGAAGGGGATGAGGATGACATCGGCCGAGGTCATGGAGCACGTCTACCGTCAGGGCGTTTTGCACCTCCTGGCGATCAAGGATTCGGATGTCCGCATACTGACGCTCGAGCAAGGCCGTGATGCGGCGGACAAGGGGATCCACATCGGCGGGGCTTTCAGCGCTGTGATCCCGCTCGTGAGCCTGTATTACGGGGGAATCATCCGAGTCGACGTGGAGCAGCCTGCGCGCGTCGGTCAGGACATGTTCGTCCTGAGCAAAGGACATGCCGTGGCGTCAATGGCGTCTATTTACGCGGACCTTGGCTATTTCGACGCTTCGGTCCTCAGGGGGTCACGGTCCGCGGAAAGCATCCTGAACGGTCACCCGGGTCCCATTCTGCCGGGCGTTCATATCTCTACGGGACCCGAAGGCCACGGAATGCCCGTGGCGCAGGGCTTTGCCCTCGCAGGACGGCTGACGCCCCCCTTCGATGTGTACTGCCTCACGGGAGACGGGGAGATGCAGGCGGGCATGATCTGGGAAGCCGCCATGTATGCCGGCGCCAGGCACCTGGACAACCTATGCGTCCTGGTGGACAAGAACGAAGGCCAACTCGACAACCCGAAGAGCCTGCAGTTCCCGATGCCGCATCTGGGCCGGATGCTGGAATCTTTCGGATGGCGGGTGCTTGATGTCGATGGGACGCAGTACGATCCTGTACTGGGAGCGCTGGAAGCTTTTCACAACGGAGGCCGCGACGGGCGGCCCACGGCCATCGTCTGCAATTCACGCAAAGGCTGGGGAGGATTCTCCAGCTTCATGGTGGGGCACAAGATCGAGCTGTCCGGCGCTATGGCCGGCCAGGAGATCAGCCTCCAGCAGGAACGGAGGAAAGCTCGCGCTGCTCTTTTCCTTCAGCACTTGGCCCATCTCGACAACGCTGAAACACGCCGCCGGCTGATCGCGAGGGCTGCTGCCATGCGCCTGGAGGTGGATGAGCGTGCTGGGGAAGTGCGCGCGGTTGCCATGCACGTTCTTACGCGCAAGGCAGGCGCGCGCGACAAGCGCGTGCCCTATGATGAATCTAGCCTGCCGAGGCTTGAAGTTGGGCAGGAAGCTATCACGAGCGCCGTCATCACACAAGCCATGAAGGTGTTTGCGGTCGGGGGACGGGTTGTTTCCGTGGATGCGGACCTAGGAACCACCAGCGGTCTGGAGGCGGGAGTCGGTTACGCAGACCAAGGAAAGGCGCTGAACGTCGGGGTGGCTGAGTCGAACATGAGCTGCATCGGCGAAGCATTTGCGGTGTTGGGCTACAACACGTGGGTCAGCACATTCTGCCCTTTCTTCGACTGGCGCGTACTTCGCCGGATCGCCATCAATTACCAAGAACGCAAGGAAGCGATAGCTGCCGGGAGCTGGCTGTCCGAAGGCCACAATGTGGACCTCACCTTTCTGGCTACGGCGAGCAACTTCGAAACCCGTACGAACGGCGCCACTCACATGGGCAACGACGACACGCAAGTGTTCGGGCAGATTGCGCACATCAGGGTCGTGGACACGTGCTGCCCTAACCAAGTGCTGGCGGCCATGAAATGGATCATGCAGGGAAATCGGGGGCTCGTATACCTCCGGGTCATGCGCGCACCGTCGCCCGTCCTGTATCCTCCGACCACGACCTTTGAATACGGAAAAGGCACTTGGTTGCGCGGTGACGAACGCTCCGCTGCTTACCTCGTTTCAAGCGGCCGCGGTGTGCACGAGGCGCTCCAGGCAGCGACTCTCCTGGAGAACTCGGGGATCAACGTCGGCGTGGTGGACATGCCTTCTCTCGACGAGAGTCTCCTGATGAAGCTCTATGACTCGAACAAACCCACCCTCATCGCGGAGCAGAACAACGGCTTCTTGTGGTCGCAGGCCCGGGACAGTTTGTTCCGCTCCCAGAGGACCGCGGTTGCCGGCAAGGTCATCCCGATCAACACGCTGGACGCATCAGGGCGGCCGCAGTTCATCCATTCAGCAACCTACCCCCAGCTGTTGGAAGCCTTCAGGCTTTCGCCGAAACTGGTGGCTGACAGGGTTCGGACGCTTCTGCCATAGGAATTGAGGCAGACAGGCTATGTGACTGCCGGCGGGCCACAAATCAGCGAGAAACTTCTCGACGAACCTTGGCCCGATGGGCGCTATAGGGGTTGTGGAGAGCGCCGGCAGGTGTCAGCATCATTGCCAGCAGTAAACGCGGAAAATGATGCAAAAAGTAGGTGAACCGGAAGGAAGGAAGATTACCTGACTCTTTCGATGCAATATTTTAGTTGACACAGACCGTGTTGCCTCACCCAAAATTCTTACCGTAGGATTTTGAATGCCTCATCGAAAATTCTTACCCAGGACCTGGCCCCATTGCGGCAATGCGAGGGAAAGCCGCGTAGCGGCTTTCCCGATCACCGTAGCCGTTGAGCCCTCGCCTCCTTTCCGCCTAAGTGCTGTTCGACGCCAAGTGGCGGGTTGTCCACATGGGCGCG
>Ga0326728_10022204_pt1 | contig 11816 bp, 16 predicted proteins | sample MB3enrmetagenome_FD_207602 | JGI IMG/M metagenome (GOLD analysis project Ga0326728, IMG submission 207602) | Lab enriched peat soil microbial communities from McLean, Ithaca, NY, United States - MB31MN | ecosystem: Environmental > Terrestrial > Soil > Wetlands > Peat | place: USA: New York... | reverse complement strand
AGACCAGTTCGCCGGTGCCGACTTTGACGCTATGCAGGATCTGAAGACCTATCGCGCTCCCGAACTTGTGCCCGATCCGGAATACGGCGTCCGGGAGATCCATTTCGGAGCCGACTTCGTGTTCTGCGCCCGCGCCGTCAGCGACGAGCTTGCCGCCAAGATCCTGGACCGGGTTCGCCCGCTCCACGACGATCGCGAGCAACTCGGCTACTGCCGGTGCGGTACGCGGATGGGCGCGGATGGCTTCTTCGTTCCGGGCAGCTCCTGGGCGCGTTCGATGGGCTGTTCGCCTTGGTGTGCTGCCCGAGCTGGCGCCGCCTACGTCGATGCCGACACTCTGGAGGCACCGCCGCAGTGACCGACGCGAACGGCAAGACTTCTCCAATCGTTTTCGAGAGCGGGCTGGCGCGATGGTGCTGACTCAGTTGCTCGACCTTGTCGGACCCCAGGAGATCGCTTCTCGGCTCGGGGTAGCTCCGAACACCGTTTCGATGTGGCGCGCTCGCTGTCTGTTGCCTGAGCCGCTGGCGATCGTGTCGAACACTCCTGTTTGGCATTGGCCGCTTGTCCGCGAGTGGGCAGACGGGACTGGCCGTCTGCCACAGGCGACAGGAACCGACGACGAGTCAATCAAGGTCTCACCCGCCGCCATCGTTGCGGCCGAGACGCTCGCGAAGTCTGCATTGCGGACGCTTCACAAGGTCTCGGACTTGCGTCGACCGAAGAGATCCGACGCGTCAGGTGAGTTCGACTGGTACCGCCAACTCGTTCCGTCCGAGCGCGAACGAATCCGGTCCCGGTGGACCGTGGTGGCGCCGCATGGCGTCGGGCCGGACGTTCTTGCAGAGGAGCTGGCACCGATGATCGGGAGAACCGTCGTCGGGATGGCAGACATCGAGGACGTCATGAACGAATGGGTGCAACTAACCAGAGTGGCCGACGCCGCTGGATCTCTGCGCAACCATCGTTACAACCCGGCTCGTTACGGTGGCCGTGCTCTCGCCCAGCTCTTTGCCTTGTCAGAACCAGGAGAGAACGACGCCGAGTCAAGAGGCGAGGCTGACTACCTGGCCGCATTCGCTCCCTGCCGCCTCGGCCCCTCACCACTTGCGATGGACTTCGACGCATGGCGCACGGAGTATGAGGCGCTCGTGAGCGAGTCGATGAACATCTGCGAGACGATGGACGCCGATCCTTCGCGATTCCTGACCAGCGATGAGACCGAGCTTTTCGACCGCTTGCGGGAACTAGCTCCGGACCCCATCGGTGTCCGGTTCGACCGGGGAGAGTTCCGGGGACCTGCCCAGGTCTTCGACGCCATCCGGACCGGCTACCTCAGGGTCGTTGTCGTCAACTGACGCAGTCCCGAGGATGCGCCGACCGCGCTCTGCGCGTGCCTTCAGATCTGCCAGCGTCGGCGGTTCCACGTGACCCATCCTACGACCGGAACACCATCAAGTAGGACCAGGCGTGGATTAGCCCCATGAACCTTGCGACTTCTCGCTACCAAGCCGCGGATCTCATCCTCAGATCCGGCCGCGTTCCTGTCGGTATCACCTATGGCAACCCCAGGTGGCCGCTTCCATACAAACTGGCCGGGAACTTCCGCCAGCTGGCGCCGTCGAAGGACATGTTCGGGATGGAGGATCGGTGCATGTTCGAGGAGGCGTACAGAGACAAGTTGGATCGGTTAGGGGTAGCGGGCGTGACGAAGCTGCTCCAGAAAGTGGTCGACGCGACCGGGAACGATCGGTTGTGTTTGCTTTGCTTTGAGGATCTGACGAAGCCGGGGCTGTGGTGCCACCGCAGACTCTTTGCCAACTGGTGGCTGGAGAAGACCGGCGAGGACGTTCCCGAGCTGGAGCCTGCTGTTCGCCAGGAGCAGTTGTTTCAGTAGGTTCTGCGCTCGTTCGGATCGCTACTCTCACTGCCTTGGCACTCGCGGGCTTAGTCGACCCACCGTTTCTGGTCCATCAGCCCTTCAGGCAAGTTGGGTCAAATGACTACCGTCCGGGACTGTCTAGCGCTGTCCACGCCCGTTGAGTCGCATAACTGACGGCATAACTGACAAGGTAGGGGTGGGGGTGGTTGCTCGTGCAACTACCGGCGCGGGCTGGGAGGGTTTCTGTCTCGAATCCAGTTTTCCCATGCGACCCCTCGAAAAATCGAAACCGGAGCAAACCGCCTGATATGCGACCTCAAGGGTAGTGGTCCGCGGCCAACTGCTGAAGGACTTCGGTCTCCGTACGAGTCAGGGACAGCCTCCGGCGGATGGACCGTCGGATTACGTGGCGCGACAACGGTGCAACGCGAGCGAGGATGAGACCCTCGATGATCATGACTCCTTGGCCGGGGTCAAGGCGTATTTCCTCAGCAGACAGTTGCCTGTCCTCAGGGTCGCCATCGAAACTGAGGTCAGTGCGAGGAAGGTGAGTGAGATTGTCCTCAACGTGCCGCTCTATCATGATCCATTCGGTCAAGAAGTCTTCGTTCTCCTCCTTGCCACGCTGGTCCAGGAGGACTCTTGGTAGCCCAGCGGCCTTGCCCTCCGCCAATGCCAGCCGAAGGTCTTCGGTCGCCAATGCCAAAAAACGGCCCTTCATCGGATTAGAAGACTCCTGGGAGTCAAGTCTTAGTTCAGCCTTTAGCGTACGTAGGTGCGTCACGATCGCCTCCTCCAGGCGTCGCTTGGCTCGCCACGCGTTTCCGGCATCGATGGTTGCCTGCGTGTCCTTCCAGATCGAATAGAGAACACTGCCGATTGAAATGACAAGCGCAACGCTGCTGAGGATGACCGTCATTTGACCGGATTCTTGATCGCACAGGTGTCCATTTCGGCGCAAATGTCCGCCGCCAAGGCCTCTATGGAGGTCCTTCTCGATCGATGTGCTGCAAAACAGACCAAAGCGACTACGGCTGCCGCGCAAGCAGCTACCACTAGGATCGACCGAGTCCCCGCAGGGAGTCCGGAAGCGCTGTTTGGCAATACCAACCTAGCAAGGCACGCGGACATGGCCACACCAAAGAAGGCGAAGGCAGCGCCTACCCACGCCGACGGCGCTTGCCTGCCCAACTGGTTCTTAATCCGGCCGTGAATCCGGTTGTAACTGACTTCTGTCATGATTACCGCCCGCAGTTGCCTGTCTTGCGGCACAGTCATTGTTTGATAGATCGCGGCAGTGGCCCCCGCGTTATCAATCAGCGGACCCTGTGTCTGAGTCGACGAATCCGGTCCGCTCACAGTGGATTCGCCATGATTGGCGGGCGAGGCACAACACCCGAGATGACCGCATTGAACACCATAGTGTAGGCGCAGTTGTTACAGATGACCATAAAGACTGGCGTAGTGGGTCCGCTAAAAGACAGCCCGCCAATGGCCCCCGTCTGGTACTCGTTGAACGGTTTGAGTTCCGCTGTCTCCGAGATGGTCCACCGGTTCGTGCCGCAGATTGGACAGAGGCTTGGCTTCTTCGTCCACTTGGATCGAATCCATGCCTCGGCCTTCACACGTTGTTCGTGAGAGAGGCGAAAGGTGGGGTTAAATCCGAACGTCGCTTCATCGTTAGCAAGGGCTTCGTCGCTTGTTTCCGGCATAGGGAAAGCTTACGGCGTCCTTCTCCGGCAACGTTGTCTTACCTTGGCAAGCAGTGCACCGACAGGGGACGCGTCCTGACCTACGCTCCGGGACGCGATAGGGAGCAGGGTCCTCGTATCTGCGGGTAGTCAGACGTAACCTGAACTCGTGGGCGACATCCAGCGGGCGAACGCAGTCGTGGTGATGAGTCGGAAGTGTCCACAGTGCATCAAGGCGACCGAACTCAAGCTGAGCATTATGGCCGCCGCCGAGAAGGCCGCGCGCACCGACCGGATTTTGGATTTCTGCCCGCTACATCTCGCCGTGTTGCGAGCCGCCACCTAAGAGACGAGGTCCAGAGTGAAGGTCAAGGTCAAGAACTTCGCCGTCGAAATGGAAATCAAGACGACCGGGATGGAACTCGAAGTGAGGAGGCCCAACGATAGCGAGCAGGTCGGCGACTGCTACGTCACTAAGACCGGACTGACGTGGTGCAAGGGAAAGACCACGAAACCTAAGGGCGTCAAGATTTCCTGGGACGAACTAGGGCAACTGCTGGCGTCCAACAAAACCAAGGAAGCGGGAATACGAGCCGCCAAGGCGGAATCGTCACCGGATTAGACGGGATCATTGTTTCGGAACCTGGCGAGCGGTGTACCGAGCGAGTAAGTCTATCTGGGCCGCGCGTGAGTTCCACCGTGACCCTACGGGGACGCTGCTTGGCGTACTGGCGCCCGACCTGGGGCAGGACCTTGAGCGCCCCGGCGAGTCCCGCGGGGCTTGTCTGGCGTTCTTGCTTCATCCGATACCCGTGACGCTGCACGTCGAGACAGTGCTGGCATTGCTTCCCGTCGGGAGCAGCCAGGCGTAGGTGGCAATGGGAGCAGACAGCGCTACTGGCTTTCTTGCGCCGAACCCGGCGCCACCGGGTCATCGCTTCCTCGTGGGAACCCCGCGGTAGCGCCTCGATGTGTGCAAGTTCGGTTTCGAGCAGTTTTCGGAGTTCTTGCAGCTACCTACGCGCCTCGTGTCTACCCTGAGGTTGAATCCTCGCCGCTCGCCAGATCGAACTGCTCGCCCGAGCTTAAGGCTCATGGGAGCGGTTTCTGATTGCTTCTCCTACGCTCGCGGTACGCAGCCCAAGCCGCCGCAGCGCCAGAGAGCACCTGGCCGGGCATCCGCGACGAGCCGGGCCAGACCACCTAGATTGATCTTATGACAAGGACTAGCCGCTTCACGTCAGTCGAAGTCTGCGCTGGCGCAGGAGGGCAAGCCCTGGGCTTGCATCAGGCTGGGTTTCGACACGTGGGTCTCGTGGAACTCGACCCGTACGCGGTGGCCACACTGAAGCTGAACGGGGAGGAGTTCGGTCTCTGGCGTAACGATGCTGTGCATGAGGCCGACCTGCGTAACTGGAAACCACCTGAGGCGTGTTACAGCGCCGACCTTCTAGCAGGAGGGGTCCCGTGCCCTCCCTTCTCCATAGCGGGTAAGCAGCTCGGCAGGGATGATGACCGCGACCTCTTTCCGGCGCTGCTCGACCTAGCTGAGGAGTTGCAACCGCGAGCCGTCGTCATCGAGAACGTCAGAGGTCTGCTTGGTTCCAAGTTCGCTGACTACCGGCAACACGTCATCGACAGGCTTACGTCGATGCCTGGTGGTGGCTACCGTGTCTGGTGGAAGCTACTCGAAGCCCACGACTTCGGGGTGCCACAGTTACGCCCCAGGGCGGTTCTTGTAGCGCTTAGGCCGCGCGACGCCGCGTTTTTCATCCCCCCGCAAGGTGGACTCTCGGCTAGCGCGCCAACGGTCGGCGAAGCCTTGGTTTCTACGATGTCGCAGCGAGGATGGGAAGGTGCAACCGCCTGGGCCGCGGCTGCGGACCGGATAGCACCCACCATTGTCGGCGGCAGTAAGAAGCACGGCGGACCCGACCTCGGGCCAACCCGCGCACGCAGGGAATGGGCAGCCCTGGGAGTTGACGGCCTGGGCTTAGCGAACGAGCTGCCGGGGCCGGGCTTTGCGGGCATACCTAAGTTGACAGTCCAACAGGCAGCGATCATCCAGGGCTTCCCGGAGTGGTGGCAGCTCGCGGGGCGCAAGACTCACGCTTACCGCCAGGTTGGAAATGCGTTTCCCCCGCCCGTAGCGCAGGCCGTCGGTACCGCGATCCTCAATGCCTGGGCCGCGGCTGCCAAGGCGATCCCGCCCGCCGGTGAGGTCCCCGCAACGAGGGCGACGACAGCCGCCTGAGGGCGGTAACTGATGGCACCACGCCGGGACTCCGCCAGCGCCGCGAGCCGACAGGCCGTAGCGGACTGGCTGCGGTCAAAAGGCGTCGGGGCCATTTTCACGAGCGAGGAGCTGCGGGCAGCGCACCCGGGTGTGGTGCAAATCGACCGCAGGATGCGCGATCTCCGCGAGTGGGGCTGGGTCATACGGAGTAATCAAACGGACCCAAGCCTCACGCCTTCGCAGTACCGGCTGGACGTAGTCGGCGACGATTTGACCCCCGAGAACCACCGTCGCCCTATCAGCGGGAGAGTACGCCGCGAGGTACTCGATGCGGCCAACAATCGGTGCCAAGTGTGCGGCGTCGGGTCTGGTGAGCCTTACCCTGATGCTCCTGGCACTGTCGCGCGTTTGCAGATCGGCCACTGGGTACCGATTAACCAGGGAGGTAGCGCGACCGCGCGGGGTAACCTCCGCGCTGAGTGCCAACGCTGCAACGAAGGAATAGGCAATCGGACCGGTGCCATCGTCACGACCGAGAGCGTGAAGGCGCGGGTGCAGGCCCTCCCCCGGCAACAGCGGGCAGAGCTGCTCGGTTGGTTGGAACAGGGGAACCGGGAAGTACCCGAGACCGAGCGCCTCTGGTACGAGATCAGGCAACTCCCGCCAGACGCGCAGGCGTCGATACATGAGTTCCTCCGTAGCACGCTCGGCGGCCACTGAGAGCTGGGCGTCATCCCCAGGCGTTGCCTCGCGGATGCGGCAGCAACGGAACAAGCACACCAGCCCCGAGATCGTGCTCCGCAGAGTCCTCCACGCGATGGGTCTCAGGTTCCGGCTCCAGGCGCAGGTCGTGCCCGGCACCCGGCGGAGAGTTGACATCGTGTTCCGTCCGGCAAAGGTAGGCGTTCAGGTGTACGGCTGCTTCTGGCACGGCTGCGACCTCCATGGCCAGCGCCCGAACATCAAGAACCCCGGTTATTGGGTGCCGAAGATCGAACGAAACCGCGCGAGGGACGCAGATACAGGGCAACGGCTGGCTACTGAAGGCTGGGTCCTTGTTGAGGTCTGGGAGCATGACGATCCCTTGGTTGCTGCTAACGCCATAGCTGCTTTGGTGGCAAAGCGCCGGAAGTGCCATCGCGACCAGCTAGACGGCCCCTGAAGGACTCAGGAGGGGCCGCTCAGATTCTCCTCCAGCCGCTGACGCAGTTGGTCCCGTTGCCCAGGAGGGAGTACCCGAATGTCGTCGTAAATCCGATCCAGTCTTGTCCGTGTCCGCTGACCCAGTTCGAGCCATCGCAGGAGGTTGCGCTTGTCTGGGCCGCCTAAGGCGCGTATGCGTGGCCAGACATCTTCGACCGTCTCAGCGTTCGAGGCTTCATCCCTCATCGGTTCGTTGCAAAGGGAGCACTCGGCCCTCAGGTTGTCGAGGTCAGGAGGTCCGGTAAGTATGCCAGCCCGGAAATGACCAACCGTGATCACGGCGTGTGATCCGGGTTTCCCAGGGTACTCCTCACCGGAGCCAACACCGCAGATCACGCACCGGTTCCCGTCGCGAGCGAGAACCTGGCGGCGAACTGGGGCCGAGATCGACGCCTGGCGGAACTGCGCCTTGCCCAGCCAGATTGGGTGACCTTCCTTGTCGAAGCGGTACTGGCCTGGGGCCAGTGTGTTGTCGTCGCGGTGCGATGGGACCGACCACTTGTAGGGCCGCAGTGCTCGGAAACGGCGGTTGAAATGCTCTTGCAGGTTAGGTCGTCCGTCGTCCTCAGGGATGACGGCGCGGAGCCGGGCCATGGTCAGGATGTCGCCGATTTGGGCATTGAAGCGCAGCCACGCTGCCACCTTGACCTCAGCGCCAAACCGCATCCTCTTACCGGGCCAGTAAGTGAGTAGCCACCACAGGGTCCCGTCCGGTGCGTAGGCGTCGGGCGGGTATTCAGGCACTTCCTTATTCTGGTGAGCGAGGATGCAGATTGCGCGGATGTCGATCATGTCGAGGCTCTCGCCAGTCAGGCAGACTGGAACTCATGAACGACGCGAATGTTCGTGAAACAATCCCGCTACCCCGGGGCTGCTCACGGCAGCCAACAACGGTGAGCTGGATGTTTGGACGCCGAACGCGCGGACGCTCCTACGCAAGTTAGAAGGCACGGTCAGCGCCTTGGAACTGATCATGAACGCCGACGGAGAAAGGTGACCAAGTGAGTGTCGCGCTGCCACAGCAACGCCTTCCTCCCGTGCTGCTCGGGTACGGCAGGCACAGTGTTGCCAACCAAAGGGTGACTTGGAAGCCGTCGCCCTTCTGGGCTGGTGTATTCGCGCGCCGCCCAGCTCTCCTCAACAAACTGACCAATGAGGTCGTCGAGCACGGTGGCATCCGCCGCGCCTTCGTGCACGGACTCGCGTTCGACGATCCGGTTGACCTGTTTCTTGCCACGATGGCCTGGGGTTTCGGCGTCAAGAAACCGTGGCATAAGTCGCAGCAAGCCCTACCGCTGACTTCCGCAGCGCAGGCCGCCGCCGCCGCTGACCTCGGGGCCATCGTCAACCAGACCCAGTTGAGTGGCGCTGGAGCTGGTTGGGACGCCGGTACCGGGAGGAACAAGGTCCCTGGCCTCGGAACGTCGTTCCTGACGAAGCTTCTCTACTTTTCCGGGTACACGGTCGACTGTCCAGGGAAGCGACCCCTGATACTCGACCAGAACGTTCTCGCTGGCTTGGTGCTTGCGCAGCCAGGGCGATTCCCGAAGTCGATAGGCAGGGTCTCGAAGGAGCAATATCTCGACTTCCTGGAACTCGCTGAGTACTGGGCGAGTGACCCCAGTTGGAACGAGACTCCTGAGGTTGTTGAGTTCGCGCTGTTCAAGACAGGGTAGATGGGCAGTAGCTGGCAGCGGGTCCGCACGCCAAAGTAGTTGCCCTATCCGCGACGCTGTCTGGCGTCGGCAATACGGGAGGACCCGATCCGTGAGCAGTACACGATTGACGCGAACAGAGATGCTAGAAGCCGCCGAGACAATCCGCCGACTGCTCGACACCCTCCGTGCTGGCGAACTCACCGCGCCCGCGATGCTCGTCGCTCGGTTAGAGGGCGCGCTCGTTGCACTGGAGGTGGTCGCGACCGGACGCGCTCCCACTCCTGACGACCTCCTGAAGGGTGAGTCTTTACACGAGACGAAGGATTCCAACAAGCGGCGCGTGCCAATACGAGACCCAATCGGCTCGGCGTGGGCCGTGTGTGGCTCCCGAGGTGACGACTCAGAAGCTTCGGCCAACCAGCAGGCAAACCTATATGGACAGACATGATAACTGACATTATACTGTCTGTATAGACCTCATTTCCGCAGCTCAAGATAGCCCTATATCGACCTTCGAAACCGCTGCAATGGCGCGTAATGTCAGGGCCGCCTTCTTGCTTTCGTACTCGGCGAAACACACTCGACGCGCTTATGCGAGCGATCTGGAGGACTGGTTCGCCTTCTGCGAGACGATGAGCGTCGACCCACTGGCTGCGAGCCGTGCTCACGTGGACACGTGGGCGCGCAGCCTTGCCGAAATCGACGGCAGGACACCCGCTACGGTCGCCCGCAAGCTGTCCGCCGTCTCGGGCTTTTTCCGCTACGCGTTGAACGAGGACGTGATCGGCCGCAACCCCGTCGCTGCGGTGCGAAGACCCAAAGTAGGCAGCGACACACAGTCAACGGGGCTTGATCGGGACGAAATGGCATCGCTTATCACGGCCGCGCGCACGGACGGTCTGAGGAGTCACGCTCTGGTTCTCCTGCTTGCTTTCAACGGCCTGCGAATCTCCGAGGCACTTGGGGCGGATGCGTCGGATCTCGATACCGAGCGCGGTCATCGCGTTCTGAGGATCAAGCGGAAGGGCGGAAAACAGGCAACTGTGCCACTCGCCCCGCGTACGTCAGAAGCCCTAGACGCCTATCTGGGTGGACGAAACATGGGACCCCTCTTCTCTACCTCGACAGGTGCTCGACTCGATCAGGCAGCGGTGTGGCGATCTCTCCGGCGACTTGCGAAGACAGCAGTCCCAGCAAAGGCGACAAGCTTGCATCCTCACGATCTGCGGCACGCGTTCGTGACGCTCTCGCTTGATGCTGGCGCCAGTCTGCGAGATGTCCAAGACGCTGCCGGGCACGCAGACCCCCGAACGACGCGTCGCTACGACCGGGCCCGGTACAACTTGGATCGACACCCGACCTACGCGCTGGCAGGGCTGATTCAATGACATCAGCGCAGTGGCGAGAGTCGAGTTCCGACGTTCGCAAGGCGTCATTGTTCCTCTAGGGCCCGCACACGGCGGTCACCCGTCTTACGCGAGTGGCACACCTGGGAGAATGAAGATGATGTCCATCGAGATTGAAACGGCAGAGGCACTTCGCGGTATCGACGACCTGCGCCGTCTCATCTCGGCCGTCGTTCACGCCAGCGACCACGACGAGGCTGACTGGATCGAATGGAAATCGACGCTAGACCTCGCGGGCAAGGAAGGATGCTTCCAGGTTGCGCGTGCGATTCTTGGTCTCGCTAACCGGTTACCGGAACGCGCCCTCCTGACTTGCGGAGGACTCGGGTACGTCATAGTGGGCGCCGAGCCTGGTGGTCTGACTGGAATCGCCAGCGTTGACCCTGCGACATTGGATCAGATCATCCAGCCGTACCTGGGAGGGGTAGAAGGGCCAGTTTGGGCACCCCACTATGCGTCCGTAGAGGGGAAGACGGTGCTGGTTGCCGTCGTCGAGGCACCGAGACCCGGCGACAAGATCTTCACGCTGCGCAAGGAGTTCGACAAGTACCTCTCTGGAACCGTTTTCGTTCGCAGGAACGGACTGACGGTCCAAGCCAACGCGAGTGAGCTTGATGCTTTGCAGGTGCGTTTGAAGGGAGCGACTGTCTCCGCTTCGGATCTAGAGGTGTGCCTCGTCGGAGACGTACCGGTTGCGTGGCTGGACGAGTCTGCCGCTATCCAAGCAATAACGGAGATGGCGGCTCCGCAACGCGATCGACTGGTGGCCGAGGCCAACGCGGAGGAGCAGCGACGACACCCGCCGACCTACGACACAGGGAAGTTGTCAGCTCTTGGAGTCCAAATGCCTTCTGCGGCCCAGCAGGCTGTCTTCAAGGCGATGGCATCATCGCTAGCTGGCCTCGGTGACCTTCTCGGAGAACCCGATCCGCGCACCCTGAGCGAATATGTGGCAGAAGTGGATGACTGGGCCAACCGTCTGGCCGCGACGACGAAGGACGGGCTTCTGGGACGATACTTTTCGGCGGGGCATGGTGTCGTCACCGTGCAGATTCGGAACCTGAGCCAGCGTTTCTTGCCCGACGTCGAGCTTGAGGTGGTCATAACTTCGGACCGTGCCACCTTCTTTGACGAGAAGCCAAAGTTCGAGCACTTACCCGAACCGCGGAAGTATGGCGAGCGCAAGCCGCCCCGGAGTCTGAACGTGGCGTTGCTTTCCACGATGATTCCGGCCGCCAACCTGCTGCCAAGACCTCTTCCGCGCCTCTCCGTCGAGAGTCCGGTACGGATACGATTTCGCGTCGGTGATGTACGCCCAGAGAAGACAGAACTGAGTGCAGCGCTCTACCTGTTCGTTCCCGAATACCCGGAGAGCGGTGCGTTGGGAGCGAACTGGAGCTGTACGGTCCGAGGCGTGGATGCTGTGCTTACCGGCAACTTCGAGGTGCCAGTGACAAAGGACCCGGTGGACTTTCGACAGTTTCGGATGCCGGATGACTTAAGCTGACCTCGCAACGAGAGTCGTGTGCCCCTTCAGTCGCTTCCACGACCATCCGTGCAAGCCGGTTATCTCTTCCAGTCGAACTCTGTGGTTCAGAGCGACTTCCCGTGCTTGACTAGTGCGAACTCGACAACCTCTGGAGTCTCGACCGGCGCCAGTCGGGCAGCCGGGGGATCGGTTCGCGACCGACCCATGGGAGGCCCTGCCACTCGTCGTCGAGCTGACCCAGGCCCTCACTC
>Ga0326728_10022203_pt1 | contig 11816 bp, 8 predicted proteins | sample MB3enrmetagenome_FD_207602 | JGI IMG/M metagenome (GOLD analysis project Ga0326728, IMG submission 207602) | Lab enriched peat soil microbial communities from McLean, Ithaca, NY, United States - MB31MN | ecosystem: Environmental > Terrestrial > Soil > Wetlands > Peat | place: USA: New York... | reverse complement strand
GTTTGATGAAGAACGGTTTGATAAACTTAGAAAGTATAATGTTCACACGGCAATCAGCATAGACGGAAACAAGGAATCAAATGAAATTATTCGACGCAAAGGCAGCTATGACAAAGCAGTACACGCTATGAAGAAGCTCTCCGAAGTTGGATTACTAGACTGCTTGGTCACAACCATGACTAAGTATAACATCAAGCATATGGCGCACCCTGCAGCACTTGCAGAGGAATACAAAGCCCGCATGCTTGTTTACCACAACCTAGTTCCAGTTGGCAGAGCAGGAAGCAATATGCCTGACTTGGCGCCGACGCCGGAACAATATGAGGAAGCTTTTAACGAAATATACGACATCCAAAGAAAACTTATGGGCAAAGTTAAAGTCAACGTTTACGCGCCCTTCTACGCCAGAATCGTGCGCCAGAAAAACCCAGTTGACTTCTGGGACTGGTATAATGAGGGCTATCTCGGAAAATGCACCATCGGCGGCAACTATGTTGGCATAACAGAAAACGGTGATTACCGCAGCTGCGGTTTCCATGAAGGCTACCGCTTAGGCAACGTTAAAGACAAGAAATTAACCAAGGTTTGGGATGACCTGCAAAAAAGTGAACTGCATCTAAAGTTGCGTGACAAGAGAAACATTAAGGGCAGATGCGGAGTTTGTGAGTATCGAGAAATCTGTGGCGGATGCAGAACACGCGCTGAATACTACACGGGCGACCTGTTCGAGTCAGACCCAGCCTGCAACTACATACCAAAGCTGCTTCAGGAAGACCCAAAAGCCCTCATAAAACAATAAACGCACAATTTTTTTCTCGAACATTCTTCTTTATTTTCAAGTTTGCGTTTGATTGTAATTGCTTAAGATTTTGAAGACGTCGTACCTATCGTTTGAATAAATTAGTTCTAAAAATGGGCAGCTGGCCATATTGCTGTTGAGCTGGTTTTTGTCATAAACGATGAATTCAATGTTATTTTCTGCGATGTAGTCCTTAAAGTCTGAGGTGGATACTGTAAATTGGCTGGGTTTGAAATTGAAGAGGCTTTCCAGTTCGTTTGGCTGCAATGTCGGAAAACTGTTTTTTGAAAGGGTAAGAACTTGATATTGCCGTGTAACTGTCTGGTTAACGTTGACTTCGTTGAATTGGTATTGGAATCTCACAGCATCTATTTGTCTACTTGCCAAGGCACCGATGTTTCCCCAATCAGGCAAATTAGTAAAATTAAAGGCGAAAGCTATTTGGTTTTTATCGTCATAGAGACCTATGTAATTATCCTTTAAGTCTGAACTTGTAAAATTAACAACTGCCCAAGCTGTTCCTTCAGTAGTTTTTGAAGACACATTCCATGGGTTAACCCAATTCATTAATTGAGGTATTTGGGCTTCATCAAAGTCAAAATGAAGATCAAAATAAGTGGTTAAGTATAATGTTACATTAGAGATGTCGTTACTTAAGGGAGTGACAGACCAAGAGACATTGATTGGGTAACTGTCATTCTGAACAAGCAGTGTCTCCGTTAATTTCACATAGTCATTGAAGTACAAGAACTCAATCTTTGCGGGGCTACTTTGTTCATCAAAAGATACCTCGCTGCTTAAATCAGAAAGAGCAAATTTGTAATTTGTACCATTTTGCGTGAATGAGATAAAATCGCCAGCGGTAGAAGAATACGACACTCGATACCAGACTTCATTGATGGAGACATAATTTTCTTCGTCAATATCACCATTCGCTTCGTAAGCCTTCACCGAAGTTTGAGGGCCCTGAATTGAATACGACAGACTCAAAACGGACTGGGCAATATTATTTGTTCCTTCGCCCGCGTTGGTTTGTGCAATTACGGTTTTACCAGAAAAGATTGAAAACCAAAAGCCTGGAATTTGAGTGTCCACAACTGTTGCGTTGCTGGGATAGTTTTGTTCAAGCCAAACTCCGGCGTCATACGCTTTTATGTCGGTTGTCGAATAGAAAACACTGGCTTGCATGATTTTTCCATACACGACATTTGACCGACCGACGAGCATTAAACACATCAATACAATTAAAGAAACAGCCGCTATGGTCAACCCGTTTTTACGGAAACTTTTTTTGTTTTTGGCATAGTAAGCTGTGAACTTTTCTTCAATAAAGACAAGGGAAACAGCCGCAAAAATTGCCATTGGAGGCGTCAAATAGTAAATGAACCATTGAAAAGGCATGTACAAACCAAAAATGTAAGATTCAGCGAAAAAAAGAGGAACAAAGAAAATAATCATTAATATCGCATAAAAAATCAGCTTCTTTTGTCTTTTTAAAAGATAATATGAAATAAAAATGCCGCTTAAAGCAAAGAAAATTATGAAACCGAAATTGACCAAGAAAGAATTAAAACTTACTGCTGGAATCTGGGTAGCATAGCTTTTTTCGGCAAAAAACACGTATTCGATGACAAGACCAAGATAAGGAACCATAGCTTGAAAATAATAGAGGAAGAATGCTATTCCTCCGCCTAATATTAACGCAACTACAACTTTGAGGTAGGCACCTTTGGATTTTATTAGCATATAGAGCAGGATTGGAGGTAACATTATGACGGCAAGAAACGCTGCAAGCTGATGAGATAAAACAACACCGAAAGCAGCAAAAAAAGTGACTGCAAGATACCCGAATTGCTCTATTCCTAAAGTTAAATAAAGAAACACCAAGAGAATAAACGTTATACCAAGCACTGTCGTGTAGCCTCCCCATGCGTTGACCTCGTAGATAGGGAAACACATCAGCAACAGAACAGCGGCTACAGCTCCGATTTTTTTGTTAAAAAATCTTCTACCAATCAAATAAACAGAGAGGAACAGCAGCCAATCAATTATTACCGCTAAAGCTTTCACTAAAAAGATCTGTTGCCCAATGCCGGTTGCACCACTCAAAGAAATAAGCATTGCGAGCAAAAGCTCGTAAAGCGGAGGGGTCCAGCCTAAGTTAACTAAAGGGATTTTTCCTGTTTGCAGGAAGATTTGGGCTTTTTCCAAATGAACAGCAGGGTCGTTTCCTAACACTACGCCATTCATTGATATTTGGGTGTAGAAAATGATGAAAATAAGTACAGAGAAAACAGTGATAAAGGCGATTTCAAGTTGTCTCTCTGTCAATTTACCCATCAAGGCTTATAGCTATCCCCCGACTAGAGTAGCATTAGCTTTAACCTTAAAGATGGCAACTTCATTGTTAATAAATACAAGGTTAAATGCGGGATCATCAGCAAATTTGGGGTTTAACTCAAAATCGCGATTTGCAATATAAGAAACCGAATATTCTTGCATAGCTGCTTGGTAATCGAACGTGTACATAGGCAAAGCGACAGCTGGTTTTTGAGCGGTTTGAACATTATCGGTTAACGTTTGGTTGAGGCTTGCTGGGTTTTGTATGTCGGATTCAGAAACTGGGTAGAGTCCAACTAATATTTGAATTTCTGCTGTAGATTTGCCTTGTAAATTGTAGGATAATTCTGTAACGCATGGATTTTCTGAATTAAATGAGGAAATTTCTGGCTGATTTTCAACAAAAATTAATTGGCCACATTCCTTTATGCCAGCATCGAGCATTGCAACTGTATTTTCGCTCGGTTGTAAAAATTCGCCTTGGGAGTTTAGAATGAAATTAATCCAATCTAAGGAAACATTCTGATTGTTACTCTGGATTGCTATGGTCATATTTGCGAAGGTAACTCCTTTTGAGACGGTTAAGATTTCTGAGTAATTGAAGTCGCTGTTTCCTTTGTTAACTATGATTGATGGATTATCGGTTTGTGCGCCGACGAGTTGCATGTTGGTTACAGGGATCTGTGTTATGTCAGTGGATTGAACAGACCCACCATTCTGCGAAAGCAGAGTAATCTCGCTATCATTAAACTGGAAAAACGAGATGGGAAAAGGGGTCCAGTTAACGTCAGCTAAAAACTCGGGATTATGTCTACCAATGTATCCGCCATCTTCCCTAACCTGAATGTAACCATTATCAATTATGTAATCCGTGTCAAGCAGATTAGCAGCAACAGTGGCTACCGGCAACTCTTGGTCAACCGTCAAATATTGTGGGGAAACCGCGCTCAAAGTTGGCCGCTCAGCAAAACCGCCAAGCCACCACCCGTAAAGGGCATCGGAAACAAAAACTGAGCCAACTGGCGTGTTTTGCTTAGCCCACTCTATTGCTTGGTAGCCAGGGTTGTTCATAACTTGGTAGAAACTTTGGATAGTGACGCCTTCCCAAGGAGTCAGAAAGAGTGGAAAGACGAAGAGTAAGATAAGCAAGAAACCCAATAAAAAGGTTGAGTAAATTGTTTTATGGGTTAGTCTGCTTGAGATTCTCGATCTTAGCTTGTTTACGTTCTTCTTTGTTTTCTGCATTTGACTAGTTAAAGCACGGTAGGTATCTACCACTTGTGCAAAGTATCCTGAGGCGTGATCAATCATCACAGCGAAGAGTATTATGACGGGTAAAACTAGGAAGTATAGAAACCGATTATAATCCACAAAAAGCCCAAACATGAAGCCCTGTGTTAGCACTAAAGGAACTAAAAGCCACATGATAAGAAGAAACGTTGGAAGCGAAAAAAATCGTCCTTTGTATTTTTTCGATAACAAAAAATACGGCAAAAGACAAGCAAAAAGTGCTAACACTATCTCAAGAGAAACCACTCGTGTTGCAAGCAATGCCCGGTTAATTTCAGCAACCTCGGTAAACGATGAGTTGGCACTTAAATATGCAGGCACTGCCTTTGCTAGAAAAGGCGAAACAAGGACGGCTCCGCCAAATATTGGCAGCAACCAATAGAGGACATTTTTTCTTGATGTACCGAACGTTTTAGGTGAAACCATTACACAGAGCACAGTACCCACTGTTATAACTAAGAAAACGGCCGCGCTCAAAGAGTGAGTTAAGAATATTGAGCCCACTAAAATAGAGGTTGATACAAGAAAAGGCGTTAGCGAAAACCTGTCTCTTTGAAGAAAGAGATAGAAAGTTACTGGAATCAGAAGCAATGTGATTACGTTGGGGTAGCCTCCCCACATGAGCATTTCAACATCAAAACTTGAGACCGCTACTAAAAATGCAACGATTAAAGCGGCTGATTCACTCCATACAGTTCGAGTTATCAAGTAAGCACATAATACAATAAGCGAAGAGAATAAAGCCACAATAATAGTCTGCGCCATATAATCGGACATTCCAGTCATCAGTATTAATCCTGCAGCGAAAATGTGGTATCCTGGAAAAGTCAAGGACACGCCTCCGCCCATCTGGTAGTAATCCGTTAGGAAATTTGTGTTGCCTGACTGCGTAATTGAGTTGATGACGCTGGCGTGTAAGCCGATATCAGCACCTGGCGGGAATGTTTGCCAAAGCATCAGAGTTATACGGTAAATAAACGCGAAAGCGAAAATGAGCAGTAGCAAGACATGCTTTTTGGTTGCTTTGAACATTTACCCCCCGCCTTTCCGAATTTATCCTTTCGCATTTGATGAAATTATTAGTCAAGCTTAAATATGAAATTCGAGTATAAAAAGCCCAGAGTAATAAAAAGGAAAAAAGGTGTTTAAATGTCATGGCTTAAATCTATGATGGAAAAAGAGCCTCCTGAACCAGAACATCCATTGGGGACAATCGTAATAGGCAATATTGAACCAGATATGCATGACACCGCAAAAGAAGCAGTTAGAAGGTCACTGAAACGCGCAGGATTCAAAACAATTGACGTTGGAAAAAGCGTTGCACCGCAAGTTTTCGTTGATAAAGCAAAAGAAAACAACGCGGACATAATTGCAATTTCAGTAAACACAGTGCCTGCAAAAAACAATCTTCCGAAACTAGACGAAGCATTGAAGGCAGCCGGATTAAAAGGCAAAGTCGCAGTAATCATGGGCGGCGCTGCAGTCAAAAAAGAAGACGCTGACGCAATAGGCGCACTCTTTGGTAAGAACAAGGAAGAGGCCCCCGAGTTAGCAAAGAAAGCTATGGGTATGGTTAAAAAATAAATCCATCAGATGAGGAAAAATGTCCTTTAAATTCAATACGAAACAAAATATCTATACTATAGGAAGAGCGAAGGTAGGCGGCCAGCCAGGGGAATTACCCACTTTTCTGATTGGCTCTATCTTTTGGCTAGGCCAGAAGATGGTTCAAGATGCAAACAAAGGCATTTTTGATGCACAAGAGGCAGAAAAAATAATTAATACTATGCAAACTCAAAGTGACATTACTGGTGTACAATTCGCTTTAGACATCGTTGGAACAACTGAGCCAGCTTTTGAGAAATACATTGACTTTGTAGCAAAGCACAGTGATGCACCATTGATGCTCGATGCAATGAGCCCTAAGACACGTATGGCAGCAGCCGTAATGGCTAAAAAAATGGGTCTTTCAGACAGATGCCTGTATAACTCAGTGTACAAAGGAGTCACCGATGCTGAATTAGCGAATTTGAAAGAAAGCGGAGTCCAAATGTCCATAGTGCTCGCTGACAATCCAAAGGACAACAGCCTCGAAGGAAAGATGTCTGTTATAGAAGAAGCATTAGCATTAGCTGCCAAAGGTGGAATCACAAAGCCTCTGATCGACACAGGAATTCCCGCGTTTGCTCCAGACATGGGCACTGCTGTAAGAACCATCCCCATAATGAAAGAGAAGTATGGTCACCCCGTAGGATTAGGCAGCGGAAACGTTGTCACAACCATGGGTTGGGTTAAAGCGAACTTCGCCAAAGAATTCCGCCCTGGATGCAGAACTGCCACCAACTCGATAATGCAAACAGCAGGCGCAAACTGGCTAATGATCGGACCCGCGGAACAAGCAGAATGGATATTCCCAGCCGTTGCAGTAACCGACGTATACATTGCATCAGCCGCAGGAGACCTCGGAACAAGACCACTAGAAGAAACTCACCCAATCTACAAGGCTTTCATGTAAAACTACTTCCTTTATTTTTTATTTTTGAAGTGTTAAAAACTGAAACCAATAAGATGGCTTGAAATTATCGTCGCTTTCACAGCTTTAACCTTACTAATAACTTATCTTATACCAAGCAACTCATTATTTGCCGTTTTTCGTTACGTTTTCGGTTTTGTTTTTGTCACATTTTTGCCAGGGTACTGTTTAGTTAATATTTTGTTTATGCACAGAAACAAGCTTGATTTCGTAGAAGAATTAGTGTTGTCGGTTGCGTTAAGCTTCGGCTTAGATGGGCTTGCAGGTTTATTCTTAGGTCTCTCACCCATCGGGATCAACTTCACTTCGATAACAATTTCGCTCAGTGTATTAGTGTTAGTTCTTGCTGTAATTGTTTTTATAAGAAGGACAAGAGAACCTCACTCGCAAACTCCTGAGCAAGTAAGCGCCTGAAGTTTTAGTTTCTGCGTTTCTTTTCTAGCAACAGGTCCAAGAAAAAAGTAAATGTTAACACTAAGTCACTTATATCTAACCTGTTTCTGTGGCTCCCGCAGCATAATTGGAAATTTGTTGTTTCAACATTTTTCCATCTCAAACTCTCTTAACCCTGTTTTCTCGACTAACTAAGAAAACAATATATTGCATTCAAACGTAGAAATCCACCTGCAGAAGGGGCACACTTCAACATGAAAATTACGCTAGTTAATCCTCCTTATCCGCCAAGCGTACACTCGCATCCACCATTCATTCCGTTGGGGATTGCGTATTTAGGTGCGGTTGCAGAAAAAGCAGGCCACGACGTTACAGTCATCGACTGCCAAGCAGAAAAACTCACCTACGATGGCTTCCGCCAACGAATCAGCCATGTTCCATCAGACGTTATCGGCGTAACAGCTACCACGTTGCTCTATAAATCTGCAATGCAGTTAATCGACATAGCTAAAGAGGTTCAACCCGATGCAGTAACGATGCTTGGCGGGTCACACGGCACCTTCTGGGATGAAAATGCCCTCAACGAATACCCAAGCTTAGATATGGTCGTTCGCAGAGAAGGCGAAGCAACCTTCATAGAACTCCTCGATAAGCTCCAAACAGAAAACAGCTTCGACAAAGTTTTAGGCATTACTTTTCGCAGCAAAGAGGGCAAAATCAGCCGGAACCCAGACAGACCCTTCCTTGAAGACTTGGATGCCCTGCCTTTTCCAGCACACCATCTTCTGCCGCTTGACTCATTAAAACGAATGGGCAAAATACTTTTTCCCCTAATCACAAGCCGAGGCTGCGTTTACTGGTGTGACTTCTGCAGCACCGTCCGCATGTTCGGCAGAGGATACCGCATGCGTAGCCCCAAAAATGTCGTCGACGAAATGGAGTTAATTCACAAGAAGTATGGTATAACCCAGGTTACATTTTACGATGATGCCTTCACCGTCAACAGGGAACGGGTTGTGAAAATCTGTGAAGAACTCCACCAGAGAAAACTGGATTTAATGTGGGACTGCGGAACACGCGTCGACATGGTAGATCGCGAACTACTCGAAACCATGCGTGACGCAGGTTGCATAGCTGTTTGGCTGGGAGTAGAATCAGGCTCTGAAGCCATCTTAGGTGCGATGAACAAACGCATAAAGCTTAACCAGACACGTTTAGCGTACAAAACTGCACATGACGTTGGGTTAATGACCATAGCCAACGTTGTACTGGGTTTCCCAGGTGAAACAGAGCAGACCGCCCGAAAAACCATAAACTTCGTCAAGGAATTGAATCCTGATGATGTAGGCTTCTACGTTGCAACACCTTATCCTGGCACGCCAATGTATGATCAAGTCATCAAGAACGGCTGGTTAAGAGTCACTGATTTCAACAAATACGACACTGCCACACCAACCTTTGAAACACCGTCGCTTAGCATCAAGAAACTGGCAGAAATCCGCTACAAAGCTTACCAGGAATTTTACTTACGTCCAGGCTACGTTCTGAAGATGATGCGCAGAGGCGGAACCTACGGCGTCTCAGCCGTGAAAACATCAGCTGCTTACGCACTAAGAGCCATGCACATCAAACTTTCGTAGTTTTTTCTCAAATTTTTAGGATTGTTGAAGAAAAGAAATATCTTTCTTGATTAAACCAAGTAAAAAATTGTTAAATAAAAACGAAAAATGGGGAATTTAGAAGAGTTTTTCCCATCTGTTGAAGAGTTCTAGGACTTCGTCTCCGCCGTAGCCTTCGAGTTCTTTTCGCCATTCCTTGTCGGCGACGGCTTTCTTTTGGAACTCCTGTATCCACTGTGCCTTTTCAGCTAGGAATATGATGCCGTCGATGCCGGTTCTTGCCGCTCTTACAGCCACGGTCATTATTTGCCTATGTGGTGCGACTGTCTCCCAGGTTTCGTTTGGACCCCTTACGTAGAAGTTTACGAATATGGGTTTTTTGAGGAAGCTTTTGTAGCCTCTTGCGATGGTTTCCCAGTACCATGGAGTCGGGTAAGCCTTGCTGAACATGGGGATAACGAAGTAGTCAGCGTACTGCGCCATGGCTTCGAAGTCGTAGCCGAACCGCATTTTGCCAAGCAACGGGTCAGGCAAACAGTTTACGAATAAGGGCTTGTTTTTGACTACGTCTCGGACTTCGCTGAGGAATTCCGTTACGGTTTTGGCTCTCCAGTCAACCCAGTTCAAACCGCTTTGGCGCCATTGTTCAACGCAGCGTGGGCAGGTGCAGAAGTCGCGTTCAGCAAAGTGTTGGCTGCTGATGCTGATGCCAGGAGTCACTTTGGCTGATTCAGCTATGATTTTTAGGTTGTATTCTCTGGCTTCTGGGTTAGTCATGCATACGACGTCCCAGCGGAGGTTGTATTTTTTGTTGGGGCGTAGAGCTGGCCCGTCTTTGCTGACAGAGACCCAGTCTGGGCGTTTCGCCGCCATGTAATTGTCGCCGAAGCATGCGATGTTAGTGTACATTTTAGGGTTAGGTTTCCCAACGATTCCAGACTCTGATTTTAAACGATAGAAGTTATAATCGACGCCTTCAGCAGGCTCAGGTTGATAAAGAAATACGCCGAATTTCAAAGTTTAATTCACCATTTTAACTATTGTTTTATTACCGAATAAAATTGCAGGTTATTTAAGTCTTTTCGGTTGACCCTTGAAGAGAGCTTCTCTTACAATACTGATTAAAGCATATTTTAGGAAGGGAGGCAAATCAACCGAATCGTAACTTGGCGCCTTAGAGCAATCCAGCTGAGAATGGGCAAGGTTGCCAAAGCATTTACTTAGCTCCATTAAATCTCCAAACTCTGCAGGCAACAGGTTCTTTTTAAAATCATCATCCAACCTTGCCGCCGCCAACAAATAAGCACTAGCAAGCGGTTTATTTTTCAAAATTTTAGCCAAATCCTTCTCATCAACCTCTAAACCGTCAACTTTGGATAGTTCGGCGGCGAGTTTCTCCAGCGGAAGATGCCTCTCTTTAAGCCTATCTAAAACGGTTCGGCAAGCCCAGATTGGCTCCTGCTTGATTAGAGCTTCAGTAACGGCTTTCCTTGCACAATACCCGACCAACTTGCCCAGTTTCGACGCTGGACCGCCATAACTGACTGCCTTACCTTGGCTTGTCGATGCTATGGTCACGCTGTCAGTTATTGAGCCTGTAGCACAGTCACCAGTGTACCTGCTTCGAACGTCAAAATCCCTCAGTGCCGCCGACTTCGCCTCCGTGGCGGTAATCAGCGAAGCAACCATGCAGCTTTCCGTTGGGTTCCCGTCGATTAAGACGATAATATTTATTGTGCCCACGATTTCTTGAACATTCATTTCTTCGCCCGAGGATTCACCGTGCGAGCAGCCCGCGGTAGCGGCGACGCTGACTGAAAAATCATCAGCTTTCTTCGAGACTAAACTGTAATTGGTAATCTTCGCAGCCGTGAGCATGGCAAGATAGTCTTTGGTGAATCCAAGCTTTGCCGCCGATGAAGTGATAAGTTCCAGCGGGTCAAGGTGCAGGGAACGGTCATTATACCCTTCCGGCACGCCTACGTTGAGCACAGCTTTAACCTGTTTGCACCCGCCGTTAAAAATTGCAGAACTCACAGTCATTAAAGCTTTATCCGAAAATACGGCTAGCACATTGTCTTTGATGATTAATTTAGCGCTGTCTGCAAGGTTAAACTGTTCCATGCCAGCTCCCCATATTAACTATTTCACTTTGGGTTTGCTAGGATTTATAGTAATGGCTTTTGATGGGCACAGGTTTATGCAGACGTCACATCGAGTGCATTCCGCAATATTAATCACCTGTGGTTTTTTGTTTTTGCCTTCTTCAAAAACGCCCTGCGGGCAAACGCCGACACAGATAAGCCCTGTGCAGGGAGCACATTTAGAGGTATCAATGATAATAAAGGATTTATGCTGTTTGCCCATGCGAATCAACAGTTAAATAAGCACCAAGAATATATTGTTTGCGCGCATCTGGTAAGAGACCATGAAATTAGGCTTAGTCACCTATACGCCTGAAAAAGTCGAGGGCTTTGATCTTCACGTTTACTATTCAAAATGGGCAGATGGGCAACTTTTTCCAGCAGCAAAAGGCATGCAGAATGACATTACCGCGTTTTGCGATGCTAAAGCCATCAGGGAAAATCCGGACATAGTTGCTATCTCAAACAGTGGTCCAGCGCTGCGCAAGAATAGAAGATCGAATTTGGCTTTTGACTTTGTTTGCCCAACAAATCCAGAGTACAGAAAAAAAGTGTTAGACTACATCGAGAGCCTAAGCAAAGAAAACATCATGGGCGTAACCTTGAACCTCTACCATTTTCCAGACCAAGAATTCTGCGTCTGCCCCAGATGCGTCGAATTGTGGAAACAAAGCGGCTTAAACTGGACGCAATGGAGA
>Ga0326728_10022202_pt1 | contig 11817 bp, 9 predicted proteins | sample MB3enrmetagenome_FD_207602 | JGI IMG/M metagenome (GOLD analysis project Ga0326728, IMG submission 207602) | Lab enriched peat soil microbial communities from McLean, Ithaca, NY, United States - MB31MN | ecosystem: Environmental > Terrestrial > Soil > Wetlands > Peat | place: USA: New York... | reverse complement strand
TCGCGGGCGTTGATGCAGAGGTTCATAATGACTTGCTCGATCATGCCTGGGTCCGCCTCCACCCAGACCTCGGTGCTCGGCAGCCGGGTGGATAACTCGATTTGCTCGCCCAGCAACCGGCGCAACATCTTCAGGGAATTGTCCAGGAGCGAGTTTAGTTCCACCAACCGGCTTTCCATCGTCTGCCGCCGGCTGAACGTCAAGAGCTGCCGCGTCAGGCCGGTAGCGCGATCCACACCCTGCTTGAGTTCCACCAATCCTTCCCGCAACTCCGGGGTCAAGTCGGGGTCCACCAACATGATGCCCAGGTTCAGCACACTGGCGGCCAGAATATTGTTGAAATCATGGGCCACGCCCCCGGCTAACTGGCCGACCGCCTCCATTTTCTGCGCCTCGATCAACTGCCGCTCCAGGATCGATACCCGCGTGAGGTCATGTTTGGTGGCCACAAAACTAATGATCTCGCCGTTGGTATTGCGAATCGGCGTAATGGTGGCGTCCTCTTCAAACAACGTCCCATTCTTGCGCTGGTTGATGAAATGCCCGCGCCAAACCTGGCCCTGCAAAATGGTCCGCCACAGATTCCGGTAAAACTCCGGCGGCTGTTTACCGCTCTTGAACAGGGCCGGGGTCCGACCGATGATTTCATCGCGCCGGTAACCGCAAGTTTTCTCGTAGCCGCTGTTGATATAAACCACCTTTCCCTTGAGATCCGTGAACATGATGCCTTCCACCGACTGGTCAATGGCCACCATCAGACGTTGCGTGGCTTCTTCGGCCTGTTTGCGCGCGTTGATATCCGTATGCGTGCCGAGCATCCGTCGGGGGCGACCGTGTTCGTCGCGCTCGATGATCCTGCCGGTGGAGAAGATCCAGATCCAACTCCCGTCCTTCTTGCGCAGCCGGAATTCAACCTTATACTCCGGGAGTTTGCCCTCGATGTAGCGCCGGAAAAGTTCCTCCGCCCGGCCGCGGTCCTCCGGATGCAACCGCCCCAACCAGCCGTCGGTGGTCTCCACAAAACCCTCCGGCTCGTAGCCCAACATGCGGGCATACTCCGGACTCGTGAAGGTCTCGCCCGTCTCGAAATCAACCACATCAAAAATTCCCTGGCCGGAAACTTCCAAAGCCAGTCGCAGCCGGGCCTCGCTTTCCTCGATCTGCTTCCGCGCCTGTTTTGCTTCGGTGATATCGCTCCAGACCGCCAGCACGTAGTCCCGCTCCTGGATGACCAGCCAGGCGGCCCGCACCAACACATCCCGCAGTGAACCGTCACGGTGCCGATGCTGGTTCTCAAACGTCAGCCGCCCATGCTCACGAATCGTTTGGAGTTGCGCCGCCAGCGATGCGGGACTGTATTGCACCTGCACCTCCACCAGCGGCAGCGCCGCAAACTCCTCCCGCGTGTAGCCCAGACTCTCGTGGGTCGCCGTGTTGAACTCCGCAAACCGCCCCGTCACCATATCCACCATGGCGATGCTGTCGCTTGCCTGGTTGAAAATGGTCGAGAGCAGCTTTTCGCGATCTTTCAACCCCGCTTCGGCCTGCTGACGCTTTTGCTCCACGGCCAAATTGTCCAGCCCGAACGAAATATCCAGTGCGGCCTTTTCCATCAGGGCCACTTCCGCCGCTCCGAAATAGCCCGGTTCCGCCGCGTAAACCATGAGGGCTCCGGCCGCCCGGCCCCCGAACCGGATCGGCACCGACACCGAGGCCCGGTAATTTCGTTCCGCGGCAGCATCGCGCCACAGCGCCGTGTGGGGATCGTTGAAAAAGTCGTCGCAGACATAGGTGCGTTCCTCACGCAGGCAAATGCCGGTCGGCCCCTGGCCTTCGGGCCGATGGTCGGCATAGACTTTGATGTGCTCAAGATAGCCAGCCACTTTTCCATGTTGCGCCGCGACTTTTACTTCCTGGGTGTCCGTATCCAGCCAGCCGACCCAAGCCATCTCAAAGCCGCCAAACTGGACGGTCGCCCGACAAACCTCCGCGAACAACTCCTCGCGGGAACGCACCCGTACGATGCACTGGTTGATCTCGCCGAGCGCCGCATATAACCGGTTTAGTCGCCCGATTTCCTGCTCGTAGTGACGACGACGGGTGATGTCCTGCAGCGAGACCAATACCCGCGCCAGCGACTGCGCATTCCCCTCCGGCACCGACAGGCTCCATTCGACAATTTGCGCCCGGCCGGTGGCATCCTGCACCATGGCTTCGCCGTGAAAACTCTGCCGACCTTCGGCCAGGGCGACCAGTTCGGCCCGAAAAGCCTCGAATGACTCCTCCTGAAAATAGGCCGGCAGGAGGCGTTGAATATCGTCCGTTTTCTCCAACCCGAGCAGCATCAAGGTGGCCTGGTTGACCCGCACCACCCGCACCCAGCCGGCCAGTCGGCGCACCTCCTCGGGGTGCGTCTCAAAGTAGACGCCAAGATCCTGGACACCCTCCCGCGCTCGCAATTCGTCAAAGCGGGCTTTGACGGCGGAAAAATCCTCGTCCCAGATGCTGATCGGAGAGCTTTCGAATATCTCGCGAAACCGCGCCTCGGTGTCGGCGAGTTCCCGATGCGCCGCCAGCGCTCCCTGTGCCAGTTTTAACTGTTGGGCGCGGTTCAAACCGTTGGCCGCGAACCCGGCGGCGGCCACCAGCCCGCACACCAGCGCCAGAAGCAACCAGAATTCCCGACGCAACGGCGCGTCAACCTCCGCCAGATCGATCTTGCATACCATGATCCAGTGCGTGCCGGGGACCTCCACCACCGCGGCCAGCACCAGCACCCCCCGGTAATCCACTCCTTCGTGGGGACCGCGCAAGCCATTCACCGCTTGCACCGCCAAATAGTTGGTCTGTGTCAGCGCCAAGGATTGGTTCAGGGCGGAATGCAGCCGCGAGCGCGTATTGTTCAGAATCAGCGCGGTCTGGCCCTCCCGGCGTAGCAGGACGGTTTCGGCCGAGCGGCTGCCGGTGGGCCACTTTTCCAACAAGGAAAACACCCCGGTTTCCGCATTCATTTGCAAGCGCAACGCCCCAACGTTTGGCGCGGCACCACTGCCGCCTGTGACCGGCACGAAGAACGCCAGCATCGCCGGTTCGTTGGTGCCCGCCCGATGCAAATCCCATGCATCAACGGCCTGCTGCCGAAGCGCCTGGGCCAATGCCGCGGCTTCGCTGGCAGTCTCGCCGCCGCGGGCGGGAGGTGAAGCCAGCCGGAGAACACCGCGGGCATCGTATAGTCTTACCGAGTCATAATCATATTGTCTCCGCAGGCTGTCCATCCAGGCCGTCACCTGGTCCGCCGAGCCACTTTCGGGGGATTCAGCCAAGGCCGCCCGGAGATTGCGCATGATGATCTCCGAATCGTGAATTACATTGGCATCTCCCATCCGCTCGCCGTACCAACCGGCGATCCGCGCGGCCTTCAAATTCGCCACGGCCGACAGCATTTGATAGGCTGCCCGGCGGTTGGCCTGCCGCTCAGAGCGGTAGTAAAGGAACGCCGCCAGCCCCACGATCAGGACGAAGCCCGCAAAAAACCAAGTGAGCCGGTAGGCGGCGGGGTCGGTTGTTGTCCTATTTTTCATGCGCGCATGGCCGGGCGAAACCGCTGCCATATCTCAGGCATTTGCAGTCAAAGGTTCGGGTCAAGGAATCAGTTTCCTTCAAGCATTCGGTCACTCAGCTGATGGGCCACGGGAATCTGCGCCCAAGGCGGCTGCCGTTCAAGGAGATTGCTCAGTTTTTCTTGAAGCAGGTAAAACTGAAGACTCCAAGGGTAGGCCGCCGCGAAGCGACCCGCCCCCGGGTTCAGACAAACCGGCGGCTATTTACCAAAGCCGGGACTCAGGCCGGGCGCAGCCAATGCTGCATCGTGGGAAACGGGGCCGCGCCGTTCTCCCGCGCCTTCGGCCCGTCGAACGCCATGCCCACCCATTGCAACATGGGCAAACCGACGTAACGCCCGGCGGCGAAGTCGGCCAGCAGCTGCCGCGCGCCGCCACGGTAACCGGCGGGATGAAATACAACGGTCGGTGGGATACCCAAATGCAGCGCCGCGGCGTACGACCAGCTCAACACCATCATCTCCTCCGCCGGATCGCCGCCCAGGTCATGCGTGACCATCCGCCGGTCGGTCGCGGACTTCACCGCGAGATGCCCGGCCTCGTGCAACAGGTCGCCCGGGTAGCGCAACCTGGCCGGATCATAGACCAACACCCCCTGCTGCACTTCGATACCCGGCAAAACGGTGTTGTCCCCCAAATCGCCCGCCTGAACGGGCAGGCCAATCTCGCGGAGGAACGCAACCATACGGGAGATCAATTCATCGTCGGCAAGCGGTGTCATTTTGGCGGCTCTTTCAGTAACATCGAATGCCTCCCCTGCCAAGCCGCAATAGACCGGCACGCGGCCGGGGCTTGCCACCTGAAATAGGCCGCTTCACAATCAGCCCGGCGTGGAGACGATGGCGGATCAGGAATCAGCAAACCTGCGGCAATTCAGCCGGCTGGTGCTGGCAGACCCGTGCCTGCATGCCCAACTGCGAGCGGCGGCCTCCGAAAACGACTTCGTCGCCCTCACCGTCCGGCTCGGCGCCGCCCATGGCTGTCACTTTAAGGCGGCCACCGTCGTATTGGCGCTACGCGCCGAGCGGCGCGCGCTGCGGGAAAGGTGGCTGTGACCGATTTTTCCGAGTGGGTGCCCCGGCGGATCTACTGGCAGGATTCCGGGCCTTGGGTGGATTGGGTCCATCTGGGCGCCCGCCGATTCACCGATCCCTTTTTCGGCCAGACGCTGGACCGTTGTTTGCGTCATCCGGCCGACGTGCTTTTTCGCCATCAAACCCCGTTGGCGGACTTGGCTGAAATCGCGGCGGCGCAGGCCGGGCTGCCGCCCACCGGGTTCATTTTCCATCTTTCGCGCTGCGGCTCCACGCTTATTTCGCAAATGCTCGCGGCAGCACCGGAGAATACTGTGCTTTCGGAAGCCGCGCCCATCGACCAGCTCTTGCGCCTGCGCTTTCAGGTGGACGGCCTCACGGAAGAGCGCCAAATGCAATGGTTGCGCTGGTTGGTGCAGGTTTTGTCCCGGCCGCGCGACTCGGTGGCCCGGCACGTGTTCATCAAGTTCGATTGCTGGCACACCCGCTTCCTGCCGCTGATTCGGCGCGCCTTTCCAGGTGTGCCTTGGATCTTCGTTTACCGCGAGCCGCTGGAGGTGCTGGTCTCCCACGCCAATCACCGCGGCGCGCACATGGTACCCGGCGTGCTGGAGCCGGCCATCTTCGGGTGGGCAGCGGCGCCGGGCGCCGGCCGGCCGCTCGCTGAATATGGGGCGGCCGTGCTGGCTGAAATCGGCGCGGCCGCCTTGGCGCAGTTGCCCAGCGGCAACGGCCGACTCGTAAACTATGGGCAATTGCCGGCCGCTGTTTGGCCGGCGCTGCTGCGCTTTTGGCAGGTGGAATTTTCGCCGGAGGCCACCCGACAGATGTTCGCCGCGGCACAATTAAATGCCAAGAACCCGGTCTTGCCGTTCGCCGCCGGCCGCGCCGCCAAGCGCCAGGCGGCGTCAGCGGAACTGCAAGCGCTCGCGCAAGGGCGCCTCGGGGAAATTTATCAGCAGCTTGAAACGCAACGGGCCGCCGCCGGTCTTGTTTAACCGGCGGCAACGGCTCCGGCCGCCCCCGCGGTGGTCAGGAGCAATTCGCGCAGCGATTCATTCACCACGCAATCGATCACGAGGTGGATCCGGTCGGTGGCGCCGCGGTTGGCCACCCGATGCGGTTGGTTTACATTGAGGTACCAGCACTCGCCCTCCTGCATGACCACGCGCACCTGGTTCAGCACAAATTCCACCGCGGGATTGGTGAGGACCGGAATGTGCAGCCGGACTTCGCCATCCTCAAAGCCCAGTTCGTGATCGCGATGTTCCTTGATGGAGGAGCCGGCTTGGAGACGGAGAAAGCGCACCGCCTGCAAGGGACAGCGCAAGGCCGCCAGTACTTCGCGGACGTAGCCGCAGCGCGCCAGCAGCGGCGTATCCGCAAACGACTGTTTCGCCGTGGGATCGGGGTAAATATGGTCAAGGCGGCCGCCCACAGACCGCAGCGGCACCGCGCTCCAATCGCCCTGGTAATAAGCGGTGTTGAAATGCGGAACAAAATCCCCGGCCAACATCTGTGCAAAATCGGCCTGCAACCGCGCCGCCGCAAACTCGAATGGGAGTTTCAAGGCGTCCGGCAGCCGGCTCTTGCGCGCCACTGTTTCGGCGAGCGCCCGCCACTCCATTTCCTGATACAACTCTGTCTCGCTGATCCGGGTAAAACCCAGCCGGCGATAAAGCCGCTCCGCCCGGCTGCCACGATCCACCTTCAACCGCACCGGCTTCCGGGTGGCAGAAGACTCCCCCAACAGCCGCTTCAACAGCGACCCGCCGACCCCGGCGTTGCGAAACTGCGGCAGCAATACAAGATCCACCACCCGCAATTCCTCCGGCGTGCGATGGATGATGATCTCGCCGGCGTTCACGCCGTCCACCAGGATGATCTGGAATTCGGCGCCGGCAAAAGCGGTGCGATAGCCTTGCTGCCGCGCCCGGAATTGGAGGGTGAGAAATCCGCCGCGCATCTCCGGCGGCCAGCCCGCCGCCTCAAGTTCATCCTGGCGCGTACTGGCATACAATTCATAGAGAAACGCCTCATCCGAGGGTTTTTCGTCGCGGACGGTAATCGTATTCACGCTGGCCGGGCGCGACCGCGGCTTCATGCCGGCAGCCTAGCCCGCGAACTTTTAGGCGATTCGCCGGAACGAAACAAGTGCAATCCACCGGGTTCCATCCGCGCGCCGATCGGCCGCTGTCGAAAAGACACGCGCCGGGCCGATTTTGGTTGACCCTGATACAATTAGGTTTATTGTTTCCACGGATTAGCTTTTAGCCTGTCTGGGCGACGCTCCGGCGGGCCTGCCCTCAAATCATGAACACGCGCCGCCAGTTTTTGCAGTGTTGCTCCACCGCGGTGGCGGCGCTGGTATTTGTCCCCCTGAACTGGGCAGCGGCACCGGCCGGCGCCGGGTCCCGTCTGCGCTCCCTGGCCGAAATGGGTTATCCCGAGCTGGCCGCGCAGGTGGGCACGCAATTTCAGGTGCGCCTCGCCTCCGGAGAAACCGTGTCCTTGCAGCTTCTCAAGGCGCGGCCGACGACGACCGGACAAGTCCGGCCGGGCCGACGCCCCCCAGCCGACTCGAACAACGAGAAATTCTCACTGCTCTTCGGCGGGCCGATCGATCATCCGCTCCCGGCCGCCATTCACCCGGTTGCGCACGCACAGTTGGGCCGGTTCGAAATGTATCTCGGGCCGATCGGCACACCGGGCCGGGACGGTCTCCGCTACGAATCCGTTTTCAACCGCCCGCCACCGGCGCGTTTTTCCGTGGCGGAACCTACTTAAACTGGAAATTCAGCAGAGGATTAACTATGTCAGAACCATTTCTCGGAGAAATCCGCATGACCGCTTTCAATTTTGCGCCCGCGGGTTGGGCCATGTGCGAAGGCCAGACCCTGGCGATTTCCACCAACACGGCGTTGTTTGCCCTCCTGGGCACCACCTTTGGCGGCAATGGCACCTCGACGTTTTGCTTGCCGGATTTACGCGGCCGCGTACCGGTCCACCAAGGCCAGGGGAATGGGCTATCAAATTACGTCATGGGTGAGCAGACGGGCGCGGAAAACGTCACGCTGTTGGCCAGCCAAATGCCCATCCATACGCACCAGGTCAACGCCGTGGCGAGCGGGGGCAACGTGGCCAGCCCGCAAGGCGCCCTGCCCGCCATTGAATCCACCGGCACGTCGCTCAATTACTCAAACGGCGCACCCGGCGTGGTCATGAGCGCCGCCATGAATGCCGAGACCGGCGGCAGCCAGCCGTTTTCGGTCATCCAGCCGCTCTTATGCGTCAATTTCATCATCGCCATGGAGGGAATATTTCCATCGCGCAACTAGCGGGCGCGAGCCCGATGCCGGCTGCCCCGTTATTTCAATGACCTCTCTGCGACTCATTTTGAGCTGCGTGCTGTTGGTCCTGCTGGCCCCCCGGCCGGCGGCGGCGCAGCCGGTTTATTACAGCGGCAGCAGCGCCACGCTCGCGCTCAATACGCTGGCCAGTGTGGCTACCAATGGCACCGGCCAGACCACTTTATTAACCGCCAAGGGCATTGATTTCAACAAAGTCGATCGCTGCACCGCCGTGGCCGTGGACGGTCTGAACCACAGGCTGTTTTTCGTCGACGGTGCGGCCAGCGCCATTTGGAGCGTGAACCTCGATGGTTCCAGCCTCACTCTGGTCAAGAGCGACCTGACCAGTTACCCGACCGATCTGGCGCTCGACGTGTTGCGCCAGCAAATCTACTTCACCACCAGTTCCACCGTCACCGGCAACAACACCATTCAGCGGATGGATTACACCGGCAGCAACAATGTCACCTTGTATACCGCCGATGGCACGAGTCTGGCGCGCTGCACGGCGCTGGCTGTGGACCTGGCGAATTCAAAAGTCTTTGTCGCCGATGCCGGCGCACAGAAAATCTGGAGTTTGAGCCTGACGGGTGGCAGCCCGACGGCACTGGCCGTGGTTCCCAATGCCTTTCCGACCGGCGTGGCCTTGGATGTGACCAACCGACAGGTTTATTTCACGGCCAGTTCCCCGGTGCAGGCCGAGAACACCATCCAACGCATCAATTATGACGGTTCGGATTTGACCACGAGTTATGCCGCTGCGGGCAGCGTGGAGCGTTGCACGGCTTTGGATCTGGATTTGGCGGGGGGCGTCATCTATCTCTCGGACGCCGGTGCCGGCGCGCTTTGGCGGTTGCCGTTGGTGGCCAACGGCAGCAGTCCCACCACTGTCCTGAGCGGCCTGCCCGCCACGGCAAAAAAAGTGCGCTGGTTCAGTGGTCCCACGACCCGCCCCGCTCCGGCGGTGACCGGCCTGTCCGTCTCGGGCGGCCAGATCGTGCTCAGCGCCAGCAATGGGTTTGTCGGCGGCACTTACTACCTCCTGACCAGCACCAATCTCAAAGCACCGCTGGACCAGTGGCTGCCGATTTCGACCAATATGCTGGGCGCCAGCGGTCCGTTCACGCTGACCGCCACCAACGGGTTCGCTTTCAAGCTGCCGTCACAGTTTTTTCTTCTGCAAGTGCAATGAGGTCCGCGGGCTGGGGCAAGGTGAACCAAAAGGAGGCGCCCTCGCCGATTTTTCCCTCCGCGCCCACCTGGCCGTGATGCCGTTGGATGATGCGCTGCACCAGCGCCAGGCCGATCCCGGTGCCCTCAAATTCTTCACGGCTATGCAATCGTTGGAAGACACCGAACAACTTGTTCCTGCGGGCCATGTCGAACCCGGCGCCATTGTCCCGCACCACATACCGCACCTCGCTCTCCGTGGCCACGCCCGTCAGCCGGATGATTGCCGTTTCCCGGTGCTGGGTGAACTTGATAGCGTTGTCGAGCAGGTTCAGCAGCACCTCGCGCACCGTGACCACGTCGCCCATGGCCGGCGGCAAATCGCTCATGCGAAAATCAATCTGTCGTCCGGCACGACTCGCCTCCAGCACCTTCCAGACCTGGCGCGCCAGCGCGTTCATGTCAATCTGACTGGTCGTGAGATCCTTCCGATTCATGCGTGAAAACGCCAGCAAGTCATCGATGAGCTCCCCCATTTCCCGGGCACTCTGCTGCACCACTTCCAACAGCCGCCGTCCCTCCGCGTCCAGTTGGTCGCCATGATCGTCCACCAGAATCTTGGCAAAGCCGTTCACCGTGCGCAGCGGCGCCTTTAAATCGTGCGAAACGGAATAGGAAAAGGCCTCGAGCTCCCGGTTGAGCACCTGCAACTCGGCCGTGCGCTCCTCCACCCGCCGTTCCAGGTGGCGGTTCAGTTCCAGAATCTCCGCCTCCGCCTGTTTGTGCGCGGTGATGTCGCGGACAATCGCGATAAAATAATCCGGCTCGCCATCCGGCCGGCGCACCAGCGAGACGGTCAGCGAGATCCACACCAGCACGTCGTCCTTCCGCCGATAGCGCTTGTCGATGGTGTAGGTGGCCAGTTCGCCCGCGAGCACGCGCCGGGTCTGCCGCCAGCTGAGCGCCAAATCCTCCGGCGGCGTGATGTCCCCAAAGGTCTTGGCCAGCATTTCATCGCGCGAATAGCGGACGATGTCGCAGAGCCGATCATTCACGCGCAGCCACCGCCCCTCCGGCGATACGATGGCAATCCCCACGGCGGCGTTTTCGAAGGTGGTGCGGAAGCGCTCCTCGCTCTCCCGCAACGCCATTTCCGCCCGGCGATGCTCGATCACCAGGCTCACATACCCGGCCTCGCTCTCGATGGTTTCGAGATCCTCCGGCTGCGGCAGGCGCGGCTGCCGCGAATAAATGGCGAAAGTGCCCAACACCTTGCCCGCCGCGGAAAAAACCGGCTCCGACCAGCAGGATCGCAAGCCCACTCTCGCCGTGAGCTCGCGGTAAGGTTCCCAGTTGGGGTGGGTGGCCACATCCTCCGCCACCACCCGGCGCCCCAGGCACGCCGCCGCCCCGCAGCAGCCCACGTTCGGACCGATTTTCAGGCCATGCACCGCCTGGTTATATTCCGCCGGCAAACTCGGGCCGGCGCCGTGTAACAAACAACCTTTCTCGCCATCCAGCAACAGGATGGAACCGAGATAGCCTGGGCGATCTTCCTCCAAAAAACGAACCACCCCTTCCAAGATCTCCCGCGTGGGCACCCCGCTCATTAACATTTCCAGCACGCGACTGCGATGCAGATTCCGGCGCTCCGCCCGCTTGAGCGCGGTAATGTCCACCACCACTCCCTCCAGGCGTTGCGCCTGGACATCTTCACCAGCCACGAAATCTCCCTGGGTGACCAGCCAGCGCACCTCACCATCGCGCCGCACGATGCGATATTCCGCTTCGAACCCGGTCCGCGTTTCCCAGGCTTGCCGCAGCAAACATTCCGCCGCCTCGCGATCCGCCGGATGCAGCGCCGCCATCCAGTTCTCGTACGTGGCGGGCACATCGGCTGGCAGTCCAATGATCTGGCGGAAAACGTCCGACCACACCACCTTGCCGCTGGCCATGTCCCAACGAAAGCTGCCAATACGCTTGTTGCCGGTTCCAGCCGGGAAATCCCCCGGCGCCGACGGAGTTGGACATCGCACGTTAATGGACATACATAAATCCAAGACTAATTGCCATTCGAATGAATGGACATAGAATATAGAACAGTCGGTTCAGGCTATGAAACCAAACTTAACTCCAATCGCAAATTCCGCAAGGGACGTTTCCCAGGCTATTTCAGGCCCCTGCCACCCGGTCCATGAAACGTCCACCATAAACCGGCTTCGGTTTGTAACTGCATTCTGAAAGTGACGAAAAGCCCGCCGGCAATAATCCTTGCGCCAACCTCGGATTTTTGCATTCTTAAATGCATGCTTTCGGAAAATCACGTTTTCCGTTCCGCTTCCATGGATTGGGCCGGAAGACGGCGGCGGGTAGATTGGTTGGGTAACTGTGGCTCCACTATTCGCTCCTTATGAAACTATGAAAACTGTAGCCATCATCTACTTCACCGCCGCCGGTCATACCGCGAAATTGGCCGAGGCGGTCAACCAAGGCGCTGCGTCCGTCGCCGGCGTGAACACCCAACTCATCGCCCTGGCGGGCAGCGACATCGTCAAGGGCCGTTACCACAACGAGCCAGTCATGGCCCAGCTCGATGCCAGCGACGCCATTATCTTCGGCAGCCCGACTTTCATGGGCGGACCG
>Ga0326728_10022200_pt1 | contig 11817 bp, 4 predicted proteins | sample MB3enrmetagenome_FD_207602 | JGI IMG/M metagenome (GOLD analysis project Ga0326728, IMG submission 207602) | Lab enriched peat soil microbial communities from McLean, Ithaca, NY, United States - MB31MN | ecosystem: Environmental > Terrestrial > Soil > Wetlands > Peat | place: USA: New York... | reverse complement strand
GATGACCGCCTACAACTCGTGGAACAAGGTGCCGATGGGCGCCAACCCCGTGCTGCACTCTGTGGTGATGAAGCAGTGGGGCTTCGACGGCATCATCTGCACCGACGCGGGCGCGCTGGGCAACATGATGCACGCCAGCCATACCTACGACACAATGGCCGAATCCGCCGCGGCCACGATCCACGCGGGCATCAACCAGTTTCTGGAGAACGCGACCCCGTCCGTGCAGGACGCCATGAAGCAGGGGCTGCTGACCGAGGCCGACATCGACGCCAATCTGCGCGGCGTCTTTCGCGTGATGATCAAGCTGGGAATGCTGGAGCCCGCAGGCAGCGATCCCTACTCGCGCATTGGCACCCAGGCGCAGGCCAACGGCAGCGTGGACGACCCGTGGTGGTGGCCGAAGAACAAGGCGCTGGCGCGCAAGGTGACGGATGAGTCCATTGTGCTGCTGAAGAACGAGGGCGGGCTGTTGCCGCTGAAGGCTGCGTCGCTCAAGAGCATTGCGGTGATCGGGCCGCTGGCGGACAGGGTTGCGCTCGACTGGTACAGCGGAACGCCGCCGTATATCGTCACGCCGCTGGCGGGGATTCGCGCGCGCGTGGGCAAGAATGTTACGGTGACAACCTCCGATGGCGCGGACACTGCAGCGGCTGCCGATCTCGCGCGCAAGGCCGATGTTGCCGTGGTGATTATCGGCAACCATCCGACCTGCGATGCAGGCTGGGCAAAGTGTCCGCTGCCCAGCGATGGCAAGGAAGCCATCGACCGCAAGACGTTGACGCTGGCGCAGGAGGACCTGGCCAAGGCGGTGCTGGCGGCCAATCCGAAGACGGTCGTTGTGCTACAGGCCAGCTTTCCGTTTACTACGACATGGACGCAGGACAATGTTCCCGCCATCCTGATGATGACCCACAACAGCGAGGAGCAGGGCGATGGCATGGCCGATGTTCTCTTCGGCGATTACAACCCGGCGGGCCGGTTGAGCCAGACGTGGGTCGCGTCCATGGACCAGCTTCCGCCGATGATGGACTACGACATCCGCAACGGGCGGACGTATATGTATCTCGCCAGCAAGCCGCTGTATGCCTTCGGCTATGGACTGAGCTATACGAAGTTTGCGTACTCCAATCTGCGCGTGAGCAGCGGGCACTTGGCGAAGGATGGCTCGGTGACGGTGAGCGTGGATGTGAAGAACACCGGCGCGCGCGATGGCGACGAGGTGGTCCAGCTTTATGTGGCGCACATTGGATCGAAGGTGGCGCGTCCACTTGAGGAGTTGAAGGGCTTTCGCAGAGTGATGATTCGCGCGGGCGAAACGAAGACGGTGGCGATTCCGCTGAAGGCGAGCCTGCTGGCCTACTGGGACGGCAGTGCGATGACGGTGGAGAACGATAGCGTGGAGCTTCGCGTGGGCGGCTCGTCGGACGCGATTGCTCTGCGCAAGCAGATTAAAGTTGGCGAGTGAATTGAGGGGATAGCAGAATGAAGCAACCTGCGGGATGGGCGGCAGGCGCGCTGGCGCTTGCTTTGGCGATGGCTCCGGCGATGCACGCGCAGCAAATGATTGTCTCGCGCGGCGCGGCCACGGTGATGGTGGAGCCGTACGCGGAGAACATCGTTCGCGTCAGCATCAGCCTGCTGAAGGCGAATGCGACGGCTTCGCCGGGTTACGGCATTACCGCCAAGCCGCTGGCCAGCGGATGGAAGATCGAGTCGGGCGCGGGCGGCGATGTGCTGCGTTCGTCGCGCATGAGCGTGACTGTTGCGCCGCAGCAGAATGTCACGCTCACCGGCACCGAGGCGGACATTGCGAAGTTCTTCAATGGATCGACGCCGCCGGTTGGCATCTCGATCAAAACAGCGCAGGGAGCGCCGCTGCTGGAGATGAACGACTGGCAGATGTCGGTTCCGAATTACAAGGACGGCACTTCTCAGTCTCTGAACGACCGCCGGCCGGGTGACGATCCCTTCTATCAGGTGGGCGCGACCTTCGCCTCGCCCAACGATGAGCACTACTATGGCCTGGGCCAGAACCATGAGGGCTATCTCGACCGGCGCGGACATGCGGTGCGCTGCGCGCACGACTATACCGCTCCGGCGGGCCCGAGCGTCTGCGTTCCGTTTGTCGTCACCAACAAAGGCTACGGTCTGCTGTGGGACAATCCCGGCAAGACGACCGCGCAGTTCGGCTTCAACGAAGTCACCCGGTGGACCTCCGACGTGGGCCAGCGCGTGTCATTTTTTGTCATCGCGGGCAAGACGTATGACGAGATCTACGAGGGATACAACCTGCTGACCGGCGATGTGCCCATGCTTCCCAAGTCGGCGTATGGCTACATTCAGTGCAAGCAGAGATACACCAGCCAGGCCGAGCTGATGGCCGTGGCCAAGGGCTATCGCGACCGCCATCTGCCCGCGGACGTGCTGGTGATCGACTGGTTCCACTACACCAAGATGGGCGAGATGGACATGGACCCGGCGAAGTGGCCGGACCCCGCCGTCATGAACCGCGAGCTGCACGCCATGGGTTTCCACACAATGATCAGCGTGTGGCCACGCTTCATTCCCGAGGACCGCTACTACAAGACCGTCCTCGACAACGAATGGTTTTTGCACCTGGCCGACGGCACGCCCATCAACGGCCTGCCCTACGACCGCGCCGGCTCCGACATCGACACCACCAACCCCGACGCCGCACGCTGGTACTGGGGTGTGATACGCGACAACTACGTCAGCAAGGGATTCGACGCCTTCTGGGCCGACGAGACAGAGCCCGATCTGCCGCCCAACGGAAGCTACTTCCACGTCGGCCCGGGCACGGAGTTCTTCAACGTCTATCCGCTCTTCCATACTGCGGCGTTCTACAACGGGATGCGCCGTGACATGAGCGAGCGCGCGCTGATTCTTGCGCGCGATACGTATCTCGGCGCGCAGCACAATGGCGCAATCTTCTGGTCGTCGGACATCTATCCCACCTGGGACACGCTGAAGCGTCAGGTCCCCACCGGCATCAACTTCGTGGCCAGCGGCATGCCCTACTGGAGCACCGACATCGGCGGCTGGCAGTATCTTCCAGCCACGCACAAGCCGGAGCGCCCGCCGCTGATCGACCCATCCGACGCCCGCGACGAGGTCGGCAACTACGACGACTATCCCGAGCTGTACGTCCGCTGGTTCGAGTACGGCGCCTTCCAGCCGAACTTCCGCGCTCACGGAAGCCGTCCGCAGAACGAGGTGTGGTCCTACGGCAAGCAGGCCGAGCCGATCCTGGAAAAATATCTTCGCCTGCGCTACACGCTGATGCCGTACATCTACTCGCTGGCCTACCGCACGCACCAGACCGGCGCGCCCTTCATGCGTGGGCTGTTCATGGACTTCGGCAACGACCCGAAGGTGACCAACATCGGCGACGAGTATATGTTCGGCCCCGCGCTCTTAGTCGCGCCGGTGGTCGAGCAGGGACGCACCAGCCGCCAGGTCTATCTCCCCGCCGGTACGGACTGGTATAACTTCTGGACCAACCAGAAGCTGCGCGGCGGACAGACAGTAACGGTTGCCGCGCCCATCGACACGTTGCCGCTCTTTGTGCGTGCGGGCTCCATTCTGCCCATGGGTGCGCCGGTAGAGAGTACAAATGAGAAGCAGCCCTTACAGGAACTGCGCGTCTATCCCGGCGCCGACGCCAGCTTCGATCTGTACAACGACGACGGCACAACCTACGCGTACGAGAAGGGCGTGATGGAGATCACGCATCTGCACTGGTCGCAGGCCGCGCAAAAACTGACCCGCACCGGCGCGCAGCTCAACGGCCCCAGCGATGCATTCCTCGTGAAGGTGGTCAAGGCGCGGTGAGGTGCGAGGGCGTTCAGAAATTTTGAGCCCCCTATTCGTGCCGATAGAGCTTCTTCAAGGCTGCTTGGTTCGTCAAGCTTGGCGCGCTCGCCATAGCGCACCTTCGAGCGGATCGACGGGCGTCTGGCGCGCACTGGCCGCGGGCAGCAAGATGGCCAGCCGCGCAGTCATCGCTGCGCGCACGCGGGCGATGTGGGTAAGCACGCCGCCGGTGAAGGCAACGCCGATTGCGGCTGAATGATAGGTCGGGCCTTCAGCCCTTGGGCTGGCGGTTGGGCCGGTTTCCTGGGGCGATGCCCCAGGCTGGTATGGATCGGGCCGATGGCCCTCCACAGCGGCGGAGTCGTTGCTCATCTTGCGGTAGACGAGGGCGACCAGTTCGGCCAGTTCTTCGCCGGCGCGAGTCAGCACCTTGGCGGCCAGCGCGTCGCCCTGCTCGGCGCAGCGCGCCACCACTGGCGCGAGCGAGGCGAAATCAGGCGCAGGGTGGCCGGAATCTCCGCACTGGTTGGCGTAGGCAACCAGTTCGCCCAGCGAGTCGAGCTTCCACTCCCGCTCAATCTCGCGCAGCAGAGAAGAGGATACCCTGCCGCATTTCATGTCAGATTCCGCGCGATTAGGGACACCAAGCTGGTCATTCAACTGATCTCCGAGCGGAATTCTGTCCTGCGCGCGCAGAGCCGCGCGAATCGCTTCCAAGCCGATCCAGTGGCCCGATCCCTTGTCGCCCAACACTGGCCCCCATCCGCCCGCGCCGAAGATCGCGCCCGTATCCGTGCGCCCGATGGCGTTCGATCCCGTGCCCGAGACGACCAGTATCCCCGGTCCACCACGGAAGGCTGCGTTGAGGGCAATCTCCTCATCGCCGCAGAGCAGCAACTCCCCAGAGACTGCATTGGAGAGAACGCGACTGGCCCACGCGCGCACGACGGGGCTGCTGATTCCCGCCAGCCCGAAGCAAGTGCGAGTGATCTGCTTCAGCGAAACGCCCGCCGCTGCCGCAACCTCGGCCAGCAGCGCCAGCAACCGCGCCGCCGCCTCCGCCTCGGAGACGCGCATCAGCTTGACCGTGCCGGAGCTAGCGCGCGCCAGAACGTTGCTCTCGTCGGCCAGCAGGCAGTTGCTTTTGGTGCCGCCAGCGTCGATGGCGAGAAAGAAGCTCATCGCAAACAATCATAAGCCACGCGTTCCCAGACGAAAGACTTATCACCGATTGACACCGATTGGACCGATCAAAAGCGAATAGACACATTGCTTATTAATAATGACAAGAACTGTTTCTAATCGGTGCTCTCCGGTGTCAATCGGTGTTAAGTCTTTTCTATTCGACGAGCCGCTATACTCAGGCAATGCCTGTTCGCTTGCATGCGCTCGATCTCGGCGTGGTTGGGCTGTACCTGGTGGCCATCACGCTCTTCGGGCTGCGCTTCAGCCGCCATCGCGCGACCGGCGGCGCGGCAGCCACCGACCGCTCGTTGCGCGGTTACTTCCTTGCCAATAAGACAATCCCCTGGTGGGCGATTGCGCTCTCCATCGTCTCGGCGGAAACCTCGACGCTCACCATCATCGGGACACCTGGCCTCGCCTTCGCCGGCGACTTCGGCTTCCTGCAGATCGTCCTCGGATACATGCTCGGCCGCGTCGTGGTCGCCGCGCTCTTCCTGCCAAAATACTTCCAGGGAGAGATGCTCACCGCCTATCAGCTCATCGACCGCCGCTTCGGCCACGCGCTGCACAAGGTCACCGCCGGCCTCTTTCTGCTCACCCGCGCCGCGGCCGAGGGCGTGCGCGTCTTCGCCGTCTCCATCGTGGTCGCCATCGCCATCGGCACCGGCGACGTGCTCTCCATCGCCCTCATCTCCGCGCTCACGCTGCTCTATACCTTCGAGGGCGGAATGGCCGCCGTCATCTGGACCGACGTTGTACAGATGGCGATCTACGTGGGAGGAACGCTGGTCGCCATCTGGTCGCTGGGCGCACACGTTCCCGGCGGATGGGCCACGATCCATGCGGTGGGCGCGGCGGCGGGCAAGTTCCACATGCTCAACTTCGCCATGAACCTGACCACGATGTACACATTCTGGGCGGGCGTTCTGGGCGGGACATTCCTCACCATGGCATCGCATGGCACGGACCAGTTGATGGTGCAGCGGATGCTCGCGGCCAAAAACCTTCGCGAGAGCCAGCTCGCGCTGCTCTCCAGCGGCGTGGTCATCTTCATCCAGTTCGCGCTCTTCCTGCTGATCGGCGCGGGGCTGTTCGTCTTCTATGGAATGCATCCGGCGGCGCTGGCCGCGCTGCACGGCGCCAACACCAACCGCATCTTCCCGGCGTTCATCGTGCAGCAGATGCCGGTGGGCGTGGCGGGCCTGCTGGTTGCAGCGATCCTGGCGGCGGCGATGTCGAACCTGAGCGCCGCGCTCAACTCGCTCTCGTCGACCACCGTGGTGGACTTCTACATGGGCTGGCGTCCGCGCGCCAACGACCGCGAGCGGATGGTGGTCTCACGCGCCAGCACCGTGCTGTGGGCGCTGGTGCTCTTCGCCGTCGCCGTCTACGCCGTGCATACCGGCGGCACGGGCAACGTGGTGGAGATCGGCCTCTCCATTGCGTCGGTAGCCTACGGCTGCCTGCTGGGAGTATTTTTGCTGGGAACGCTGACGCGCTACGCTACCCAGAGAGGAGCGATTGTGGGCATGGTGACGGGCTTCGCGTTGAATGTCGCGCTGTGGTTGCAACCGGCGGCGGTGCGCGTGGCGGGCGTCACCATTCCTCAAGTCGCTTGGACCTGGTATGTGCTCATTGGAGCTATCGTGACATTTGCCGTTGGCTCGCTGGCCAGCGTGATATTCCGCGGTCGCGCGCGCAAGACCGCAGTCGCAGCGGCGCTTCTGCTGGCGATCTTTCTCTCTCCCTACGTCAACGCGCAGACCATCGGTGCGTCGCCCACTTCTCAGAATCGAGAAGTGGGGCACCCGGCCAAGCCAGCCACAACCGCCCCAACCATTTTCACCTCGAACCCGAGCGCCCCGGATTTTTCCGCCATCTCCGCAGCCATCAACACAGCCATTGCGCAGAAGAAGCTGCCGGGAGCGGTCGTCGTCGTAGGACACGGCGGAAAGATCGTCTTCGAGCAGGCATACGGGGTGCGCAAGCTGGCCGGCGAACCCGGCCTCGACGGCAAGCCCTCGCCCGCCGAGCCGATGACGCTGGACACCATCTTCGACATGGCCTCGCTGACCAAGGTGCTGGTGACCAGCGTGGCCGTCATGCAGCTCTACGAGGCGGGGAAGGTGGATGTGGACGCTCCGGTGGTGAAGTACCTGCCGGAGTTTGGAGTGAATGGCAAAGAGAAGGTGACGGTGCGGGAGTTGTTGACGCACTACTCCGGCCTGCCGCCTGATGTTGACCTCAAAGACGACTGGGGCCTCGCCAAGCCGGACAAGGCCGAAGGCATCCGCCGCGCCATGAACTCCCTGCTCACCACCACTCCCGGCACACACTTCGAGTACTCCGACATCAACTACATCGTCCTCGGCGCGCTGGTAGAAAGACTCAGCGGCGAATCCGAAGACCTCTATGCACTGGGCCATATTTTCTTGCCACTAGGTATGAGAGGCACCTATTATCTGCCTTTCTCCGAAGCTTGTGGGCCACATGCAACATTTGGTGCGGCTATCGCTCCCTCCTTTTCACCCGACATTAAATACGGAGTAGGGTGCACCGACTTGGCGTGGAACACCCTCCTGATGTATGACATTGCTCCCACTGCCCACGACGACCAGGGCACTGCCGCCACCAATCCTGACTTCGATCATCTGCTGCGCGGCACGGTGCACGATCCCACCACTCGCCGCATGGGCGGCGTCGCGGGCCAGGCCGGCGTCTTCTCGACTGCCGATGATGTCTCGAAATTCGCCCAGGCCCTGCTGGATAAGCTGCTGTACGACAAGGGACCGTTCCCACTCAAGCAGTCGACGCTGAAGTTGATGACTGCTCCGGAACAGCCAGGGCATAGCATCGACGATTTGAATCCAAGCAGGTCTTACTGTTTGTCGGTTCAGTCGATAATCAATCCAAGCATCACGAATCCTCCATGTCAGTCGACGAACTACCCGTGGATGCTAAGACAACCGACGACCTATCCTTCAGTTGCGGGTCACAATGTCCGCGGCTTCGGCTGGGATATTGACAGTTCTTATTCACGCCCACGCGGTGAACTGTTTTCTATTGGCAGCTTTGGCCACACTGGCTTCACCGGCACGAGCCTTTGGATCGACCCAATAAACGACACCTATGTCATCCTGCTCGCCAACTCGGTCCATCCCCGCGGCAATCCTTCCATTTCGCCCCTGCGCGGCGAGGTCGCAACCGCCGCTGCGAATGAGCTGGGAATTGTCGGCGCAACAACCCAGGTCTCAGAGTCGAGACCTGGGGCCCCCGCCACAGCCGCTGCGAAAGCAGTAGGCATCTGCCCACCCGACGCGTCCCGCGATCCCCTGATAACGAACGAAGAACTTATGCGACTACCTTACGTGCCCACGAAGACTGGAATTGACGTTCTTGAGGCCACAAAGTTCGCAACGCTGAGACAGGCAGCTAAACGGCACGGAGGTCATCTTCGCATCGGCCTGCTGACCAACCAGACTGGCCTCGACGCCCAGGGCCGGCGCACCATCGACGTGCTGCGCGGCATTGGCGGCGGCGTTGAGCTGACCACGCTCTTCTCGCCCGAGCACGGTCTCTTCGGCGCGAAGGACTCGACCGAGATCGGGCAGGAGGTTGATGCCGCATCCGGCCTGAAGGTCATCAGCCTCTACGGCCCCAAAGACTCCGACAAGCGCCCAAAGCCCGAAGATCTGAAAGACCTAGACGCCATCGTCATCGACCTGCAGGACGCAGGCGTGCGGTTCTACACCTACGAGACTGTCCTCGGCTACTTCATCGACGCCTCGGCCTGCGAGCCCATCGTTGCTGGGCGGCCGCTAACGATCATCATCCTCGACCGCCCAGCCCTCATCGCAGGCGAAGCCGTCCAAGGCCCCATCTCGAACACCGCTCCCAGCTACATCAACTACTCGCCCGAACCCGTCCGCAACGGAATGACCCTCGGCGAACTCGCACAATATTTTGGCCGTGGTCTCTATTCATGCAGCACTTCACCTCGACCGGGTGAGATACGGAGCGGTGCCGACCTCTCTCCCGATGTCACCGTCGTCAAAATGCAGAACTGGCGTCGCGAGGAGTTCTTCGACGAGACTGGCGTGCCGTGGGTCAACCCCTCGCCCAACCTGCGCAGCGTGGCGGAGGCGGTGCTGTATCCCGCGCTCGGCATGATGGACGCGACCAACGTCTCGGTTGGCCGAGGGACCGCAACGCCGTTCGAGGTCTTCGGCGCGGGCGCGACGCCGGCGACAAAAGATACGCCCGTCCGGCCCACCTGGTTCGATGGCAGTGCTGTCGCGGCGTATCTGAACGCGCGCAAGATTCCCGGCGTGGCATTCGCCGCAACCGCCTTTGCGGTAGCCGACGACGCGAACCACTACCCGTATCACGGGCAGACCATCGAGGGCGTGCGCCTCACCGTCACCGACCGCGCCACGCTCGATTCGCCGGAACTGGGCATCGAAATTCTCTCCGCGCTGCATCATATCTATCCGGAACAGTTCCGACTGGAGAAGGCCGCGCCGCTGGTGGCCAACACGGAGACGATGGCGGCCCTTACTCGCGGGGACGATCCGCGGGCGATAGCTGCGGGCTGGGCGCAGGGGCTGGCGGAGTTCAAGGCGCAAAGGGAGAAGTATTTGATCTATCACTGACTCTTGCGGCGTCAGCAAGGACAAAGACGAAGTACGGGGATTCTTCCCCTTCCCCTTCGGCTGCGCTCAGGGTCATGATCAGAATAACAAGCAAGGCGGCGAAGGTATCTTCGTGGCTACCCTGTCACAACCTATTCACACAGCGTTTTCACATCTGCGTCACAATAGAGGTTGTCGTTTTTTCCGACGAGGAGTCTACGCCCATGCCGCGCATCAATTTTCACATGCAACTGGCCGAGCTGAAGGACAAGCTGCTGGCAATGGCGGCGTTGTCGCAGCAATCGCTGGACTTCTCCGTGGAAGCGTACCTGCAGCGCGACATGGCGCTGTGCGACCATGTGCTGGAGATTGAAGAGGCGATCAACGCGGCGGAGAAGATGGTGCACGAGATGGCGTACGAGTTGTTGGCCAAGGAGCAGCCCATGGCCATCGACCTGCGCTTCATCCTCTCGGTGATCAAGATCAACGGCGACTTGGAACGGATCGGCGACCAGGCGTCGAACATCGCCGAGCGCACGATTGCGATGAAGGACGAACCGGAGTTCACGATTCCGCTGGAGGTCCAGGAGATGGGCGAGCAGGCAGGGGTGATGATCCGCACCGCGATCCAGGCGCTGCTGGAGGCGGACCCGCGCATGGCCGAGAGCGTGCTCACGATGGACGACGCGGTGGACGAGGCCAACAAGGTGGTGCAGGCGGAGATGATGCAGGTGATGGAGACGCAGTCGGAGCTGAGCATCCAGGCGCTGACCGCCGTCCTGGTGGCGCGCAACCTGGAGCGCGCGTCCGACCACGCGACCAACATCGCCGAAGACGTGATCTTCTGGCTGCGCGGCTCCGATGTTCGCCACAGGTTCTCGCTGGTGGAGGCGGACTAGACACTTCCTCCCTCGCGCATGGAGCGGAGCGGGTTTGACGCAGCGGCGCGGCGCATTTAGGCTGAAAGCTATGACGATGTGCGACCGGAGTCCGCGTGCGTGCTGTGCGAATTGTTGTTGCAGTGCTGCGCGCCGTCGCTCCTGTCCTGCCTCGTAGAGTTTGCAAGCCGCGAAGCACAAGACAAGTCGACCGAGCGCCCACAGAGACGGTGGGCGTTTTTATTGGGCCAGATCCTTCTATAACGACTTCTACCGGCGTTACGACATCCAATATCCAGCTTTTTCCCGCCGGGTAGGCCAGTCCGGCCCTTTCAAACCGTAACCACAAGCGATTCACAGGAGAGTATGACCGACCTCGCCACAGTTACCCCGCCGGCCGCAGTCCCATCCGCCAAGGAGACCAAGGCCCAGAAGGCCGAGCGATTGAAGCTCGCCAAGAACCCGTGGGAGGCATGGGACGAGGTGCGCCGCTTCGCGCGCGAGGGGCGCGACGCGGTGCTGCCGGAGTGGGCGGAGTTCTACTTCAAGTGGTGGGGCATCTACACCCAGGGCGACGGCGCGGGCGCCACCGGCGGCAAGGACGGCGTGGGCAAGGCGACCGAGTACTTCATGATGCGCATCGCGCTGCCCAACGGCCTGCTCACCTCGCGCCAGTTGCGCGTCATCGGCGAGCTGACGCAGAAGTACGCGCGCAACCTGGCCGACATCACCACCCGCCAGAACATCCAACTGCACTGGCTCACCATCGAGGCACTGCCGGAGATCGTCGACGCGCTCACCGGGATCGGCCTCAGTCCCAAGGGCGCGTGCGGCGATGTGATGCGCAACGTCACCGGCTGCCCGCTCGCCGGTCTCGATGGCCACGAACTCATCGATGCGAGCCCGCTGGCAATCGAGATTGCGCGCGGGTTGACGGCCAACCCGGAGTTCTACAATCTGCCGCGCAAGTTCAAGGTTTCCATCACGGGCTGCCCGCTGTGGTGCTCATACCCAGAGATCAACGACGTGGCGCTGACTGCCATCCGCCGCGGCGACGAGATCGGCTATACGCTGCGCGTGGGCGGCGGCCTCTCCACCGAACCGCACATCGCGGTGCGCATTCCCGCATTCATCCCGCAGGACAAAGCGTATGCCGCGGTGGAGGCCGTGCTGCGCATCTTCAAGGAGCAGACCGCGCTGCGTGAGAACCGCACCCGCGCGCGCATCAAATATTTATTCATGCGCCACGGATGGACGGCGGAGTCCATGCTGGCGGCCATCGAAGA
>Ga0326728_10022199_pt1 | contig 11818 bp, 8 predicted proteins | sample MB3enrmetagenome_FD_207602 | JGI IMG/M metagenome (GOLD analysis project Ga0326728, IMG submission 207602) | Lab enriched peat soil microbial communities from McLean, Ithaca, NY, United States - MB31MN | ecosystem: Environmental > Terrestrial > Soil > Wetlands > Peat | place: USA: New York... | reverse complement strand
GAGTATCTCGCGGACGCCCAGGGCGAGGACGTCGTCTCCGGGACGCGGACCCCGGTCCCGATCCAGTCGATCGACAGCTCGCTGCGGTCGGAACTAGAGGGCGTGGCCGAGAAGCTCGAGCGACACTTCCGTGACATGCAGGACTTCGAATTCACCGTGGAGAACGGAAGACTGTTCATGCTCCAGACACGGAACGGAAAGCGGACCGCGCAGGCCGCCGTCCGGATCGCCTACGAGATGGCGAACGAGGGGCTAATCTCGAAAGAGGACGCGGTGCGAAGACTGGACCCCGGAGACGTGGACCGTCTGCTGCACCGGACGATCGACCCCTCCGTCCAGGTCAAGCCCGTGGCGAAGGGGTTGAACGCCTCGCCCGGCGCCGTGTCCGGAGCGGTCATCCTAGATACTGCGGAGGCCTCCGCGGCGGGAGCCCGAGGGGAGAAGGTCATCCTCGTCCGTCCCGAAACGACGCCGGACGACATCGCGGGGATCATCGCCGCCCAGGGGGTCCTGACCGCCCGGGGCGGAATGACGTCGCACGCCGCGGTCGTCGCCCGGGGGATGGGAAAGCCTGCCGTCGTCGGCTGCGGCAACCTACGGATCCACGCCCCCGAGGGCTACTTCGAGATCGAGGGGGTCGGGGTGGTGAAGAAAGGGGACATGATCACCATCGACGGCACGACCGGCATGGTGATGCTTGGAGTGGTGCCCACGGTCGAGCCCCAGCTCACCCCCGACTTCGGGAAGATCTTGGAGTGGGCGGACGGCATGCGGCGGCTGGGCGTCTACGCCAACGCCGACACCCCTGAAGCGGCGGCCCGGGCGCGGGAGTTCGGGGCCGGGGGGATCGGACTCTGCCGGACCGAGAGGATGTTCAACGCGCCGGACCGGCTGATGATCATGCAGGAGATGATCCTCTCCGAGACCAACGAGGAGAGGAGCAACGCGCTCCGGAGACTGGTTCCGTTCCAGCTGAACGACTTCCTCGGGATCTTCCGGGCGATGAAGGGACTTCCGGTCGTCGTCCGGTTGCTCGACCTGCCGCTTCACGAGTTCCTTCCCGAACGAGAGAAGGTCGTGGCCGAGATCGACGCCCTTTGGAAGCGCGGCGTGTGGCCGCCAGAGATTCACCGCTGGGAGAGGATGCTGGGGAAGCTCGGGCAGCTCACGGAGCACAACCCGATGCTCGGTCACCGTGGCTGCCGACTCGCGGTCACGTATCCGGTCATCTACGAGGTGCAGGTCGAGGCGATCGTCCGGGCCGCCGTCCAGGTGCGCCGGGAGGAGGGCGAGACGGCCCACGTGAGCATCATGCTGCCCCTGGTGAGCGACAAGGAGGAGCTGATCCTCCTGAAGGGGGTGATCGACGCCGCGGCCCACCGGACGTTCGAGGAGCTGGGCGAGACCCTCGAGTACAAGGTGGGGACGATGATCGAGACCCCCAGGGCAGCCCTGACCGCAGGGGAGATCGCCGTCTACGCCGAGTTCTTCTCGTTCGGAACGAACGACCTGACACAGGCGACCTTCGCCTTCAGCCGGGACGACATGGAGGGGAAGTTCATGGCGAAGTACCTCGAAGCGAAGATCCTCCCCGAGAGCCCGTTCGAGGTCCTGGACGTCAACGGCGTAGGGAAGCTCGTCGTAATGGCCGTCACCGAGGGAAGGAAGACGAAACCAGGTCTCGAGGTCGGGATCTGCGGCGAGCACGGGGGCGAGCCGCGGAGCATCGACTTCTTCCACCGTGTCGGACTGAACTACGTCAGCTGCTCGGGGTTCCGGATCCCCGTCGCCCGGCTGGCGGCGGCCCAGGCCGCGCTCAGCGCGGGGAAGGGGCCCTCTTCGGTCTGACCTCGAGCCCGGGGGTTCACAAGGCCTCCCTCGACCGGAACTTTCCACCGGTCGGCTCGTAACGTCCGGTCCGAGGCCAACCATCCACCCCCGTTGCCTTGCCCCGAAGGCGAAAACGGGAACCCGGGGCCGCCTCAGGTAAGCTGGACCTCAGCGAAGGTGTACCGATTGTTCCCGACGAACCCGACCACACTGCCCGCGATGATGCCGATTCCCTGCCCGATCAACGGGGGAAGGATCGTTCCGGTCGCGAAAAGGACGACCTCGTTGACCGAGAGCGAACCCACCGAGACGCCGAAGTAGAGGCCAAGTCGGCGGGTCGGGGAGTGCCGGTGATCGGCCTCGGTCCGGAACGTCCACACGCTGTTGAGGGCGAAGTTCCACAAGGTCGCTACCACGAACGCGACCGCGCTCGCCACGAAGTACAGGACGGGATTCGCCGCCGTCCTGGAGGCATAGTGTAGCACGCTCGAATAGAAGTTCGACACGGGGGTCCCGGAAATGGAATCGATGGTGAGCACGAACGCGACCAGGTTCACGGCCACCCCGGTAAGTCCCACCACGAGGAACTTGCCGTATCTCACGAGCCCCTGGGGCGGACCCGACTCCTCCGGGGGGCGACCTCCGGCGGGGGGAGACGGGGCCGGAAGCTGGGGTTCGGTCATCGGCAACTCCACCGCCTCTACGGATAGCTCGGACGCCCCGGGTCTTGAGGATTGACGTCAACAGGTGGCATCGGAAAGGCACTCCTGGGACCTACTTCCGTCGCCGATATAGAGGGGACGGAGGTTTCGGAAATGGACCTTGACGACGTGGGACCTCGAGCTCGGTTGCGCCCGTCGCCAGAGACCGGCCTCATAGCCCTGTTCATCGCGCCGCTGGTCTAGCTGACAGGTCCGAGTCCAGGGTCGGGCTGGCCATGGAATCGGGGGTTGCACCCAGGCTTTCCCTCCGAGCCGCCATGAACGATGGGCACGCCTCGGCGCGTTCGCAATCCGGATGAACGGAAGACTTATCGTGCCTTCCGGGATAATTCTCCGTCTGAGGTGTGTTCTTGGCGGGCGGACGGCTTGAGCAGCATCCCGCGCGTCTGCGCGAGAAGGCCCTCCGTACGCTCGTGAAGGCCGGTTGCGGCGAAGGCGAGCTGGGTCTCCTCGTTGCTTTCGTGGACCGAGCACCTGCGACAGATGCCGAGCGGGCGAACAAGCTGTCGGAAGTCGCGGGCTTCGCCACAGCTCTTGGCCCCCAGGCGGCCCGGGACTATTTCCGGGCCATTGCAGAAACCAAGGCTGTCGCGGAGCTTACCGACGAGCGGGTCCTCAACTTCGCCCGGTCCGTTGACCGCCATACTGCCGAGTGGTACTTCTGGGCGGTCTGGGGGACGAAAGCGGTCCAAGAGCTCACGAGCGAGCGGGTTCTCAAGGCGGTAGAGTTCTTCCGGTCCATCGACAGCCCGGCAACGGTGGAGTACTTCTTGGCGATCCGTGAGACGAAGGCGGTCGCGGAGCTCACGGGCGAGAAGGTCCTTGCCTTTGCCGAAGCCATCGGGAGTGAGGCTGCGGTGGAGTACTTCGGCGCGTGCTGGGAGACGAAAGCGGTCGCGGAGCTCACGAGCGAGCGGGTGCTCACCTTCGCCCAAGCCTTGGGAGGCGACGCCGCCAAGGAATACTTCCTGGCCCTCCGAGAGACGAAAGCAGTGGCCGAGCTCACGGACGACAAGGTTCTCACGCTCACTCACTCCCTGGGCAGTCGGGTAGCTGGGGAGTACTTCCGGGCGGTCCGGGAAACGGGGTCCGCCGCGGAACTTACCGACGAAGCAGTGCTGCTCTTTGCGGAATCCATCGGTAAGGGCCCCGCCCGGGAGTACTTCCAGGTGATCCGAAGCACGAAGGCCGTGGCCGAGCTCACGGCCGAGAGCCTGCTCCGGTCCTCCGGGGTGATCCGAGAGATCGGCAGCGACGCGGCGTTGGACTACTTCCTGGCGGCAGCCACCAGCAGGGTCATGCCCCCTGTACCAGGGGCGGCGGAAGGTCCCAGTGCGCCGGCAGCCGGAACGTCGGTTCCCGTGCTCACCCTCCTCGACATTCCCACGTACTCCCGCTACCGACCCGTCGCCCTGCTGGGCATGAGCGTCGTCTTCTGGGTCGGTGTCTGGCAGTCCGCGAACATCGCCTCGTTCGCCTTCCAGAACCTGCTGAGCCTCTCCTTGGTCCTCGCTGCCTGGGTCGGTCTGCTCTGCAGCGCCTATCTTCTGCTCGGCGTGATCGCCGAGCATTCCATCGAGGAGTTCCTAACGAGGCGCCGTCGCCTGCTCAACGAGCACGGCATCCGCTGGCACGATTGCTTCGCGACCGCGCAACGCTGCGAGCTCTGCTGGGGCGTCGGTCACGCTCACCGAGACCACGAGTACGACTACGGCAGCTTCTGCCGTTGCCCTGCCTGCTAGAGAGTTCCCCGCGGCCCCGTCGCCCCGCTGTATCGCTTTGGGCCGCTAGATTCAAGTGTTAAGACCTCCCCCGGAGTCCCCGCGACCCGAGAAACGGCGATGGACGACTCGTGCTACATCTGCAGAAGGACGCAAGTCGATCTCGACCGGCTCAACGAGGAGATCCGCACCCGGGTGTATCTGTCGTACTTCAGCAACGCCCGGAGCCAGATCGACGAGCAGCGCCGGAAGATCACCTTCCTGCAGCGGCTCAAGGATGAGGAGAGCGGGGACCCCCACTTCCGGATCAACGCGAAGCAAGTCTTCGGCGACCCGATGGCCTACAAGAAGCTGATGCCCTGGATCGAGTCGCTGATGGAGATCGCCCACGCGAGCCCGAAGAGCCCGATCGAGACGCAGACGATCGGCGAGCTGGTCGAGGAGTTGCTGACCGAGGAGCGCCGCGCCACCTCGAAGCTGGAGGAAGGGTTGAACCAGGTCCGCGGAGGGTTCGCCTCCGGCGGCAGGTCCCCCCTAACCCTCGATACCGTGAGCCACTTCCTTCCCGTCGACTGGTCCGTCGATGCCTTTCCCATCAAATGGCAGGCCGGTCCCGGCGGTGACCGAGAACCTCTCCACCGACCGCCCGGAGAACCGAAGACCATGGTAGAGGTCCAGCTCCACATCTGCACGATTTGCCAGAAGCTCACGTCACGACCCTAGTGGGTTGCTCTACTGGCCCCTTGCGTCGGGGTCGCGCCAGGCGCGCGCGGCCAGCGTCCGAGTAGGTGGTCCAGGTCATTCTCGGCCGCGATCACGTCATCGTCGACGCGGGTCCCGCCGGTAAAGGTCGGTGGCCGCGGGTCGAGGGGACGTGGTCGACCCCCTCCTCGCTCTGAGGTGGACCTCGTGAGGCGTGCCGAAGGACGGCGCCGGCGCGAAGCATATTCGGGCAACCTTCATAACCTGAGATAGTAAGACCCGCAAAACGCGCCGACTGAGGAGAAGTGGATCATGGTAATCTGCATCCCCGCAACAGGTCTCGCACCCGGTATCGCATGCGACTCCGGCGACATTGCCTGGGTCATCACGGCCACGGCGCTCGTGATGATCATGACCCCGGGATTGGGGTTCTTCTACGGTGGACTGGTCCGTAGAAAGAACCTCGTCTCGACCATCGTCCAGTGCATGGCCATCTTCGGGGTCGTGAGCCTGGCGTGGGCCATCTGGGGATACACACTAGCCTTCGGCGGATCCTCGTTCGGCGGGTTTATTGGCAACTTCCAGTACTTCGCGCTGAACGGTGTGGGTTCCACCGCGAACACGGCCTACTCCTCCACCATCCCGGCGCTCCTGTACTTCGCTTTCCAACTGAAGTTCGCGGCCATCACACCGGCGTTGATCATCGGAGCGTTTGCCGGACGGATCCGCCTCAAGCCGCTCCTCATCTTCATCCTGGCCTGGGTGACGTTCATCTACTTCCCGGTGGCCCACTGGGTCTGGGGAGATGGTGGCTGGATGCGGGTCATGGGCGTCGAGGACTTCGCCGGAGGGATGGTGGTTCACACCACCGCCGGGGTGAGCGCCCTGGCCGCTGCCCTGGTCATCGGACGGGGTGTGGACTTCGGAAAGGAGAGCCGCCCGAACAACGTCCCTTACGTGATTCTCGGAACCGCCATCCTTTGGTTCGGCTGGTTCGGATTCAATGCCGGCAGCTCTCTTTCCGCCAATGATGTGGCCATCAATGCGCTCGTGGCCACGAACCTCGCGGCGGCCGCGGCCGGCGTGAGTTGGATGTTGATGGATTGGATCTGGAAGGGGAAGCCCTCCGCGGTGGGAATGTGCGTGGGATTCGTTTGCGGCCTTGCGGCCGTAACCCCCGCCTGCGGCTTCGTGAGTCCCGCGTTCGCGATGGTCATCGGGGTCGCGGCCGGCGTCGGCTGCAACCTCGTTGCCCGATGGAGGGCCCGGACCAAGCTGGACGACTCCCTGGACGTGTTCGCCTGCCACGGCGTCGGCGGAATGTGGGGAACAATCGCGACCGGGCTGTTCGCCTCCGTGGCGATCAACGCGGCTGGCCAGAACGGCCTCGTCTACGGGAACGTCCACTTCGCGCTCCTCCAGATGTTCGCGGTCGCGGTCGTGGCGACCTTCGCCTTCTTCGGGACCTACGTGATCCTGCGGGTCATCAACTACTTCTCGCCGCTGCGAACCAGCGCCGAGGAGGAGAAGGCCGGCCTCGACGAGGTCCACTTCGGAGAGGAAGCGTACTACCCCGCCTCGGAGTAGTCGAGCTCGAAGCAGACCGAGCTCCCTCTTCTGCCCCGCCGTCGTGACCGAGGGATAGCGTAACGTCTCGTCCGACCGAGCGACCGTTTTGAAGCGAGGTCGCGGTCGATGCCCACGCGCGAGGGCCCGGGCGCGCGCTATCGCTCCTTAGCGGAGGTACCACGCCGGTCGAACCTCGACCGAGATGCGGTTGGAGGCACACCGGGCCCTTCGCGCGGTTCCCGCTCGGCGAGGGGGATGCTAAGGTCCGAAACGGGGAACGAGCTTACTCGCCGTGGACGAGCTCGCCGTGGAATTCCATGTCCAGCCCGGCCACCTCGACTTCCTTCGATACGCGGACGTCCATGAGTCGGTCGATTCCGAGGAGGATCAAGTACGTGACCGCGAAGGCGAACGCGGCGGCAAAGGCGACGGCGGCGAGCTCCTTTGCGAAGAACGTGGAGCCGCCGAAAAACAGTCCGTTAGCTCCCGCCGAATTGATGCTGAGGGTGGCGAACACGCCGAGGAGCCCGATCCCGAGCATCCCTCCCACGCCGTGGACGCCCCAGACGTCGAGCGCGTCGTCCCAATGCCGACGGTTCTTGAGCCCAATCGCCAGGTAGCAGACGATCCCGGCCACCGCTCCAAACAGGATCGCGGCGGACGGCGAGACATATCCCGCGGCCGGCGTGATGACGACCAGCCCGGCCAGGCCCCCAGTGAGGAACCCCACGAACTTCGGCTTCCCCTCGAAGCCCCAGTCCATCATCATCCACACGAAGCTCGCGATACCTCCGGCGATAGCGGTGTTGAGGAACGCCACTACCGCGACACTGTTGACCGCGTAGGCGTTCCCGGCGTTGAAGCCGAACCATCCAAACCAGAGGATCGCCATCCCGATCCCCACCATGTGGAGGTTTTGTGGCTTGTCCCGGACATACCGGCTCCCGAGGTACAGCACGCACGCGAGCGCGCTCATCCCGGCAATCGTGTGCACCACGATGCCGCCTCCGAAGTCGAGGACACCCCAGGTCTGGAGGAGGCCCCCGCCCCAGACCATGTGGGCGATGGGGTAGTAGACGAACAGCTGCCAGCAGACGAGGAACACGAGGTAGGCGCTGAACTTGACTCGGTTCGTGAACGCCCCGGTGATGAGAGGCGGGGTGATGATGACGACCATCATCTCGTAGGCGAAGAAGATGTAGAGCGGGATGCCGGAGCTCACCGGCGACGCGGTCCCGGAGGAGGTGTTCAGAAGGAACGCCTGGTTGAGGTTTCCGATGACCCCGTGGAAGTCCCCGCTGAAGCAGAGCGAATAGCCGATGGAGACCCACATGAGCGTCGTCACCCCTAAGGCGGCGAAGCTCTGCATCATGATCGAGATCGAGTTCTTCTGCCCGACCAGGCCCGCGTAGAAGAACGCGAGACCGGGCGTCATGAACATCACGAGGGCGGTCGCGATGATCATGAACAGCGTGTCGGTCCAGTTGAAGACCACGGAAACCACCCTTTGGGATTGGACCTAGTGAGGACGCTCGTTCGTTCGGTGGCTACTCCCTGCCACGGAACGGTTTTCCAGCAAATCCGGGGGTAATCTTCTTTGTGTGTGGTCGGAATGACGAGGCCTCAGCGCGTTTCGTCCGGGCCGGAACCCGAGGTCCGAGCCGGCACGGTTCACCGTCTACGCTGGCAGATCGCTGGTGGCGGGTCCGACCTACTGGATGGGGGCCGAGGCCCTACGGGGTGGCCCGGAGGGAACGGATCGCGACCCCCGGAACGACGAGAGCAAGTCGCGAAACCCTCCCTAACGTAGGTTTAAACCCGCCGGAACGATACATGGTCTTACTGGGCCATCTCGATGGCAGCCAACCTGAGTCTTCCCACGGAGTTGAGTCACTTCCTCAACCGCCCGGTTCCCCAGGCCTTGCTGATCCGTGGAGCCCCAGGCTCGGGGAAGACCATGTTGGCGCTCGAGATTCTCGAGGCGTTCCCCGGACGACCTATCTACGTCACGAGCCGAGTGCGACAGCCCGACCTCGCCATCGATTTCCCGGCCCTGGGTCGAATGGCCGAGACCGGTCGGGTCTCCATCGTGGACATGACCGCCGCCGGGAGCGACCTCCGCACGGCCTCCCGGGCGCTCATGTCCGCCCCCGGGTTGGTGGAGACCGACGACCGTCGGCATAGCGTTCGTTCGCTCCTCCTCCCTCCCGAGGTATTGGAGGCCTGGAGTCAGAGCTCTCCCACGGCTCCGAGCCTCGTCGTACTGGATTCTTGGGACGCGATCGTCGAACACCACATGGGCGATCCCGGGAAGGCCGGCGATTCCCTCCCCTCGCGCCAGGATCTTGAACGAATCGCGCTCTCTCAGATGGCAGAAGGGCCGGTCTTCCTCGTGCTCGTCGTGGAGCGCCGGGAAGACGCCCAGCTCGAGTACCTGGTGAACGGCATCGTGTCGATGGAGCGTGACATTCACGACGGTCGTATGGAGCGATGGCTCCACATCGACAAGCTGCGGGGTACCCGGATCGCCCATCCGTCGTATCCGTTCTCACTGGAAGGGGGCCGATTCCGATGCATCGAGCCCTTCCGAACGGGGATGCGTCCCGGTGGCTCCCGCGCCGACCCGGAGCCGGGGGATTGCCCCGGGGAGATCTGGCCGGGCTCGGCGGACTATGCCTCGTACTTCGGGAGGCTTCCGGTCGGGAAGATGACGCTCATCGAGTATGACACCGATGTTCCCATCTCGGCCGTTCGGTTGTTGGTCGTTCCGGTGTTGAACCAGGTGGTCTCCCGAGGAGGCCGGGTCTTCCACATACCGCATCCCGGGATTCACGCGAAGGAGGTGTGGGAGATGTACGAGGGCCGGACGAAGAAGGAGGATTTCCTTCGTCAGGTGCGGCTCTTGGGGACCCTTGCGAACGGCGACCCGACCGAGTTCGCTTCCGTCATGCTCCCCCTGCCGTCGGCGAAGACGGATGCCCTTAATCCCCGGGTCCCGGAGGCGGCGCAGTTCTTGCGTGAGAACTCCGACCCGAGTCGCCCGAACGTCGGAGTGGTGTCGATCGCCGGTCTCAAGACCGTCAACTCTCTGGTGCCGGGCTCGTACACTCCCGAAACGCTTCCCGGGTTGGCGCTCACGTACATGCACCAGTCACCGGGCCACGAGATCTGGGTCGGCCCGGTGGAGGATCCCCTCACGGAGTGCCTCCGCCCAGTGGCCACGACTCGGGTCCGGATGTACATGCGGGAAGGACGGGTCTTCGTTCATGGGATCATCCCTCGAACGCCTGCCCTCGTGCTCACCGAGGGCGACGACCGGTCGCCGTACCACCTGCTCCTGATCGTCTAGGGCGCCTCGAACCCGGGCGCGGAAGGCCAGCGGGCCCTGCCGACGTCCTGCGTTGTACCGGGAGGATCCGCACGATCAGAGCGCTACGGTTCCCCGGATCTGGGAAGTGCCGGACAACCCCAGCACCGCGATTCCGCGTCCGATTCCCGCGAGGGAAACGTTCGTGACCAGGATCAGCATGGACCCGTTCTCGACGGGTATGTCCGAAGCTCCGTTCGCCACCGCCGTCCATTGGTGGCCTCCCGTGTAGGTGAGAAGATTCGTGCCGTTCGGCGCCGCCAGCACGGCGTACCACAAGGCCGAAGCGTCCGGGGGCGCGCCCGCACAGACGTTCGTGGAGGTCACGTTCGCTACCGCGTTGGGGTCCCCGATGGTGTCCCCGTCGTAAATCTCGTAGACCCGGATGCTGAGGTCCCCCGTACGGACCGTCTGGGTCGAGTTCGTCCAAGGGACGCGTTCGGCATAGGCCATCCCGCCCGCGGTGCACGTCACCGAACTCGCCCCGGAGGGAGTGCCGAGATTCACGACGATCTCGGGACCAAGGGGGGGGAACTGGTACCGGGACGACGCGGAATATGGACGCGCGGTCACGATCGTGTAGACGCCGAGGACGATGATGATCACGACGAGGAAGGTACCGATGCGCTCTCTCTGGGCGCTCCGCCGCTTCGACTGTTCCTCGCGGAACGAGCGGGCGCGACCGTCGAACGATCCGGGGGGCGCGGGGGTTCCGGCCCGGGGTCGTTCGTCCGTGCCCCCGAGGTCCCGGGACGGCGGTGGCTCGTCAGGCGGGTCCAAGGGAACCGACGCGCCATCCGGCCCGTTCATGCGTCCTCCGCAGCCTTCGGAATCAGCTCTAAGTAGGCCTCCTCGAGAACGAGCGAGGTGTTGGCGAACTGGACGACCGGGGCAAGTCCTTGGCACAACGACAGGAGGCGGACCCGGGTCTCGTCGCTCCCGTCGAACGAGATCCGCCACCGCCGGTCGGAGAGCGCGGAGACTTCCTCAGCGATGGTCCGCAACGTCGCCATCACCTCGGGGGCGACCGGGCGCTCGAACTCCACGTCCACCTCCCGGGGGCGGATCCGTCCGGCCACGCGGTCGACGCGGTCCCGGAGCAGGACCCGGCCGTGGTCGATGAAGACCAGCTGGTCGCACACCTCGGTCACCTCGAGCATTTGGTGGGAACTCATGAACACGAGGTGGTCTCGTTTCAGCCGGTTCAAGAGACGGCGGACGAGCACACGCTCCGCGGGGTCGAGGCCGCTCGTCGGCTCGTCGAGGAGGAGTACCGAGGGGTCCCCCATCAGCGTCGAGGCCAGCGCGACCCGCTGCCGTTGCCCCTTGGAAAGCCAACCGACCCGCTGGCCCAACGGCGGCAGGTCGAGGAGCTCGTGGCAGCGGTCGACCTCCCGGTCCACGTCGTCCCGGGAAAGTCCGCGGGCGCGTCCGACCGCGTCGAGAGCCTCGTGGACGTTGAGCGTGGGGTACGGCTCGGGGGTCTCGATGAGTGCCCCCACATCCCACAGCGCTCCCTTCCGGTCGGCCATCGGGTCGATGCCGTTGAGGTAGGCATGGCCCTTTGTCGGGCGCAAGAGACCCACGAGCAGCTTGAGGGTCGTGGTCTTCCCGGCGCCGTTCGGCCCGAGGTAGCCGACCGCTCCCGCCCCTTCGTACCGGAACGATAGGTCGCAGAGCGCGGGCAGGCCCACGCCGAACGATTTCGACAGTGTCGAGACCTCGAACGAGCCCATGGTCACCCGGTGGACTCCTTGCGTTGGTAGAGGTAGGCGCTCAGCGGCAGAAAGACGACGATGTAGCCCGCCATGATCTCGAGGCCCTCGGGCACCGTCGCGACCCAGGAATAGAAGAACTGGCCCGCCCCCACGGGTATCGCCTGTTGGTGGACAAAGTCAGTGTCGAGG
>Ga0326728_10022198_pt1 | contig 11818 bp, 10 predicted proteins | sample MB3enrmetagenome_FD_207602 | JGI IMG/M metagenome (GOLD analysis project Ga0326728, IMG submission 207602) | Lab enriched peat soil microbial communities from McLean, Ithaca, NY, United States - MB31MN | ecosystem: Environmental > Terrestrial > Soil > Wetlands > Peat | place: USA: New York... | reverse complement strand
TCCATCCCTGGCCGAGCGAGCGGTTTGCCGCTACGCATCCGCGTGAAGAGCCGTATGCGCTAATCAGCGCCCGTACGGATCCGTGCGGGGGGTGAGGGGCGACCCGCATCCCTACCGCGACAACCGGTAATGTCTATGAAAACAAAGGACCGAGTCAAGGAGTCGAGAAGTCAAGAAGTCAAGCAGTCGAGAGTCGCATCAAGAGCAAAATCGAGCCGCAGCCTCGGGCATGTTAGTTAACTCCTCGATCCTCGACTCTCGACTCCTCGACTTTTGGAACAAACCGGGAATGTCTATGAAAACAAAGGGCCGATGTGGAAAACGAGAGCAATCCTAGAACGGCTCAGAAGGAGAAGGTAAACGGTAAACGATGAGGCGGGGGCCGAGAACGGAAGGCTGACGGTTGATAGCTGAAAGCTGATAACTTTCTACGGAACAAACCGGGAATGTCTATGAAAATAAAGGAACTGGTCAAGAAGTCGAGGTTCGACAACTCGGAGGGACCTCTACTCATGGCCAGGAACGGTTGTTGACTCCTCGACTGCTCGACTGCCCGACCTTTCTGAAGGAACAAACCGGGAATGTCTATGAAAACAAGGGGCCGATGTGGAAGAGGCGAGCAATCCCGGAGCGGCTCAGAAGGAGACGCTAGACGCTAAACGATGAAGCGGGGCACATCAAAGAGCACAATGAAGCCCGAGAACGAGAGGCTGACGGCTGATAGCTCAAAGCTGATAGCGTTCTACGGAACAAACCGGGAATGTCTATGAAAATAAAGGAACGGGTCAAGAAGTGGAGGAGCCAAGCAGTCGAGGTGTTAAGAAGTCGTGATTCTGCAACTCACACGCGCCTCGACAAGTTCCCAGAGACCGTTGTTAGCCTACTCGACATCTCGACTACTCGACTTCTCGACTTTCCTCCAGATTCAATAAAAATGTTAAAATCGAGGGAACGAACTAAATAAGTCCTTTGGAATCAATGAAAGTTCCAAAAAACGAACTCAAAACGAACTCAAAACGAGGCCCAAAACGCTACCCGAACGAGCGTTAAATGAGGAAAAAGTTCAAACGAAGCCAAAAACGAACTCCACCGTGGAACGGCAAAGCCAAGTTGGGAAGTGGGTGGCGCAGCGGAGGGAAACGGATCGCATGAGAGAAGGCGTAAGCGAATCCGAACCTGTCATTCTGAACCCTCCCTTCTTGCGGGCGAAGAATCTCGGTCTTGGCTTGCCCGAAGTGCCGCTGATGCTGCTCCTGCTGTTCGTCCAACTCCCCGTCCCGGGACTGGCCTGGGGCGATCGGGGCCACCAATTGATCAATGCGGCGGCGGTGGACAATTTGCCGGAACCGCTTCGCTCCTACTTTCGAGCCCGCAAGGCCTACCTGGTCGAGCGTGCCTCCGATCCCGATTTGCTGGCGCACGACGACCCTGCCGAGCGCCCTCACCACTACACCGACCTGGACGCCGACGACACTTACCCGTTTCCCCGCCTGCGCCAGCAGTTCGTTCTGGTTAAGGCACTGCCCAAGCCCTGGCAGCTTCGCAACGGAGACTCGATCTGGCAGATCGAGCGCTTTACGGTGCGGCTGGCCGATTCCCTCCGGCGCCGGAGTTGGGAGGAAGCAGACCGCGACGCGGTCTTCGCCGCTCACTACGCCGCCGATCTCACTCAGCCCCTGCACACCGTCATGAACTACGACGGCCAGTTGACCGGGCAGAGGGGCGTCCACGCCCGCTTTGAGACCGACTTGGTGAATGCCCTCGCCGACGGTTGGCGGCTCGAGCCTCAACCTGCAACTTTCGAGGCCGACTTGCGCGCCCGGATTTTCCAGGAGGCGGTCGCGAGCTTCTCTTGCCGGAATTTGGTCTTTGCCTCCGATCACATCGCGGTTTCCGGCCGTACCTACCTCGATCCCCGGTACACTGCGACGTTCTATAAACTTGCCGGGCCGCTGGCTGAGAAGCGGCTGTCCGCCGGGGCTTCCTTCGTCAGCAGCCTCTGGTATACTGCCTGGGTCCGAGCGGGAAAGCCCCCGCTGCCGGGTAAGCATGCGATGTAACGATGCGGGATGGAGCGCGGGCGCCTCGCCCGCTTTCGGGCAAGCTTGGGATGTGACGGTGCGGGATGTTGCGCGGGCAAGGTGCCCGCGCTCCACGTGAGCATTCGGAATGAGACGGAAGCGCACACTCGTGGCGGGGATTGTTCTGGCAGTCTTCTGCCTGGGAGTTTTGGTGGGCCGGCGAGCAGGCCGTTCTCCCTCGACCGCGCCCTTTGCTTCGCGCGCTGCTTCGCCGCAAGAGGCAGCCGGGTGCGTCGACTTCCACGACGCCGGCCCGCACGCAGGCCAAACGGGCTGCGTCTCCGGACGGGTGCTCAAGGTGTTCATTTCGAAGGGAGGCAATACCTTTTTCGATTTCTGCGAAGACTATCACGGGTGCCCGTTTGGCAGCGTGATTTTTTCCTCCGACAAGCAGAAGTTTGGAGATCTCCAATCCCTGGCAGGGAGGCAAATTGAAATCCGCGGGACGATTACCGTCTACCAGGGAAGAACTGAAATGATTATCCATGATCCCGAGCAGATTCGAATTGCGCCATGATGGCTCCCCTCCTCAATTGAGGAGGGGGGCAGGGGGTGGTGGGTAGTTTATCCAAGGAGGGAACTGCTCGAAGCGGGAGTCTAGTGGATTGAGAGGCTGTATGCACTGTTGCGTGGGACTTATTCTGGTCATGGCCTGTCTGCTGCCAGGCGAAGCGAACGCCGCAGTCATCCTGGGCGAAGCGAACGTCGGCTGGGGCGCCGCTGCGCAGCAGACCGCCTTGCCGGCGTCAACCCAACCCTTGCCCGGAGTTGCCGAGGCGGTTAACAAAGGGTTCGACCTGCTGTCGCGCCGTGACGCGGCTGGCGCAGAAGCAGCGTTTCGCCAGGCCATCGACCTGCAGCCGGAACTCGAGATGGCACACCGGGGGCTGGGCATGGCTTTGCGGGCGCGCGGCCAGGAGGAAGCGGCGCTGCGCGAACTGCAAACGGCCACACGCCTCGACCCTTCCGACGCCGATGCGCATTACGAGCTGGCAGTTACAGCCTTGACACTGAGCCAGCAATCGGCAGCATCGCCGCGCCCTCGAGAAGGCTCCGACTACCGAGCTCTGGCTGCCGGCGAGTATCGAAAGCTGGCCGCGCTCCGCCCGCAAGATGCCTCGATCCGGCAAGTCCTGGCCGAGCTCGACCTCGAGGGGGGACGAAAAGAGGACGCCCTGGCCGACGTGCAAGAGGCGGTCCGCGTGGCGCCAGACGATCCCGCAACGCACGTGGCCCTGGGCCGGGTCTATTTCGCCGAAGCTGAAGAGGACAAGGCCGCGGCAGAATACGAAAAAGCGCTGAAGCTCAACCCTAAGGAAGGCGAGGCGTATCTCGCGCTCGGGCAGATGCGATTCTTCGAGCGGCGATATGCGCAAGCGGCGCAGAATTTTCAGCAAGCCATCCAGGTTTCCCCCAACCTCGCCCCGGCGTATGCGGGCATGGCGCAGATTCTCGTCCAACAGGGCCGCTCCGCGGAAGCTCGGAACATGCTGGAAAAAGTCGTGGCGCTCGACCCGCAAGATTGGCAGAGCCAGTATCAGCTTGCGGTATTGCTGAATGCCGCCGGAGAAGTGGGGAACGCCACCGAGCTGCTCGAGAAGGTCACGCGCCTGCACCCGGATTTCTTGCCGGCCCGGGAACAGTTGGGCATGGGCCTGCTGCGCCGCGGACATTTGAAGCAAGCCGGCGCCATGGCCGACGCGCTGATTGCCGAGCAGCCCCAGGCGGCCGAAGGTCACCGCCTGCGGGCGCTCATGCTTCGCAAACAGCACGACCTCGAGGGAGCGCTGGCAGAGGCCGCCATGGCGCTTGGGCCGGAGCCCGACTCCGCTTCCATGCTGGCCCTGCAATCGATCTCGCTGTGGGAACTCAAGCGCAAGAAAGACTCTCTGGCAGCCTTTCGGGCGGCAGCCAAGCTCGAACCTAAGGTGGCAACGGCAGAGGTTTTCTGCCGCCTGGTGGTGTGCGACGCAGGGGACATCAGCACGGTAAGCGATTTCCTGCGCCGCAACCGCTGGGTGCTTGCTCCGCCACCTGAGCCGTAGGCTGTTTAGATATTTGAGAATCACGCAACATATATTGCCATTGCAGTGCATATTACCTATACAGTAATCACTTGCCAGGCCTCGTTAAGGGGCTCGTTCGGGATGGCGGAGCCGCCCGCTGATGAATTCTCGTGGTCATCGACCCTACGCCCTCCCGCCTTGAGAACAAGAGTGCGTTTGGGCGTATTCCCGGCTGCCAGTAAAATCTTTGGGCGATGCAGGCAGGCTCCTGGCCACTTTCGCTCTCACAACCGCGTTTTTTGCTTTAGATATGGCCCTGTTCCAGCCTCGCTATCTCGGCATCTTCCCTCGATTGTTGCACCCCCATCTGCCGTAGTTTGAATCAGTTCGACCAAGCTGCAGGTGTGCTCACGTAGCGCCGACCAGTTCTCGAGGTCTGAGGCTTTTGTTTAGCGGCGTTTATGCGAGTTATTCCTCAGCCCATTGTCACCCCATGGACGCGTGGTTAGGCCTGCGCTTCCTACATCCGTGCTGTCAGGCGAGCGTTAACGACCATCTTTCCTATTAGTTGGCGGGGGAGGGCTGTTTCGTCTTGCGTTTTTGGCTGACGCCGTGCTCCACTTGTATTCAAGTTATGACCGGTGCTCCAGAAGCCGTGTTCAAGCCCACAGAGGTCCGAACCCGAAAGGGACGGGCACTCGCGGTACGGGCGTACAGTTCCGAGGATTTCGCGACGCTCGTCGAAATGTACGCGAGCTTCGAGCCGAAGCGCGTCGCCCAAGGACTGCCTCCGCCGGACGTCCCGCGCATTACCGGCTGGCTAGACCAGCTTCAGCGCAAGTCCTACCAACTGCTGGCCTTTGATGGCGAGAAGATTGTCGCCCACACTATCCTCTGCCCGATTCGCCAAACCGAAGTCGAATTTACTATCTTTGTCCTTCAGGACCACCGCGAGGAAAATCTGGGAACTGTGATGAGCCAGCTAACCATGGCCTGGGCGTTGGAGATGGGGTTCAGCAAGGTTTTCCTCACCACGGAGTTTTCCAATTATCGCGCCATCGGCCTTTTTCGGAAACTCGGTTTCCACACCAGCAGTAGTTACGGCGACGAATGCGAAATGGTAATCGACCTTCTTGCCGATTCTAAAGCCCAAGCAGCGTGACATACCATCTCACGCGAAGACAATCATTCATTGTCAGCGCACGCATTTCACCGTCTCGCCACCGGCAGTCGAATTTCGACCTCGAGGCCTTTGGGCGAACGGTTGCGGCACTGGACGGTGCCTCCGCAGGCTTCCATGCAGGTTTTGACAATCGCCAAACCAAGGCCGACGCCGCCGGTCTCACGCTGGCGGGCCAACTCCGGCCGGTAAAAAGGCTTGAACACTTCATCGAGTTCGGCAGCCGGAATTCCCGGCCCGCTGTCCGTCACGATGATTGAAACCATACCGTTTTTTTCGATCGCAGACACAGCCACGGGTCCCGCATCTCCCGCGTAGCGAATCGCGTTGCGAATGATATTGGCGAGGGAGCGGTGCAGATAATCAGGGTGTGCCATGACCTCGAGTTGCGCGTCGACATGGGTCTCGATGTGCGACTCATCGCCGGCTTCTCTTTCCAGAACCTGCTTTACAGTCTCAGCAACATTGACAGGAGTAAGGGAGGCAATCGAGGCGCTCATGCCGGCTTTGGAGAACGACAACAGCTCGTTAATGAGCTCCGACATCTGCTCGACTTCTTCCTGCACGCCCAGGACGTACTCCTTCTGGTTATCTGCCGCGCGTTGTTCCAAAACACCCAGCCCCGCCTGAATGCGAGAGATGGGGGAGCAAAGCTCGTGGGCAATGTCGCCCAGAAAGCGTCTCTGGCCGCGCACATAACTCGAGAGACGCTCCGCCATATCGTTGATTGCTTGGCTCAGTTGGCCGAGTTCATCGCGGCGCTGGACCGGCAATCGGGTCTCAAACCGCCCTTGGGCGATGGCGCCCGTGGCGCTGGTGAGCTGCGAAATCGAGTGGGTTAAGCCTCGAATCAGCGGCAGCCAACAAGCCACAGACAAGAGGATCACCACGACGACCGCAGCGAGCCAGGGCTTGTAGTCGAAGAGCAGGGAATTCGTCCAAAGCGACGAGAACCTCCAAACCAAGTTCCCGTGAAGCGGCCTTGCCCCCGCCTCGCGCCACACCGGCACTCGCACCCCTATCCAGTACTGGGTCGGGGCGGTGGTTTTGATCATGAACGCCGGAACGGGCGGGTGCAGAAGCTCTGACCGGTTCGGCTTGGGAGCGTGCGAGCCTTCGCTTTCAAAATGCGGAGGCCGGTCTTGACGGATCGACTCCAGCACGCTGGAGGGCAGGTCGATCGGCGGTCCCGCGAGTTGGGCGCCCTCGCTGGCGAAGAGGTAACACCCGCCACGATTGGCGGAGGCGGACTGCGCCAGCAAGCGGTTCCACTCTGTACGATCCGTCTCCGGCAGTTCCAGAGCAATGAGGCGTGAGATTGCAAGGATACGATCGCGTCCGGGAGAGAGCAGGACCGAGCTTAGGTCAGCGCGGTATTGCACACGGACGAACACCACGAATACCAGTCCGAGCAGCACGAGGTTCAAGAAGGACAGCAGCAGAATTTTGACGGTGATTGAGGCGCGCGTCTTCAGGGTAGCACCTCCATGCCGGGTTTTCGCAGCATGTAACCAGCGCTCCGGACCGTGGCGATGTATCGGGGCGACTTGGAATCGTCTCCCAGCTTCTTGCGCAGGGAGGAAATGTGCACATCAATCGAGCGATCGAAGACATCGAAATTCCGGTCCGCGACTTCATTCAGGAGCTGCTCGCGCGTGCGGACGCGGCCCGCCGCCTTGGCCAGCGACATCAGCAAATCAAACTCGATGGCCGTGAGTTGTAAAGGTTGATCGCCCAGTGCAGCTACGCGCGCTTCGGGATCCACATGCAGGTCGCCAACCACGATGGCCGGCATGCGCTCCTCCGGCTGTACGCTTGCCAGCGTTGAGCGACGCATCACCGCACGAAGCCGCGCCAGCAGTTCGCGAGTCGAAAACGTCTTGGGCAGGTAATCGTCAGCCCCCAATTCCAACCCAACGATACGATCCGGCTCTTCGCCACGCCCAGTCAGCATAAGCACCGGGACGTTGGACTTCTCACGCAAGCGGCGGAGGACATCGAAGCCGTTCATTCCCGGCAGCATGACATCGAGAATGACCGCCGAAAAGGTGTCCCGTAGCGCCACCTCGAGCCCTTCGGGTCCCGTATACGCGGCGACGACTTCATATCCCAGGGGTTCCAGGTAGTCACGAATGAGCCGGCAAAGCTTTCTGTCGTCATCGACGATAAGAATCCGCAGGCGTGAGTTCGGGGAACTCTCGAAGTGATCCGACATGGCGCGACCTGCTCAATCTTAGCACCCCGCCCACTAGCCGCGGCCGACTTTTACCAAATCTTAACAATTTGCCTTCCGCGTCGCCCATTCACCAGATCACCCGATTTCCCGACTGGCGTGAATGCCCCGAAACGTTTAAGATAAGGGCGCTTTGTTGGATCGACTATTTGATAAGGAGACGTCCTTATGAAACCGAATTCATCTCGTCGTGAATTCTTGCACGCAGGATTGGCGCTCCCCGTGGCCGGGCTGGCTGCCGGCGCCGTCGTGGGCAAGGCGACTACCAAATCAGCGTCGTCAGCGTCGTCTTCAGCGCTCACCTCAACACCGAAACTGAGTTATCGCACCCTCGGCCGAACCGGCTTAAAGGTCACTTCCGTGGGCTTTGGCTGCATGATTACCTCCGATGCCAGCGTCATCGAGCGGGCAGCCGATATCGGTATAAGCTATTTCGATACGGCGCGCAGCTATCAGCATGGCAACAATGAACGCATGGTCGGCGCGGCGCTCAAGAAGAAGCGCAAGGACCTGGTGCTGTCCAGTAAGTCCGATGGACGCAGCAAAGATGGCCTGTTGAGCGATTTGGACACGAGCTTGCGCGAGTTGGGCACTGATTTCCTCGACATCTGGTACCTGCATGGCCGAGACCGGACATCGGACGTTTCGGACGAGATGCTCGAGGCCCAGCAGGCGGCCAAGCAACAGGGGAAGATCCGCTTCACCGGTGTCAGCACGCACAAGCCGAAGGACATGATTCCGTTCCTGGTCAAGAAAGGCGCTGTGGATGTTGTCCTGGCCACGTACAACTTTACGATGGACAAGGGAATGGGCGAGGCCATGGAACAGGCCGGCAATGCGGGCATGGGCGTGGTCGCGATGAAGGTGATGGCCGGCGGCTTCCGCGCCGGGAATCCTCGCCACGCGTTTTATCCCCAACTTACCAGAGATGGGGCTCTGCTGGCGGCGCTGAAGTGGGTGCTGAAGAATCCCAAAGTCAACAGTACTATCCCCAGCATGACTGACAACGACCAACTCGAGGAAAACCTGAAGGCCATGGCGGGACCCTTCACTGAGAGCGACCAGAAACTGCTGGCGGAGCAAGTCGAACGGATCGCTCCCCTCTATTGCAGAATGTGCGGTGATTGCGAAGGGACATGTGCCAAGGGCCTGCCCGTGGCCGACCTGTTGCGGTATCTCACCTACGCCGAGGGCTATGGCCAATTCTCGCTGGGACGGGAGCGTTTCCTTTCGCTGCCCGCAGAGGTCACCTCCGTGCGTTGCGAGGATTGCGGAAGTTGCACCGTGACTTGCCCGTGTGGCGTAAAGGTTGCGAGCCGGCTGGCGCGCGCGCAGGAGTTGTTCGCATGAGGCCCCGAGTGCCACTATTGCTCGTCGTGCTGGCGATCGCGTCACTCGCGCGGTCCGCGGATGTGGCGGACTGCCACCTGGTAGCGGGATGGGCACAACAAGCCGGCGCTCGCCACTTCACCCCCGATAACCTATTCGAGTATTTGAACGGGAGCGCGGAAGGTTATCTTCTCTATGGGTTCGTGCAGATGCAGGGGGTGACGTGCCATTCGGGTCGCGATTCCATCCTCATCGATGTCTTCGAAATGAACGACGCGGAATCCGCTTATGGAGTCTTTACGGCGAATCTTGATCCCCACGCACGCATTGAAAAGCTCGGCATGGGTGGCCAGGTTCTGCCCCGGCGAGCGCTGTTCTGTAAGGATAAGTATTACGTCGAGTTCGCAGTAAAGCCCCAGAGAGACCAGCCTGCGGCGCTGCGGGCTTTTGTGCGAGAAGCCGAAAAACGTGTTGCGGGCCGCTCTACGCCCCCGGCCGCGCTCTCCTGGTTTCCCACCCGCAACCTCGCGTCCGTGCGGTTGATTCCGGAAAGTGTTTTGGGGTTGCGCCTGCTCAAACGGGGCTTCGTGGCACACTACGATCAAGGCCAAGCTTTTGTGGTCATTGAAGAATCGCCGGGGTCCGCGGGGGCCGTCTTGAGCCAGTTGCGACAGCGATTCGGTGATGCTGCTCCGGCCCAGGTGGCCGACGAAGCCTTCCAGGCCGACGACCAATACCTGGGCGGCCTCTGCATGTTCCGCAAGGGCCGTTACCTCGGCGGGTTCGCAAATATGCCGGACGCGAAGGACGCCACCGCGAAAGCCGCCGCGCTGGCGGAGCATATGCCCAGAATGTAGGGCTGGGCCAAGTCATCGATCTGCGCTTCCCAGAGGGCGTCTCCGGGGCCGTAGGCGGTCATGAGCTGCTGCTTGAGGGCTTCGAATTCTTCTGGGTCCTCGCCCAGCGCCAGCCTGACTTGACGATGGTTCTCCTCCGCGGCGTGTGCGCCGTGCTTCAAGGCATTCATTTTCGAGTTTTGCTTTTCGGCCGGAGTGCTCGGTCCGGTGGAGCGGCGGGCGTTCCTGCGTTTCGCGGCGAGCAGCTCGGGTGAAAGTCGTGGTGATTTTCGTAAGCACATAGCTCCTCCTGTGGCGGGTTTGTAGGCCTACCTGTGGATGTTATGGTCGTTCGAGGTCAGCACGTCGCGGGATTCTGGAAATCTCTGGAAATGAGATGTGTCGTTCGAATAATCTCACGTGCAAGGGATTCGACATGTTCGTAAGGGATTTCGGTTGTCGAGCCACGGACGGAAACGGAGGCAACTACGTTGCCGATATGGCCAAAAACTGGGGCTGCCAAAGCTCTGATACCAAGAATGTGTTCCTCATCATTCAACGCGTATCCCTTTTTTCGGATGTCTGCCAAATGCTCTTTCAACTTGTCGAGGTTTGCAATGGTTTTTGAATTGAATCTTGCTAACTTCAGGTTTAGAAAGAGGTTATCGACCTCTTCGTCTGTCAGCCAAGCAATTAATGCCTTCCCTTGCGCTGTGCAGTGCAAGTCAAAATGATGGCCCACCCATGAACCGCCCCATCGGTCGATCGGCCACGCGGCTTTGTCAATGACCACCCCTTCGCCAGCCTTGAGGACCGCAGTCTGAACTGTCATTCTTAGCGCAGCAGAAAGCCCACGGATGTGCTGGGCGGAAGCCCGCTTCAGTCCTTCCTCCACGGAAGTCACTCCATGGAAGTCAAAAACGCGAAGCCCTGAGGCATACTGCCGACTCCCCGGGATGCGCTGCATGTAACCGCGGGCGATGAGCGTTTGAATCAAGTAGTACGCGCTGCTCTTGGGGATTCCAAGTCTCCGGCAGACTTCAGTCAAGGTAAGCGGGTGCCCAATTCGGTCCAGCGTCTCCAAGAGGTCAAATGCGCGTTCGACTGCGTGGACTCTCAATTCAACCGGTAGGCTGCCAGGAATAAAACCGGTGTCGCTCATAGTCACATCCACGCCTCCAAGGTGCGACGAACGGTTCTTGAATATTGGGGGAGCACTTCCACGAATAGAAGAGGGACTCGAGGGGAAATGCCCCTCTCTTTCCCATGCGGGTCAATAGCAATCCTCAACTTGACCCGCTGCCCCCGCTCTCCTCAATTCTAGTGAAGTCTTGCACTTTTTGCTCTTCCACGTCAATTTGGTTCAGCTATATGAACAAAACCAATAGCCGCTAGCTACGATTCGACCAGGACGCCTGCGAGGAGTACATGCGCCCGGTTCGCACTCCGGTTGCCAAGGCCTAAGACCTGAAAGGCACGCGAAATGGGAATGGCGGTTTGATCAGATTCATCCCGCCAAGCGCGACTGCCGGGGGAGCATCACCCGTTCCCTGTGGATAGCCTCTATTTAGCGTCAAACCCTTTCAGCCTATTGAACGTATTTTAGACGCCGGTTCCATGTCTTTCCTAAGAATGCATATTCCTGTAAATGAGGCAATTAATTGGTAAGATTTAGAGGAAACGGCCAATAAGCATGGCTATCTCAAGACCCTGTTTTTTAGGACAGCGTGAGGGAATGGGTTTTGCCAATATACTAGGCGGGGTCTGGGGCCCGTTGTGAATTCTGCTAACGACTATTTGCGTAGGGTTACCACTGGAACCGGAGGAGCAGCTTATGCCCAAATATTCTTATAACGTCCGTCGTGTCTATAGGTTGGCATTTTGCATTCTTGTATTTGGTTTATTTACCTTGTCCCCGGGCGTTCACGCCTTGCAACCCTCGGGAGGTGGGCACGAACAGACCGAGATCACATGGCAAATGAAGCCACGCCCGTCTCTACGAGTCGTTTCAGGCAATCTTGTTTATGAGGAACAGCTTCTGGATGGTGGATTGCGGACCAGATTCTGGTCACCTAATGGTCTGATTAAACCAGACGCCGACCTTGAGCCTGGTTCGGAGGGCGGGGAATTACCATCGCTGGACGAGCCCATCG
>Ga0326728_10022196_pt1 | contig 11819 bp, 9 predicted proteins | sample MB3enrmetagenome_FD_207602 | JGI IMG/M metagenome (GOLD analysis project Ga0326728, IMG submission 207602) | Lab enriched peat soil microbial communities from McLean, Ithaca, NY, United States - MB31MN | ecosystem: Environmental > Terrestrial > Soil > Wetlands > Peat | place: USA: New York... | reverse complement strand
AGTGGGGCTGCGCGTGGACCAGGTCATCGTAGTTCCTGGTATTCGGGAAGGGTGATGCAGGGGCGTTTCCCGAGTCGCTCATGGTCACCACGGCCTTGACCGACTTGAGCTGCGTCGTCATCTTCGAGGCCATCGGCAGGAACTCGTCCCTGATCAGCAAGACGTCATCCTCAGCGTGGGCTATCGTGTAGGCGATCTGTTCTGGAGGAAGCCTGATGTTTACGGTGTGCAGGACCGCCCCCATCATCGGCACCGCGAAGTAGGCCTCCAAGTATCTGTTCGTGTCGACGTCGACCACCGCGACCTTGCTCCCTTTCTTGACCCCGAGGCCCTCCAGACCCGAGGCCAGACCGTTCACTCTCTCGAGAATCTGAGACCAGGTGTAGCGGGTATTCGCGTAGACTACATCCCCGGTGCCTCTCCTGTGCTCCGTTTGCTTGAGAAGAGCGCCGATGGTCAGCGGATAGTCATTCTGCAATCCGGGATTGATCTGGGCGGGAACGATAGTTAAGGGTTCTCTACCGTCGCGTGGCTGTGAGTAATCGTCGACGGTCCGGCCCCTTCCCTGCCTGAAGCATGGCTCCCGCGGGCGGTCCGGATTTTACGCCCCTGTCGAAGGCCTGACCGTGCGCGCTTCCTTCCCTCTCAGGATCGATAGGGTCAGGGCGACCAGGAGCACCAATATGGACCCGGCCAACGCGACGTGCATCCCGTCCACGAAGGCAGAGGAGAGCTGGCCCTGGATTTTGCCCACGCCGAGGAAGATCTCGAAGGCCATCTGGCGCGGTATAGACAGGGAAGCGATCAGCAGGGCGACGGCGAAGCTGCAGGCCATTCCTATGTTGGAGAACGTACGGAGCAGGCCGGAGACCACTCCATACGCCTTGGGCGGAGCACTGGACATCACCGCGCTGTTGTTTGCGGGGAAGAACGAGGAGCTCCCTGCCCCATTGAGGATGGCTCCGACTATCACGAAGTAGGTCGGTGTCGTCAACCCGAGCGTCGAGTAGACCAGGAAGCCACAGATCTGCAGACCGATGCCGATCGATGCGATCACGCGGGCACCCATCCTGTCAGACAGCCTGCCTGAGAACGGTGCAATCGCCCCGCCGAGTACGTAGCCCGGTATGAGCAATAGGGCGGCGTTCCATGGGGACATATCGCGCGGGCCCTGCAGGTACATGATCAAGAGGAACAGCACGGCGAAGCTGGCCAGAGACTGGAGGAAGGCCGCGGAGATCGAAGCGGTCAGGACTCTCTGCTTCAGCAGGGAGAGGTCGAGCAGAGGAGAAGAGTATCTTCTCTCGAACGCTATGAAGACCGGTAGGAGCAGAAGCCCGACTACGACCTCTGTGACGTACTCGAAAGTGAAGCCCGACCCCGTTATGTTTGTCATCCCGAAGAGCAGGAAGAAGAGCGAGGTGCCGAGGATGACCATCCCGACGATGTCGAGCTTAGCCTTGATTCTCGGGGAGCGCTCCTTCAGCATGTACACGCCCACGCCGGTGGCGACGAGTCCGATGGGTAGGTTGATGAAGAAGATGTAGCGCCAGCTCAGGAAGGTGACGAAGGCGCCGCCGACCAGGATTCCCAGTATCGAGCCTATCGAGTAGCCCGCCCCGGTGATACCGTAGGCCTTCCCTCTCTCGCGCTGCGGAAACGTGTCGGCGATGATTGCTCCGCTGTTCGAGGAGATTAGGGCACCGCCCACCCCCTGCACCACGCGGAAGGCGATGAGCTGCGGCCCGCTGGTTGAGAGACCGCACAGCAGCGAGCCGAAGGTGAACAAGGCGAAGCCGGAGTTGTACAGCCTGACCCTCCCGAACATGTCGCCGAGCCTCCCCACCTGCGTGCCGAGTATCGTGATGACCAGGATGTACGCCATGATGACCCATATCATGCTGATGATGTCAGAGTGCAGGTCCTGCACCATGACGGGCAACGCGAGGACTACCGCCGAGGTATCGATGCCGGTCATCATCACCCCCAGCATGATGATCAGGATCGTTATGTTGCGGTAGCGCGACTCGGATGCCGACACCGCTGGGGCAGACGGGTTCGTCGCCGGGCTGTTCCATGACTCGGTCAAATCGAGATTCCCTTACGAGGAGGGGCCTGTCTTTGTCGTCTTCTTGAGGACGTAATCGAAGAACTTCTGAGTCGTTCCATCGTCGGAGGTCCATTCAGCGCGCAAGCGTGTCCTCTTCTCAGCCCTTCTCAGTGCGGTGAGAAGCGATCGGTTCAGATCCTTCGGGCTCTCGCCCTCCATCTCCGCCTCGACCGAGTACTCGCCCTTCGCTTCCTTGACGGAGCCCTTCGTGATAGCCTGTTCCAAGACGGGTTGGATCGCCCTCGGGTTCGAACTGCTCACCCGCGCCACGACCCTGAAATGCTTGCTTGCCATCTGTAGCCAGAATCCCGCCGATTGAGGGCCAAGAAAAGGGTTTCTCAGAGGGACCGGCAACAAGGCTACGAAGTGATGCGACGATGATCCGAGAAGGCGAGCGCGACCCATTCGCCCGGACGATTGAGTGAAATTCTCGCCTCTCTTGAAGTCCGGCGTTACCGAGCCTGCAAAGCGGTTAAGTTGGGAGCTTCCCAGACCCATGTCGTGCCAGCTCGACGAATACAGGTGGGAGACGTTACGGCATCGATACTGAACCTCGGCGACCTCAGTTTCAGGCTGGCGGATGTCGAGCTATCCCCCGAGAGCGAGTGGAGGCCCCGCTACGGTGAGCTGTTCGACAAGCGACTCTGGTTTCCGAGCCAGAGCATCCACCTCTCGACGCCTGACGCTTCGATTCTCGTGGACGCCGGAGACTACGCGCTGTTCGCATCTGCCGACCCCTCCTTCATCTCCGACAACTACGTCCCTCCTTCAACCCTGATAGAGCAGCTGGCCGAGATCGGGGTGGGCAGGGGCGACGTCACCCACGTCGTCATCACGCACGCCCACTACGACCACTTTGCGGGAGTGACGGTGAGAGCCGACGGGACGTATTCGCCCACCTTCCCAAGGGCAAGTTACCTGCTTGGAAGGGCTGACTGGGATAACCCCGAAATGCAAAAGGCGCTGGGCGAAAGGGACTCGGCAGAGTCGGTCAGCCTCGGTGTGCTGCGCGCATCCGGCGTTCTCGAGCTCGTCGACGGAGAGAAGCGCCTGACACCCGAGGTGACTGTGCTCGCCGCTCCCGGAGAGAGCCCCGGGCATCAGATTGTGAGGGTTCATTCCGGCGGTCAGACCCTGTACTGCCTCGGAGACCTCTTCCACCATGCTGTCGAGGTCGAGGACATCAAGCTAATGTCCAATTGGTGTGACGCCCCGACCAACATAAAGACCAGGCGGGAGCTGATCAGGGCCGCCCTGAGCGAGGACGCGGTGCTGGTCGCCGCGCACATGTCCCCAGGACGATTGTCGGGTTCGCCAAACGACCTGAGGTTCCTGATAGTATAGAGCACCCCTGTAGGTCACGCGCCGGTCTGGCTTGACTAAACCGAGTCTTCGAGGAGGAAGTCCGCTAGACCCGTGGGGTCCATCTCCATCCTATCGAGATCTGCCATCATGTCCTCAAGCATCTCGAGCCGCGTTTTTACTTCCTTTCGTACAATCTTACCAGAGCCATCCGTGTAGGTCAGCGTAGTCTTCTCTGGGTCGTCGTTCGACTCCGTGAGAGAGACGAAGGTCAGGCCCCTAGCCTGAAAGGACGCCCTTACGTCCTCGACTAGGGACATATCAATTCCCTCGAAGGCCGGCTTGTGCCATCATCATTATTGTCGGAATCAATCAGTATGTTCTATATGTGTTTCGAAATCTCCCTGGCCGACAATCCGCTTGCAGAGGATGATGGACGTCTGGATCCCTGCGACAACCGCCCCCCAGGGCTTACACAGAAGCTGAAGACCGAGCTATTCTGGATACTCGAGAAACGCGGGCGTCAAGAAGCTTCAGCGGGCAGCTCCCGAAAGAACCAGCGAAGCACGAGCGACCTGAAGAGTATCGTCTGCCAGGCTGGTTTTCCTATCGAGCACCATTGCATCCTCGTGCCCTGACTTGTTCTTATACTGACGCCCAACGACTCGAAGCCGAGCCCACCAAGATGAACATCTACGTCCTCGACTACGGCCAAGACGACCCGTTCAAGTGCACGGCGAAGAAGATGGTCCGGATGGGCCTAGCGGCGAACGTGCCGAGGAAGTTCCACGCGTCGAGCGCCACGCTCGTGCTCAACCCGTTCGCAGAGATCGTGATGTCCCCCGAGGACGCAGCGAGCAAAGGACTCCTGGTCATAGACTGCTCGTGGAACCTTGCGAAGGAGGTCTTCTTCAGGAAGATAGGGGGCAAGCACAGAAGGCTGCCGGCCCTTCTCGCGGCAAACCCCACGAACTATGCGAGGGTGGGCATGCTGAGCTCGGTGGAGGCCGTCGCGGCCAGTTTCTACATACTGGGCGAGAAGAAGCAGGCGGAGAGCTACCTCTCGATTTACAAGTGGGGGCCGACCTTCCTCACCCTGAATCATGAGCCCCTGGAGGAGTACAGCGCCGCCGATTCGGAAGACGAGGTGCGGAACCTCGAGCACCAGTTCTTCCCCGGCCAGTGAAAAAGGCTAAATGGTCAGAGAATCACCTCATGTACGGCGCGAGTCGGTGAGCGGGCGACGGGAATTTCCTGGGGAAGTTCCTCCCTCATTGCAGGATGCATGGCGCTGAGAAGCGCAGCCGGAGACGGTTGGCGACGGAACAGAAACGAGACCCGGTCCACCATACGCGGTGATGGAGAAATCCTGAGTTCGGTGAAACTGGGATGAAACGGCCGACCCATGCAGAGCAAGGCCGAACGTGGTCGTCGAAGCGCCTGTACCAGACCAGGGTAGGCTGCTTAGCTGAATCCCGCCTAGAACAGAAGGAGGACTATGGCCGAGACGCGTCTCTCATGACCCCGGGCGGAAGTCCTCCGCCCCCGGTTGCGGGTCACGATTCCTGAGTTGGGCCCTTCAAGTTCGACGCAAGGCCCAACCGACCAGGGGCGGCTCAGGTCACGCGGGCGACGCGCTGACTTCCTCGAGGAATGTCGCTGACGGCACGAAGAAGAGGGTCCCGGTGACGGGGCGGCTGAAGTCCAGCAAGCGATCATAGTTCCCTGGAGGTTTGCCTACGAACATGTTCTGGAGCATCTTTTCGGTGGTGCGGGGCGAACGGCTGTAGCCGATAAAGTAGGTGCCGAACTCCCCTTGGCCTGCCCGACCGAAGGCCATGTTGTCACGGAGTATCTTAATCTCCTTCCCGTCCTCCACTATCTTGGTCAGCGCGTTGTGCGCGAAGCTGGGCTTGACGGCGTCGGCCAGCTCTATGTCGGTGAGCTTTGTGCGGCCTATGACGCGTTCTTGATCCTCCGTCTTCAGCGCATTCCATCCGGACAGGTCGTGGAGATACTTCTGCACAATCACATAGCTACCGGCAGCGAAGGCTGGGTCCTCGTCGCCAACGAGGGTAGCGTCGATTGCGGCCTGACCCGTCGGGTTCTCCGTCCCGTCCACGAAGCCGATGAGGCCGCGGCTGTCAAAATAACGGAACCCATACACCTCGTCTACCGGGGAGACAGCGGGGCCAAGCCGGGCCATAATCTGGGTAGCCAGCTCGAAGCCGAGGTCCATCCGCTCGGCCCGGATGTGGAAGAGTATGTCGCCCGGCGTCGAGACGGCATGGCGCTCTCCCGCGCTGATCTCGCCGAACTTGTGCAGCTCCGCCGGTCGCGGTTGTCCGAAGAGCAGGTCCCACGCCTCCGAACCAAACGCCATTACGCACGATAGCCTTCCTTCAGGGACGCGGTGCCCCACCGACCGGACGAGCGCGGCCAAATCTCCACACAGAGATCGAATCTTCGCTCGATTCTCGGCGCCAGGGTTAACAGCGACCACCAGAAATATGGCGGTCCGGGCTAGCGGCGCAGTTACAGACTGTGGAATCGCACTCTGGCCGTCTGGCGCCATAGGATTCGTCATGGGTGGGGATTTCCGTTGGATAATTGGGCTGGCACCCTTCATAAGGCTTGAGGAGGGCCCTATCCGGTGGAACGCTGGATGTTCGACCTGTGATAGGCGCCAACACGTTCGTGGGGGCGATTCAGAATCAAGTAATCCTTCGCACGTTTAAATATCAATCAGCCACAATAATAGTCGAGTATTGAAAGGGAGGCAACCGGCGCGTTCAATCGCTTAGCTTGGTACAGGGACTGGATTTGAACCCAGATACGCACAAGTTCGCTCACATTACGGACTGTCACCTTGGCTCGTGGCGGAGTCCGAAGCTTAGGGAACTCAACCTCGAGGCATTCGAGCGGGCCGTGGAGGCGTGTGTGGCGGAGAGAGTCGACTTCATCCTGATTACAGGGGATTTCTTCGATGTCAACGTTCCCGACCTCGCACCCGTGAAGAGAGCCGTCGAGGTGCTGAAGGGCGCGAGGGAGCGCGGCGTTGAGATATATCTCATCTACGGCTCGCACGACTTCAGCCCCAACACCGTCTCGATGATAGACATCCTGCACAGCGCAGGACTCTTCCTGAAGCCCGTGGAGGGCGAGATGGTCGATGGCAAGCTCAGCCTGAAGTTCATCGTGGACGAGAAGACGGGTACCAAGATTACCGGCGTCTCTGGAAGGGCGCGCGAACTCGATGTCCCCTCCTACGAGTTCTTGGACGTGGCCGCACTGGAGGCAGAGCCTGGCTTCAAGATATTCCTCATGCACGCGCCCATCGCAGAGATCACACCTCCGGCGTTCGCATACGGAGAAGCGGTCCCCATTGCGTCTCTGCCCAGGGGATTCAGGTATTACGGCGGCGGGCACCTGCACAAGAAGATCGAGTATACTACTCCCGAGGGCGGGCGGATTGTCTACCCCGGACCGCTCTTCGGTGCGACGTTCACCGACCTAGAAGAGACGGCTCAGGGCGAGAAGCGGGGATTCTACGTCGTAACATTCGACTCGGGAGGGGTGAGGGACGTGCGCTTCAACGAGGTCAACGTCGCCGATATCGTCTACCGCACGATCGACGCTGAGGGCAAGACCGCCAAGCAGGTGGAGGACAATCTCGGCGCGGTCGTCCAAGAGCTGGATTCGGAGAACAAGATAGTCCTGATCAAGGTCTCGGGAAAGCTCAGCTCGGGCAAGCGAGCCGACATCGACTTCTCCAAACTCGAGCAGTCCCTGATTCAGAAAGGGGCGACGGCCTGGTTCATAAACAGGAACGGCCTTGTCAGCTCAGAAGCGACTGAGCTGCGCGTGGTCGGCTCCTCCAGGGAAGAGGTAGAGGATATGATACTGAAGGAACGCACCGCTCGATTCTCGGTCGACCCGGCAATCACCGACTGGCGGGTTCGCAACGCGTTGCAGACGAAACTCACCGGTGAGAGAGGGGAACAACTCGCCAAGGGTCTCCTCAGAGGACTGAAGACGGAGAAGCTGGAGAACGAGAAGAACGATGACTTCGAGATGCGTCTCCTCCTCGAAGTCCAACCGATCATAGAGCCAAAGGAGCTCTCAGCCGCTGAAGGGAGTCCGGAGAAGCAGAATTGATTCTAGAGAGCGTGACCCTGGACAACATCCGGAGCTACAAGGAGCCGACCACCATCCAACTTCCTACAGGTAGCACTCTCTTCGAGGGCGACATAGGGAGCGGCAAATCGTCCATCCTTTCCGCGATTGAGTTCGCTCTCTTCGGACTGGGCGACGTGGACGGCCGCTACCTCCTGAACTCGAAGGCGATGCGCGGCTCGGTTCTCCTCGAGTTCCGGGTGGGGGAGAAGAACTACAAGGTCTACCGCGAGCTGATGCGTAACAAGAAGAGCGTCATCCAAGGAGAAGGCTACATCGTCGAAGGCGACACAAAGACCGGCTACGCCGTAACCGGGATGCGGGGACGGATTCTCGACATCATAGGTATCAAGGAGAGGCCGCAGGCGAAGACGACCTCCATGATCTACCGCTCTGCGATATTCTCTCCTCAGGAGATGATGAAGGAGATCCTGACCGAAGACTCGGACCGGCGACTAGACACGCTCCGCAGGGCGTTCGGGATTGAAGAGTACAGCAATGCAAAGAGAAACAGCGACCTAATCGACAGGTGGGCCGCGGGCGAGACAAAGGTCTCTGCGGCTCTCTCAAATGGCCTTCCGCAAAAAAGGCAGGCGCTCACCAAGGAGGAGGAGAATCGGTCTAGAATCTCCACAGAGAATGACCGGCTCTCCTCGGAGTTCAAGAACATTCAGTCGGATATCCAGCAAGCAGACCAGAAGCTCGCTGGTTTGAAGGAGCATCGGGACACGGTTCTGCAGCTCGAGGCGTCCATACCGCTCCTTCAGAATAGAGTCAGTGACGCCAGGAGCGCGCTAACCGAGGAGCGCCGTAGGCTATCAGGCATGAGGGAAGAGTTGGTGGGCATCGAAAGGGCAGAGGCGCAGGTGGGAGAGCTCGGACAGCGCTACGCGGAGTACGTTCAGGACAAACAGGAGTTCGAGTCTCTCGAATCCGTCTCAGAGGAATTCTCGAGGAACGAGAATGAAAGACAACGGCTAAGAGCCACGCTTGGCGACAAGGTCCAGCGGCTCCAATCGGAGATTTCGAGTCTCAAGGAAGAAGTAACGACCGAAGGACTGGAGCTTCAGAAGGACCTGACGCAGATAGAGCCTATAGGCAAGCTGAGCGCTAGGAGAATCGAGTTGGTGCGGAGCGTCGCGGAGCTTGCCAAGGTCAAGAAGAAATCTGAGGAGCTCAAGACCGCAGCAGAGAAGCTCAAGCTCGAGAAGCTCCCACTGCAGAACGAGATCAAGGCATCAAGAGAAGAGCTTGCAGGAATCGTGAAGATCGGCGTTGGAGCGCCGTGCCCGAAGTGCAAACAGGCCCTGAGTGAGGAGCATATTCGTCAGCTCAAAAAAGAGTACAGCGTAGCCTCGGCAGCGAAGAGGAAGAAGCTTGCAGGCGTTCAGGCCAGACTTTCGAAGGCCTTGTCAGAACGGAAATCCGTCGAGGATAGACTCGCTTCTCTGGTCAGGGACGAGAACGAACTGAGGGATTTGGAGCCCAAACTCTCCGTCCTGAATGAGAAGGCTGATGCAGCGAAGAAAGCGGAGTCCAAACTGGCTGCAAAGAGCAAGAAGCTCGAGGCCATGATTGAGACGTTCCGGAGCAAGGAATTCGCGCTGGATGAGAGAAAGGCCCTAGACTCTGTGGAGAAGGTCCTGCAGGAACAGGCTCCGGCTGCCTCCAGGCACAAGGAGCTCAAGAAGAGGGTGCAGGCTGCTGAAAAGGCGCAGGTGCAATCGACCTATCTTCAGGCGGCCGAAAAGGTGCGTCGAAAGCCTCAGCTGGAAGATGAGGTCAAAGCGACCGAGCTGCGGATTGCTTCATCCGAGGAAAGCCTCGTGAAGCAGGAGCATGACATCGAGGACAGAAGGACACAGTATTTGAGAGAGAAACCGGTGTTGAAGGAGCTCTCCGCGCTCGAGAAGGAACGGGAGAGGCTGAATGTGGACAGCGAAGACAAGACGAAGAGGTTGGTGACGCTCACTGCTAACCTTGACAATGTCCGGGAACGAATCGGCGCAATCTCCGAAGACATCAAGAAGATGGAAGACGCTGATCGCCGCAAGGTCTACTTTGAGCAGTTCCGTGGTTGGCTCGATAGCTGTTTCATCCCGGCGGTGGAAGACATCGAGAAGAGCAGGCTCAAAATGGTCAACGAGCAGTTCAACCAGGAGTTCCAGAAGTGGTTCAGGGTCCTGATTGAGACCGAAGACATCGACGTGACGGTGGACGAGAGCTTCACCCCGATAGTGACCCAAGGAGGATACAGCCTCGACGTGAACAGCCTGAGCGGCGGCGAGAGGACGTCTGTTGCGCTGGCCTACCGCCTCGCCCTCAACGTGACCTCCAGGGCCGCGATCGGGCTTCAACCGGACCTGCTCATCCTGGATGAACCTACGGACGGCTTCAGCAGCGCGCAGCTGACGAAGCTGAACCAGGTGCTTGACGGTCTGAAGACGGCCCAGGTGATTATGGTATCACACGAGAGAGAACTGGAGACGTACGTCAACCACATCCGCATGGTCACCAAGGAGGGCGGAGTCTCGAGGGTCCAGTCCGTGAGGTAGCGACGTCTATGGCCTTGTCTGCTCCCGAACAACGACTTTAAGAAACACCCGAACCTGCACTTTCCTGATTCCTCTGCCTCGCAGGATTGCCTGGCTCTCAAACGTGATCCCCGCACAGGCCATTGACATCGAGGACGATGCCGCCAGGTCCGTCGAGGTTACGGACAGCCCTCCTGCCAGCATGTGCCTCCAGTGCAGAGGAGCGAAACTGCTCTGCGGAAAGCCCCGCTGCCCGATAATCATGAAGGCCCAGTCGATCGCGCGCCTCGGAGGGTCCGCATACACCGACCAGATTGCCGGTTCCTCGCCCCCGGGAGTGTTCGTAGGGAGGTACGGTTATCCAAAAATCTCCATTGGGCCGATGGTTCCCCCGCGGTATGGGGACACCACCATCCTGGACACGCCGGAAGAATGGCTCGGCAGACCGATCGAGACCATACTGGATTACAGGTACTCCCTCGTGAGAGGAAACATGAGGGCCAGGGTCGAGGACGCCGCGGACCCCAGCTCAACTATGCAGAAGCTCCAGGAACTTTCGATGGCCGCTCGCCCAGTCGACACGGAGCTGAGTCTATCGAAACCGCCGCGGAGGGTTCTGACGCTCAGCGAAGATTCACAGCCGTTCGGACCCACCGCCCCCATGGAGAAATTCAGGACCTCCAACGTCTCCGTCGACAAGAGACTGCAGAAAGCGTACTACGACAGGGACTTGAAGGCGTCCGACGCCATCTTCTCGCTCTACAACAGCGGAATCTATGTCACCAGGATACAGCGGGCCCTCAGTATCGGTATGTTCGGCGAGGGGAGCAAGAGGAGATTCGTTCCGACCAGGTGGAGCATAACTGCGGTCGACAGCTCTATCAGCCTCAAGCTGGTGCAGAAGCTGAAGAGCTATCCGACAATAGACGAATACAGGGTATACCGCTACAGCGTCTATGACAACCAGTACGTGGCGATAATGCTCCCGGAGCCATGGAGGTTCGAGTGGATCGAGGCTTGGTTCCCAAACACCACGTGGAACCAGTTCACGAATGAGCCCTACATGATTGGCGACTATGAGGAGCACTTCGGGAGGACCAGGTACGCCAGAGTGGGAGGGTGCTACTACTCGACGCGACTGGCGGTCGCCGAGGAGCTCGGGAGGGAGAGCAGGCAGGCCGCCGCCATCGTGTTGAGGGAGACCTACCCCGGATACCTGATGCCTCTCGGTGTCTGGAACGTGAGAGAGAGCATCAGGATGTTGATGAAGCAGAAGCCGACCAAGCACGATAGCTTCGGAGGGGCCCTGAAGGAGGCGATGCGCCTGATGAAGATATCATCGAAGAAGTGGAAGGAAACATCGGTCTTGATCTCTAGGGAGCTGACGCAGACCAAGATAACCAGCTTCTGAGCTCGGGATTAAATAATCCCCATCGACATGCCTCACAGATGACGCGGCGCCTGTTCTGGGAGGACATGTACATGAAGGAATTTGACGGAAAGGTCATTCGGGTTGACGGCAACCGCGTCGTTCTGGATCAGACGGCCTTCAACCCAAGGGGAGGCGGGTTGGTCTCTGATCTCGGCCGGCTTGGCGACTCCAATCTTACGGAAGTAATCAAAGAGAACGAGGAGGTGATTCACCTAGTCAACGACGCCGCACCCTTCAGGTTGGGCGAGAGTGTGCACGGCGTGCT
>Ga0326728_10022195_pt1 | contig 11819 bp, 8 predicted proteins | sample MB3enrmetagenome_FD_207602 | JGI IMG/M metagenome (GOLD analysis project Ga0326728, IMG submission 207602) | Lab enriched peat soil microbial communities from McLean, Ithaca, NY, United States - MB31MN | ecosystem: Environmental > Terrestrial > Soil > Wetlands > Peat | place: USA: New York... | reverse complement strand
CCGCGGCGTCCGCGAAAGCGCGACCGCCAACCGCATCCTGGTGTCGGTCAAGCTGGCGGCCATTTTCCTGTTCCTGCTCCTGGCCGGCCCCAAGGTGGACGCCACCAACTGGACGCCCTTCCTTCCCTATGGGGTTTCCGGTATCTCGGCCGGCGCCGCAATCATCTTCTTCGCCTATCTTGGCGTCGATTCCCTGGCCACCGCAGCCGAGGAAACGCGCAATCCGCAAAGAGACATGCCGGTCGGCATCATCGCCTCGCTGGTCATCTGCACCGTTCTCTATGTTGCGGTGTCGGCCGTGCTGACCGGCGTAGTCCCCTACGGCGAACTCAACAATGCCGAGCCGGTCACCTACGCACTGCGCAAACTGGGCTATAATTTCGGCTCGGCGGTCATCGGAACCGGCGCCATCGCCGGACTGACCACCGTGTGTCTGGTGATGATCTACGCGCAGACGCGCGCCTTCTTCGCCATGTCCCGCGACGGCCTGATCCCGCAGGGTCTGTGCAAGGTTCACCCCCGCTATGGAACGCCGCACATCATCACCATCATCGTCGGCCTCACGGTGGCCATGATCGCCGGCTTCACCCCGATCGGCATGGTCGCCGAAATGTGCAACATCGGCACCCTGTTCGCTTTCGTGGTGGCCACCGCCTGCGTTCTGGTCCTGCGCAAGACCCAGCCGACGCTGGAGCGTCCGTTCCGTTGCCCGGCCGTCGGCCTGGTCGTACCCCTGGCGATCCTGTCCTGCCTTTACATCATGGCCAGCCTGCCGGCCGCGACATGGATCCGTTTTATCGTGTGGAGCGTTCTTGGCACGATCATCTATGCGTTCTATGGTTCGCGGAGCAGTCGGCTGAATCAGAAAGCTGTGCCTGCATCCACCCTGTAATGAACGGCGCGGATGCGGCGAAAGTCGCATCCGGCAACCAGTCGGCCCGACGCTCCGGTAACCGGAGCGCGGGCGGCATGGGGACTGTTGCACCGCGCCGGCCGCAAGACCGCAAAGTCTCGGGATATAACCCGCCGGCCGGGAACGGCCGAACCAAGATCGTCTGACAAAGGGGATATCATGACGTCAAACCACCGACAACTACTGTCACTTCTGGCCATCGCCGCCGGCGCCACGGCGACCGCCCTGCCGGCTCACGCCGACGACGTCGGCGACCTTAAGGCCCTGATCGGCGAACTGCGCCAGCAGGTCCAGGAAGAACACGCGCAGATCCAGTCGCTGAAAGCCGAAATCAACAATTTGAACGCCGAGTTGAAGGACCAGAAGGGCGCCATTTCGGCGCAAGGGGTCGCGGTCGAAAACGACGCGACCGCGTTGAAGGAGGTCCAGGCGCAGACCCAGGTCATCGCCCAGAAGCAGGCCGAAGGCCAACCCGCCACCCAGCCTGCCGAGGCGGCGAAACCAGGCTATATCGCCGTTCCGGGAACCAGGACGGCCTTCAAGATCGGCGGCTATGTCAAGCTGGACGCCGTCGATGACGTCGCCGCCAACATCGGCAACAATTCTTTCACCAAAACGGCGACCGACTTCGCGTCGATCCCGCTGGATCATTCCCAGGCCTCGCACCGCAGCGGCCAATTGAACGTTACGGCTCAGGAAAGCCGCCTGAACTTCAATACCGCATCGCAGGTCGACGGCCTGGGCGAAGTCACCTCGACCGTCGAGGGGGACTTCTACAATGTCGGCAGCGGCAATCTGTTCCGCCTGCGCCATGCCTTCGTCAGTGGCGGCGGCTGGCTTGCCGGCCAGACCTGGTCGACCTTCGTCGATCTGGAAAGTTCCGGCCCCGAAACATTGGACTTCAATGGCCCGGTGGGCATCGTCGCCGCGCGCCAGCCCCAGCTGCGCTACACCCTGCCGGTGGGCAGCGGCAAGCTGGCCATGGCCCTGGAAAGCCCGACCGGAGACATCTCCAGCAACACCGCCGACAACCATATCGACAAGGCTCCCGACGTGGTCGCCCGTTACACCCTTGACACGTCCTGGGGCCATGTGGCCTTCGCCGGTCTGGGACGCTATCTGGACAGCGACTCCGGCCTGCCCGGCCCACACCCGGACAAGGCGGTATTCGGTGTCCTGGCCGGCCTTCGGATGACCACCGTCGGCAAGGACTCCGTGGTCTTCCAGACGGTGGACGGCAACGGTGTCGGCCGTTACCTGTTGCAGGGACAGGGCGTGTCGGCAATCCTGGTCAACAATACCCTGAAGCCCATCAATGTCTGGGGCGGATCGATCGGTTACACCCATTTCTGGACGGATGCCCTGCGCAGCAACCTGGCCTACGGCTATGGCCACTTCAGCACGCCGGCGGGCGACCCCTTGCGTCCCTTGAAGGACATGAGTTCGGTCCATGCCAACCTGATCTGGAGCCCCTGGACCGCGACCGATGTCGGACTGGAGTATATCTATGGCCATGTTGAGACTTCACAGCCGCAGACCGATATCGCCACAGGCACGACGGCCAACCAGGGTTCGGCCAGCCGTGTCCAGGGCAGCGTAAAGTACAGCTTCTAACCAGCGCTGCACGGCGGCACCCGCCCCGCGGCCCGATCCGGGCCAAGGGGGCGGGTGGCCTTCGTCAGACATTGCAAACCCATTGGAGATCGTCAGCATGAGCAGAATCGAAGCACGCTTGGCCGAACTGGGATTGACCCTGCCGGCCGCAGCGGCGCCGGCCGCCAACTATGTCCCGTTCGTCCGAAGCGGCGCGACCTTGTATCTGTCCGGGCAGTTGCCGTCCAAGGACGGCAAGCTGGCCCATCTTGGACGCCTGGGCGAGGACGTGACGATCGAGGACGGCTACCAGGCGGCCCGCCTGTGCGGGATCAATCTGATCGCACAGATCAAGGCGGCGACCGGTGATCTGGACCGCGTCCGACGCATCGTCCGTCTGGGCGGCTTCGTCAACAGCACCGGCCAGTTCACCGACCAGCCGAAAGTGGTCAACGGCGCTTCGGATTTGATGGTCGAAGTCTTCGGCGATGCCGGCCGGCATGCCCGCTCGGCGGTCGCCTGCCCGTCCCTGCCGTTCGGTGTCGCCGTCGAAGTGGACGCCGTCGTCGAACTGGCCGACTGAGGGAACGAGGGCGCCAGGCCTAAGAAATGTACGGTGGCGCCGGCATCCCGGCCGGCGTGCAGGTTAAAGCTCCCGTGGCCAATTTTCGCCGCTTCGCGACGGAGGCCGGCAGAGACGCCGGCCCCACTCCGGCCACATTTTCCCAGGAACCTCGGAACGCCAGTCCAACCGCCAGGAACGAATCACCATGACAACACGTGTCGCAATTAATGGATTGGGCCGCATCGGCCGGATGATCCTGCGGGCCGCCCGCCGGGATATTCCGGGCATCGAAGTGGTCGCCATCAACGATCCTGTCGGTCCGGAACAACTGGCCTATCTTTTGGCGCATGATTCGGTTCACGGCGCCTTTCCCGGCACCGTCACGGCCGGCGCGGGTTGGCTGGCCATCGACGGCAAGCGGATCCGCCTCTCCGGCCAGACCGATCCGGCAGGTCTGGCCTGGGATGCGGTCGCCGCCGAGGTCGTTGTCGACTGCACCGGGCTGTTCCTGTCGACGGCACGCTGCCGGGAGCATATCGCCGCCGGCGCGCGGCGCGTGATTCTGTCGGCGACGCCGAAGGACGACATGCCGCTGTTTGTCTTTGGCGTCAACCACGACACCTACAAGGGACAGACGATCTTGTCGGCGGCATCCTGCACGACCAATTGCCTGGCTCCGGTCGCCAAGGTCCTGAATGATCGCTTCGGCATCGAGCGGGGCCTGATGACCACCGTGCATGCCGCGACACGGTCGCAAAAGACCGTTGACGCTCCCTCGCCCAAGGAGTGGCGAGCGGGGCGTGGCATCCTTGGCAACATCATTCCGTTTTCCACCGGCGCGGCGGCGGCCATGGGCCGGATCATCCCGGCCCTGGAGGGAAAGCTGACCGGGGTTTCGTTCCGGGTCCCGACATCGGACGTGTCAGCCGTCGACCTCACTGTGGCGCTGTCCCACCCCACCGACTATCCGACGATTTGCAAGACGATGAACACCGCCGCTTCAGGCCATCTGAAAGGGGTCCTGGGGTACACCGACGCCGCCACGGTCTCCACCGATTTCCGCGGCTGCAACCGCCCCTCGACTTTCGACGCGACGGCCGGGCTGCAACTGGACCCCACCTTCTTCAAACTGGTCGCCTGGTACGACAACGAATACGGCTACGCCTGCAATCTTCTTCGCCTGGTCCGCCATGTCGCGGCGTGGAAAGCTCCGGTCATCTCCAGGGCGGCACGCATGCTGGTCAACCACGCCGAACGGTCGACGGCATGAACCGATTGGGCAAGAACCTTCGCCCTACACCGGGGTGTCCGCCCCCAGGGTCATCACCACCAGCTTTGACGGCGCCAGCTTGGCCTGTTTCTTCAAGCTGGCGATCAGGGCGCTGACGTCATCGACCGTGTAGCTGCCGTGTTCGACCTTGACCTCGATGATCACGGCGCTGGCCGATAGCAGCGGGAAACACTTCAAGGTGCCATCGCGGTCAGCCGCCATGATCTGCCCCAGCGTCCTGGCTTCCTGGTCGTAGAAGCTTTCAGCGTCGCTGCGAAAGACGTCCAGCAGGTCCTTGGTCGATTCCACGGCGCGGCCGGCCGCGGCACCGCGGAAACCGATGAAAAAATCGTCGCCGCCGATGTGCCCCAGGAAGCAATCGGGCGACAACCGCTTGCGCATCAACTCGGTGAACAACAGGATCGCCCGGTCACCCTGGCGGAACCCGTATTTGTCATTGAACGGTTTGAAGTTGTCGAAATCCACATAGGCGTAGGCGAATTCGTCGCCGCCGTCGGCCAGGCTGTCGCAGACGAACTGGTTGATCAAGGCATTGCCCGGCAACTTGGTCAACGGATTCTGGTCGCGCGCCTGGGCCAGGCTCTTTTCATTGACGACCCGGATGATCGAGCGCGCCGACAGAAATCCGACATAGCGCATCTGATCGACCAGGATGATCCCTTCCGCGTCGGCCTCGCCCGAGTAGATCGACATGATGCTTTCGACCGGCACCTGGATATCGGCCAGGGGACAACGCACCACGAAATCCTTCAGCTTGCGCCCCAGTCCCTTGTTCGAGATCAGGTCCTTGCCGAACGGCGAATAGGCATAGTTCTTCAGGTTGCTTTCCCTGACGATGCCCAGCGGCTGCCCCATCTTGTCGACCACCGGGATGAACGTCTGGCTGGGGTCGCTGCGCAGGCGCTCGAACACCGCCGTCACTTCCTGATCGATCGTCAGCGGCGGAATGGCCGCCATCTGGTCGAGGATGATCTTGCGGTCGCTGTCCTTGCCGCGGCGTTCATGGCGCGACAACTCCTCGATGGCCGGATAGTGCTGGGCCAGGGACAGGGTGGGCAGCGACGGCCGGTCGATCAGAAACCCCTGCACCAAGTCGCATCCGACCTCCTTGCAGGCAAGAAATTCATGCTCGGTCTCGACGCCGACGCCGATCACCACGACGCCCAGCAGATGGGCCATCCCCACCACCTGGGACAGCAGCATCTTCTTCTTGGTGTCACCGCTGACATTGCGGATGAAGAACTGATCCAGCTTGATGAATTCCGGCTCGACGCCGTAAAGCATCTGGAACCCGGCAACGCCGCCGCCGAACCGATCGATGGCGATCTTGCAGTTGCAGCGCTTCAACGCCCGCACCCACGGCGTTGCGCCGTCGAACGACCCACCGGGCGGTCCACTGATTTCGAACGCCACGGCGGTTTCCGGCAGCTCATATTTGGCAAACAGGGCCCTGATCTTGCCGGGCAGCGCGTCGGTGCCGTCCAAGGAACGACTGTCGATATTCAAGAACAGCCGCTGACCGCGGCCGCCGGCCATGGCGACGAACCTGGCGATCGCCTTTTCCCACAAAATGACCTGGGCCCGATCCAATTGCCCGTCCTGATGACAGGCGTCGAAAAAAGCCTGGCAACTGGGAAAGCCGACGGCATCATATCCCCGCAGAAGCGCCTCATAGCCGAAGCAATGACCCGTGGAAACATTGACAATGGGCTGAAAAGCGTATTCAAGCCTGTCAAGAATCAGCGAGGGGGCATACGCGGGCTGGAAAACAGCCGCGTCGGATCGCGTTTCCTTCGACACAACGACAGTATCCAATTCCTGGTGACCTCGGAGAACGAACCGCCCCACGTCACGGTGCCAGGGCCCTCAAGCCAACAAGCGGCGCAAGAATCGGTCAGGCACCCGCCATTGTCAATATTCCCCTGAAAACGACATTGAATTTTAACAGAGCTGTTGTACCCCGGAGGCACATAGCATACCATAATAATCTAAAGCGTCAAATATTCACTTTTCATTCATAATATTATGCAAGCCTTATTGACACTCATTAATAGGTAAACGTTGCAATAATCGATACGCATCTTGCAAGGAGCCGAAGACATGACTGAGGATGGGCCACGCACGCCGACTCCTGAGGATACCGCTGGTGATGAAGACCGGCCTCTGGTCGATGCCGAGCGCCTGGCCATCTTGAACGATGCTTTCGGCCCGGAGAAGTTGAGAGAACTGTTCGCCACCGCCCGCCAGTCGGTCGTCGACTCGGTGGGGGAAATGCGTGCCAACTGGGCCGCCGGCAACAGTTACCATGCGGGCCGGGCCGCCCATCGTCTGGCCGGTGTCGCGGCCAATTTCGGATTGGTTGCGCTGGCCGCGTTGGCGACCGACATCGAACGGGACTGCTTGGCGGGCGGCAACGGCCAGCATCTGTCGGGTCTGCTGGCCGAAACACTCGAGAAAACCCTGGAATACACGGCATCGCCTCCCTTTCCCTAAAAAGAGACAAATGCCCCTATTGCTCAATGTGGTAATCTGATAACCATTCATCCACTCTTATGAATCAAGGGCAGCAAGATGTCCGGCAAAGATACTTTCTTGGATAATATTACAGACAATTTCTCAACTAAAGATGCGTAATTCGACACTTTCTCATATCCTGACACATCGCTTTTGCGCGCTCGCGGTGGATGGCCGTCCCCGATGACCATCCGCCCGGCTGACGCTGCAATGACCGCCAAGGCGGGCCGCGCGACCGGCGCGGACGTGGCGTTGCGAACCGGACTTGAACGGATCGCCGACATTGCTGGCGCGCTGGAGCGGGATTTTGCCGGCTGCGACGGTTCGCTGGCAGCTCGTCTCCAGGACCTGAAGCGGACCTGCCAAGACCTGTTGCCGCCGACCCCTCCCCTCGCCGCCGGCGGCGACATCGGCATCGACATCCACGATTTTCTCGCCATGTCGCCGGACGCCATTTTCCTGTGCCGCGACGGCCTGGTCGTCACGGCCAACGATGCCGCCCTGCGCCTGCTTGCCCTGCCGCGGCGCAGTGACATCGAAAACCAACCGCTGGAACGCTTCATTCATGCCGACTACCGCCTGCTTGCCGAAGGCAATTTCCAGGCGTTGCTCGGCGAAGACTCGGCGACACCGATGAAGTTCGCCACGACCGACGGACGTCCTTTGGACGTCGTCGTGACGGCCGCCGCTGCTCCCGGCCAGGGCATCCATATCTGCCTGGTGGTGCGCGACATCTCGGACGTCATCCGCGCCAACCGCGAGGTGGCCACCCAGGTCCGTCGACTGAACAGCATTCTCGATACGGCGGTCGACGCCATTGTCGTCACCGACGAAGCCGGCCACATCGAGACCTTCAACCATTCGGCCGAATCCATGTTCCTTTACCCGGCCAAACACGTCATCGGCCAGCCGATCGATGGATTGATGGCCACGGAAAGCGTCGCAGCGATCAAAGGCAAGATCAAATCCCTGCTGGCGTCGCGCCACACCCCGTTCGGCGGCAACTCCTCCGAGGTGGTTGGCCGCCGACGGGACGACAGCACCTTCCCGGCCGAGATTTCCCTCTCGCTGTGTCGCCTGGACGACCGCAGATTGTTTACCGCGATCTTTCGCGACGTCACCGAGCGGCGGACCTTCGAGGACTATCTGGCCCACTCGGCCAATCACGACTCCCTGACCGGGCTGCCCAACCGCCGCCTGCTGGAGCAGCGCCTGCAGGAGGTCATCAACGATGCCGTCCGGGACGGCAGCCGGTTTGCCGTCTGGTTCATCGACCTGGACGGTTTCAAGATGGTCAACGACGTCATGGGCCATGCCGCCGGCGACGAACTGCTTGTCGAGGCCGGACGGCGCATGCGGGCGGCCGTTCGGCCGATCGACATCCTGGCCCGCTTCGGCGGCGACGAATTCGCCGTCATCACTCGCGACATCTCCCGTCCGGGCGAACTGGAATCCCTGGCCCAAGCCTTCCTGGCCGAGATGACCCACCCCTTCGCGCTCCGCGGACGGGAACTGACCCTGGCCGCCAACATCGGCATCGCCACCTATCCCGACCATGCCCTGCAGACCTCGGATCTCGTGGTGCACGCCAGTGCCGCGATGATGTTCGCCAAAGCTGCCGGCCGCAACCAGGTCCGTTTCTTCGACCCGGCGATGCACAGTCAATCGGCCGAACGCCTGACCCTGGAAAATGAACTGCGCCGCGCCATCGAGCGCGAGGAATTACTGCTGCACTACCAGCCGCAGGTCAACGCCATCAGCGGGAGAATCCATGGCCTGGAAGCCCTGGTCCGCTGGCGCCACCCCCGGTTGGGTCTGGTCTCCCCCGCCCGATTCATCCCGCTGGCGGAACAAACCGGCCTGATCGTTCCGCTTGGCAAATGGATCCTTCACCAGGCCTGTCGCGACATCCGCATCCTGGAAGACGCCGGCTTTGACGCCTTCACGGTCGGGGTCAACATCTCGGCTCGCCAGTTCGCCGACTCCGACGTCTTCTCCCTGATCGAAGACGCCATCGCCCATACCGGCATCGATCCCCGGCACCTCGACGTCGAGATCACCGAAAGCACCCTGATGAACGATCCCGAACACGTGATCGCCTATCTCGATCGCATGAAGGGCCTGGGCATCAGCCTCTCGATCGACGATTTCGGAACCGGCTATTCCTCGCTCAACTACTTGAAACGATTCCCGGTCGACACCCTGAAGATCGACCGCTCCTTCATTATCGACATCGCCCACAATCCCAAGGACGAGGCCATCGCCGTCACCATCGTGACGCTGGCGCACCATATGGGCATGACTGTCCTGGCCGAGGGCGTGGAACACCCCGAGCAGGCAAGGATCCTGGCGCGGCACGGCTGCGATCGCATCCAGGGGTTTTTGTACTGCGAACCGATCCCCCTTGCCGACATCCTGCGTCTGCTGACTGCAGGGGGACGGCTGGCGGAAAAGGCCCGCCCGGCCGATCGGGCCACGGCCATACGGCCCGTCGCCGCTCCCCGCCCCCCGATTTCACCCACGGCCTAAAGCGCGGCCACGCGCTCTGGCACCAGCTTGCCGTCCAACAGGTTCAGCAGACGACGCGCCCGGGCCGCGTGGCTGGCCGAATGGGTCGCCATGACGATGGTGGTTCCCTGCTCGTTCAGGGTCTCCAGCATACCCATGACCTCTTCCCCATTGCGGCTGTCCAGATTGCCGGTCGGTTCGTCGGCCAGGATCAGTTTGGGGTCCCCCACCACCGCCCGGGCCACCGCCACCCGCTGCTGCTGCCCCCCGGACAGCTGGGCCGGCCGTTGTCCGGCGCGCGGCTTCAACCCAACCAGTTCCAACACCTCGCGCACCCTTTGACGACGCAGCGAGCGTGGCACGCCCTGGTACAGCAGCGGCAATTCGACATTCTCTTCCACGCTCAAGTCCCCGATCAGATTGAAACTCTGGAAAACAAAGCCGATGTTGCGCTTGCGCAAGGTCACCAACTGCCGCTCCGACAGGCGGCTCACCTCCTGACCCAGGAACCGGTATTGGCCCGCGCTGGGCCGGTCGATCAACCCCAGGATGTTGAGCAAGGTCGACTTGCCGCACCCCGACGGCCCCATGATGGCGACGAATTCGCCGGGTGCGATGGACAAGGTCACGTCATGAAGGGCGGGCGCCTCCATGGACTCGGCCCGATACATCTTTTGCACATGCGACAACTCGATCATGGAATGGACCTTTGGCTACTCGTAGCGGAGGATGTCGGCGGGATCGCGCCGCGCCGCGGACAGGATCCGCCACCCAACGGCAATCCAGGCGATCACCAGGGTCGCCGCCAGGCTGACGATGAAGGGAAACGGTCCCACGGAAATCCGCTGCAGGAACAGCGGCAGGATGTCCCGGCTGGCCAGATAGGCAATCGGCCAGGACAACAGCGCCGCCATCAGCACGGGACGGGACAGATCCCACAGCAACAGAGCACAAAGATTGGCAGTCCCTGCCCCAAGGATCTTGCGCACCCCGATCTCCTGGACCCGACCATCGGTCACATGGATGGCAATACCGACCAGCCCCAGAACGGCAATCGCCAGGGCGAAGCCCGCCAGCACGGCAAGGGTCGACAGAACGGTGTGAAAAAGCCCGGCACTGTCGGCGAACAGATCGGCGCTGAAGCGGCGGCGGGTCGGTTCCTGCCCGGCCAGGCGTTCCAACGCCGCATCGACGGACTTGGCCGCAACGGCACTGTGCGCGTGTGCCAGGCGGATGATCGGAAAGACGGTGGCCTCCGGCGCCAACCGATACAGATTTCCCTGGCTGCCCAGTCCCAGGAAGTGTTGTGGCCGGTCCTCGACCACCCCGACGATCCGAAATCCCCCCAATCCATCCAAGGTTCGCAGATGGACGTTCTTGCCGACCGCCTGGTCGGGGCTCCAGCCCAGCGCTCCGGCCAGGGACCTGTCGACGACCGCGGTATAAGTGTCCGTCTCATCGGCCAGAGAGGGCGGTTGCCGGTCGCCCTGGTCCGACGACAGGGTCCGTCCAGCCAGAACGACGGAACCCATAGTGCTGAAAAAGTCGTCGGCTACCGCGTTGACGAAGCTCTCGACACTATGCGGTCGATCGGCAGAGTCGGTGAACAGAACAACGATCCGGCTCTCGTCACTCCAGGGCTCGCTATCCACGGCGCTGACCCCCACGATGCCGGGGACATCGGCCAGAGCGCGACGCAGGTCAGCAACGGTAAAGGGTAGCGTGGACAAGGGGGTGTTGACCACCAGGAGCGGATCGCCGTTGGTCGGCGACACAGCGGCATGCAGGATCGACAGTTGCTGCCCCATGATGATGAGCAGGATGGTCAGGACATTGGCCGCCAGGAACTGCAGCGATACAAACACTGCGGCCATACGGGACAGGCCCTGGCGGACCCGTCCCCCCCGCGCGGCCCGCATGGCCTTGCCGCCCGACAGGACCATGGCCGGATAGCAGCCCCCGATGGCGATGGCCGCCGCCAGCCCGCACAGCGACAGCCCCCAGAACGCCCAGCGGGAAAACAACAGATCGCTGAGATCGATTCCCGTCGCCCGCCCCAGCAGCGGCGTCACCGCCGCCAGGACGACCAGCACCAGAACCAGTGTAATCGCCGCCAGAACCGCGCTTTCGACCAGACGCTGCACAAGAATCTGCCATCGCGACGCACCGAGGACGATCCGCATACCGCTTTCACGCAGGCGTACGGCCGCCTGTGCGGCTGCCAGATTGGCGTAATTCAGGCTGGCGACGACCAGAACCAGGACTCCTACGGCCAGCAGCAGGACCGATGCCGACAGTCCGGTGCGTTGGCTGCGGATTTCGCAGTTCAGCAGCCCCTCCAGATATCGCCCCAGCGGCACCAGGCCGAAGTGGATGGCCTTGCTTCCTTTGGGAGACAGACCGGCGGGCAGAGCGGCCAGACGCAGGGCGACCTT
>Ga0326728_10022194_pt1 | contig 11819 bp, 8 predicted proteins | sample MB3enrmetagenome_FD_207602 | JGI IMG/M metagenome (GOLD analysis project Ga0326728, IMG submission 207602) | Lab enriched peat soil microbial communities from McLean, Ithaca, NY, United States - MB31MN | ecosystem: Environmental > Terrestrial > Soil > Wetlands > Peat | place: USA: New York... | reverse complement strand
ATGCTCACATTGCCGCGCTGGCGCGGCAGACAATCAGCAATGCGCTGAAATTGGCTCTCAGTGAGTTCCATGCCCACCAAGAATGCCAACTATTCCCCGATTGTCAATTAGTGTTAACAGGCCCTAGGCGACCTCCGAAGGCACGAGCCAACAGCTCAGCTGGAGCCAATCGAGATCACGATTTCTGCACCCTCAATAATAATCGCAGATAAAGGGCTCGGCATGTCTGATGAGACGATGCGCCGTTACCGGTATTTGGGATTTTCTGGCAAGGACCGGGGAACCCACGCGGGTTTTCGGGGCATTGGCAAGTATTCCGCCGTCGGAGTCTGCGACAAACTAATTGTACGTTCATCCAGGCTCGGCGAAGCCAAGAGTTATCAGGTTGTGATCAATGCGGCCGAAATGTTCCGACGATTGCAAGCGGACAAAAATACACCGCTGGAGGACCTGCTGCGCGAGCACAGCCAATTTAACGAGGGGGTCGAAAAGCCGGAACTTCACTATACTTTTGTTGAGTTGCACGGTATCCACCCGGATGCGGCGGAACTCTTGGATGTCAACGCAATCAAGCCCTATTTAATCCGCGTAGCTCCGGTGCCATTTGATCCGGCGTTTCCCCACGGGGAGGAAATTCGCGACAAACTCCACCATGTGATTCCCGGATTTTTTGATGTGGACGTCTTGGTGAATGGGCAGCCGATTTACAAGCGATTTCTTGAAAACGGACTACGTCCGTCATATGAACTGGTTTTTGCGACCGAAGGCGCAACCGAGCCCATCGCTTACAGTTGGTATTGTCAACACGCTGGCAAAGGTCAGTTTAGAGAGGCGGGCGAGCAAGGGACGAAGGGCCACCGCCACCCAGATAGCGGCTTGGTTTATCGCGTGTCAAATTTTGCGGTCGGGGACGGCAACCTGACTCGGGAGACTCTTTGGAATTCGACGCCTGAACGTGCATTTTATTTCTTTGGCGAAATACATGTGCTCGATCCGGGCGTGATTCCAACCGCTGACCGCGACAATTTCGAAGACACGTCTGCGAGAGGGCGGTTGTTCGAACGTTGCCGGACCGTTGCGACAACGCTCAGCTTTGAAGCCGGCCTGCAAAGCCAACAACAGCGGTTCGGGGAAGTTGTTGCCAACGGATCAAAGCTTGTGAACGAAACCGAGGCCACCCTCAAGGCCGGAACGCTAGCGGCGGAACTCAAGGAAGACAAAACCTTTCAGATTCAAAAAATTCTTGAGGACGTTGCAAAACGGCTCAAGCAATCGAACCGGTCAGAGCGCAAAGACACCAAAGTCATCCGTAAGGCCAGGCAAATGCTACGACGTGGAGAAAAGCTTAAACGGGCGCTCAGCGGTCGTGAAAGCGAACATTTTGTAATGGTGGACATCGCCAAGGAATTGGCAATGGAACCGAAAACAAAGGCGATTTACGAAGCAATTATTTCTGTGATCCGGGAGGAATTCCGTGACGAGCCAACTCGCTTTGAGGCAATCGTTCGAAAGATTCATGAATCACTGCGAAAGGGTATCCCGTGCTGAAAAGGCCGCAGAGATTTACGTCGAACAAGCAGGTCGTCCGCGACCTTCAATGCGAGGCCATCCACCAACGCTTCCCCGTGCGGCTAGGCAGGCTGAGTTATTTCGGCCTCCCGTCTTCTTCATTGGAAGATGTGGACCAATGGTCTCCACTGTTGCAGAGGATTACGGCTGTCGAGCGCGGAGAACCGGGAAAGGAATGGGAAATGCAAAACGAGTTGCTGATAAACGCCTTTCGCCTTGGTTTCTTGCGAAAACTGACTTTGCTTCGCGGTGACATTGACGAAGTGCTTCTCTCAAATACCGATTCCTACGGAAATAAGCCGTCTTGGCCGTATGACATCGTGTCGCTTGACTATTGCGGCGGGCTTTTCTACCGGAATGCCGCTGGACAGTTGGGCCGACTAGAAGCTCTTAAAAAGGTTTTTCATCACCAAGCGGCTGCTGGTGCCAATGAGTTCTTGCTATTTCTGTCGTTCAATCTCGACCAGATTGACCAGCACGAGGTGCGTGAATCTTTGGAAACCATGCGCCGCGACCTAAAGCGCTTCGGCCATGGCGCGGACGAAGTGATTGACGGATATCTAAAACACCCTAAGGAGCAGGCCCGTCTGAAATTATATGTTATGAATCTTGTTGCAGGGTTGGCGGCGCAAGAAAATTTTGACTCCGAATCCGAACCACCGATTTTTTACTCCGGCAACAGGAATACAGAAATGATGGCATTCCGGTTCTATCTAAAGCGGTCGCCGCGGACCTTTTCACCACGTTCACCGAAGGAACGTCTAAACCAGCTCGTCAACCGGCGGATGATCGAGATCGTGAACGGGAAACAGAATTCCACAAATTTAGATCTGCCTCTCATAAAAGCTCAGGACCACAACCGTAAATGAACGGCAATACCTTACCATGAAACTCTTTCCCACAACCGCTAATCATCCGTCCAAATTTCGCTTATCTGTTACTACTGTCAGCGGTGATGATACCTTTCTTAATTACTTATCGCACATAAACCGGCAACCAAGGAAACCACCATGCAGCAAGGAACACACACGCTCGTCCCAATAAACGAAATCATCCTTGACAAATCGAACCCACGCATCGCCCTGTGGCTCGAAATGTACGAAGGGGAGCCCACTCCGGAGCAAATCCACCAAGCTTTGGGCGCAGGCGTTGATGACAAAGAGGGCCAGGGAGGCACCAAGTTCAGCACGCTGAAGAATTCCATTCAGACCAACGGCGGTATTATCCAGCCCGTTATCCTTAACACGTTGTCTAACGGTAAAAAGGTTTGCATTGAAGGCAACACTCGCGTCTGCCTCTATAAATCGTTTCGGGACCAAAAAGTCAAAGGTATCTGGGATAAAATCCCGGCGATTGTTTATAAGAACCTTGACGAGGAAGCCCTAGTTGGCCCGAGACAATGGGACCCGTATTCCAAGGCAAAGTATTTGACCTACCTTCGCAACAAAGAAAAGATGCCTTTTTCACGGCTTGTTGACTATTGCGGCGGCAGCCAAAAGGCCGTCATGGAAAGCATCGATGCGTTTGCAGACATGGAGGCATATTACCGCCCGTTGTGCGATTCGGAAGGCGACTTTGACCCGCAACGATTCAGCGGCTTTGTTGAACTTCAGAAGAACAATGTCAAAACTGCCATCAGCCAAGCCGGATACGACATTTCCGATTTCGCAAAATGGGTTTACGACAAGAAAATCTTTCCGTTGGCTACAGTTCGATGGCTTCCGAAGATACTAAAGAACAAGAAGGCAACCCAAGTTTTTTTGAAGAAGGGGGCGGTCGAAGCAATAAAGGTTTTAGACCGACCGGATCTCAGCAAGGCCTTGCTCGATGCAACGCTCGCCCAGCTTGCACAAGCGCTGGCTGAGGCTATCAACAAAATCCCGTTCGCTACGGCAAAAGAGCTTGAGAGTGACCCGACCTCCGACACCAATCAGGCACTTTTGGAAGCGCAAGATGCTCTAAACGCCTTTATCGCGAGTATCCAATCGAGTGAGTGAGACAATAGCACATACGCGCCTCGTTGGGGTCATAGTGCGGTGGGTGTTGGATAAACACTCATCAACGCCAGGGTTTTGTCTCTTTTGCGACTGCCCGCCGATTCTTGAAACCGAAAAATCTTCACCCATCGAAGGGTTTTTCCCCGATGTTTGCGGTTTGTCAACCCCCCCGGCCTTTACATTAATTGGAGAGGCAAAGACTACGGCTGACTTGGAGACTCCGAGGTCCTACAGCCAATTTCTCGCTTTCCTTCGATTCTTGGCTGCCCGCCCAAATCCAACTTTTGTGCTCGCGACACCGTGGCGCTCCGTCGCCACTGCCAAGAACATCGTCAAACAAGCAAAGCGGGAATCGCGAACAAACGTAGTTTCTGTGTGCATTCTAAACGACCGACACCTCCAATGCTAAGGGTCAAAAAAGAAGCCTCTTTCGCCAGCAAGGTCGCAGCGTTTCCATATCAATTGGAAACGGTCGAATCAATTAAATCGTTGGAGTATGCCGCAATTTTCCATGAACAGGGGTTGGGCAAAACAAAAATCGCCATTGATTTATCCCTGACGTGGCTGACCGAAAAGACCCTAGATTCGGTGGTGATAATTACAAAAAAGGGATTGATTCGAAATTGGGAGGAGGAGATTGCCACACACTCCCATTTTAAGGCCAAGACAATCGACCAAAATCCCAAAACGCTTTTTTATGCGTTCAATACACCAGCGCGCATCTACTTGACCCATTATGAAACCTGTAAATCTGCGCAAAGGTCTTTCGCGCTTTTCCTTAAAACACGGCGCGTTGGAGCAATTTGCGACGAGTCGCAAAAGATCAAGAATCCAGACTCAGCCGTCGCCCATGCACTCCACGAATTATCGAAAGGATTCAATCGTCGAGTAATAATGACGGGTACCCCTATCGCAAATCGCCCTTATGACATTTGGTCTCAAATCTGGTTTCTCGACCAAGGCAAATCGTTGGGCAACGATTTCGCGACTTTCCGAGCTGACCTTGACCTTCCACAAGAGGATGCCGGCACGACAGGACGGACGCTCTTTGCAGAAGCCTTATCCGGTATTCTGGAGAAAATCCAGGCGTTTACCGTCAGGAAGACCAAGGCGTCATCCGGAATCATTTTGCCTTCCAAAGTCGTGGAAAATGTAAAAGTGCATTTTGAGTCGCAACAACAGCGCCTTTACAACCGCTTTCGGGATGAACTGAGTGCTGAGGTTGTTAGAAATTCAAAAACTGTCACCGACGACGCAGAAGCGATCCTCAAACGCCTTTTACGGCTCGTACAGGTTGCTTCAAACCCGGCTTTGGTTGATGAATCGTACAAAGGTATGCCCGCGAAATTCCCGAAACTCCAATCGATTCTTAATTCCGCCATTCGCGGCGGCTCGAAGGCCATTGTTTGGACTTCATTTACCGAGAACGCTGATTGGCTGGCCCGGGAACTCGCTGCTTACGGCGCGGTTAAGGTTCATGGGAAAATGTCAATCGAGGATAGAAACAGCGCAATCGCTCGATTCAAAAATGATTTTGACACCAAGGTGTTTGTCGCTACCCCCGGCGCGGCTAAGGAAGGTCTCACGTTGACGGTGGCAAACTATGCCGTTTTTTACGACCGGAGTTTCAGCTTGGACGATTATTTGCAGGCACAGGACCGTATTCATAGAATTTCACAGAAGTCCACCTGCTACGTCTATAATTTGCTTGTCGAGGATTCCATTGATGAGTGGGTCAATGAGCTTCTTTGCGCCAAGCATTTAGCTGCGCAACTTGGACAAGGAGACATCACTCGAAAAGACTTCTCCGAGAAAATGTCCTACGCATTTTCAGCCATGTTGGCCGATGTCCTGAATGTCAGAGGAGAACAAAAAACGAACAAACTCTACAGTTATGAAAGAATCAAATAAATCAAGTGATGGATCAATGGTTGAGATTCCCATAAAGGGGAAAAATTATACCGTCAGCATCCAACACCTAAAGCATGATACGCTTAAATTTTATCCCGAAAATCCACGCGTTTACTCTGTGCTTCATGACGGCGCGGGCAATACCCCAACTCAGGAGGAGATTCAGGAATGCCTTCAGGAAATGGAGCATGTCCGGGAACTCCGGGACGATATAAAAGAAAACGGCGGACTGATTGAGCCTCTTTACGTCAAAGAAGGCACGTTGGAAGTCGTAGAAGGAAACAGCCGCCTTGCTGCCTACCGATTGCTTGCCGAGGAAAATGCCGTTCAGTGGGAACGCGTAAAATGTGCTGTGCTTCCGAAGGCGGTACACGATAGCGCTATTGCATCTCTCTTAGGCCAGTTACACCTCAAAGGGAAAAAGGACTGGCGTCCTTACGAGCAGGCTTCATTTCTACATCGCAGGCACTACAAGGACAAAGTAAGCATTACGAATTTGGCAACGGAGGTGCCGTTAAAAAAACGAGGAATTGAGCATCGCATTGCTGTGATCGATTACATGATCAAGCACAATGACAATAAGATCGACCGGTGGAGTCACTACGACGAGTTGTTAAAGAGCAAGAAAATCCAAGCCGCATTCAAGGATCATGCTGGCTTTGAGGAAGCCGTCGTTGCGAGGATAAAATCAGGTTCGATTAAGGCTGTGGAGGTTCGGGACAAATTGAAAGTCGTGGTGCGCACTAAATCCGAAAAGCCAATCAACGAGTTTACCAAAGGAGGCTCAATCGACGATGCCGTCAAAACAGCTAAGTCCCTCGGGGGCGATCATTCGGCACTGCAAAAAATTAAACGCTTTAGGTTGTGGGTTGTTGAGTCGGAAACCAAGCAGGACATTAAGAACGCGCCCGAAAAAGTTCGGCAGGAAATCGGCTGGGAGCTTAAAAAAATCAAGGTACAGATCGCCACCTTGCTAAAAGTTGCAAAATAAGTAGAGCAGCCGCCTGGAAAAAATGACGGCTAGAAAAAATGAAAACGAAATTCTCCTGTTGTTCAAAGAGGTGAAGCCGTGAAAATAGTCGTCTGGCGCACTCGCCGTGCTTGTCTTACACTTGGGCCGTGAAAACTTTGACCGTCCGGCTGCCAGATTCGCTCGTTTCCCAGATCGAGCACGAATCGCAGTCCCGCCGCGTCTCCAAATCCGACATCGTGCGCGAGCGACTCGCCGCCATGCCGTCCGCGTGCCCGGCTCATCCGCTGGCCGATATTCTCGCCGAGATTGACCGTCAACCCGTCCGTGGCCCGAAGCGCAATGCCGCCCTCGACAAGAAACGGCTGCCCGAAATCATCCGCGCCCGTTACCGTGCCGCAAAGCGTCATTATAGACAGTAGCGCTCTGGCCGCCCTGCTTGATCCGCGCGACCGCACGGGCGCTTATTTGGGGGGGACGATTTTCTGGAATCCAGGCAGGCTGCGGAGTGAATCGAGCCGTTGATCGGTACGGGCCGCGTCCAGGAGGTCGCGTGCCTTGGGGTTTTTGGCCAGGCGTTTGGCGCTTTCATCCAGTGCCAGTGCCAGGTTGCTCATGGCTTCGGTGCGGTTGCCCAGGATGGCTTGCAGTGCGGCCAGATCGTAGCGGGGTTCGGGCTGGTCGGGAGCCAGGTCCGCCATTTTCTGGATGGCTGTCTCAAGCTTCACTAAATTGCCCATTTGCGCGAGGTTTTGGGCGATCAACTGCGCCCCGGCGGCGTTGAGGTCGGGACGGGCGAGCGCGGCATCAAAGAGCGACATGGCCTGGTTGGTTTGCTGCAATTGCGCATAGGCGCCGCCAAGAAGCGCCATCTCCTGTGCGTTGGGCTGTTTGGGCGCGAGGCTGATGACCTTTTTCAACGCGGTTTGCTCTTCCGGGTGGTTGCCAAGCTGTTCACAGTATTGGGCGACGGTGGCGGCATCCATGAAGGTCAGGTTCGGCTGGGCCAGGGCGGTTTCCAACAGTTGAATGGCCTGGCCGGTCTGTTGCATTTGAATGTAGCCGCCGGCCAGCATCACGAGGTTCTGGATGTTGGCGGGGTTGGTCCGGGCCATTTCGGCCATGCTGTCGAACTGGCTGGCCGCTTCGGAGCGCTGGGACATTGAATTTTTGTAACTCTCGACGTTGTTGACGAGATTGGTGACCTGGTCGTTGTAGGGGTCGAGTTTCTCGCACGTTTTACCGACGAGGATGGCATCGTCGAAGTAATGGCGGGCCTTCTCGGGATGTCCGGTCATTTCCTCGGTTTGGGCTTCCTGCAGGAGGAAGTTCACGTACCGGAAAACGGCTTCGGGGCTGTAGGGACAAAAGGCGAAGGCCTGCTTGAAGGCAAAGTCGGTCTCGCGAACCAGGGCGGCCTGGGTGGCGGCGGTTTTCTGGCGGTATTCCGGCGGGCATTGCGGGCTCAACCGCCAGAAATACATGCCGGCCTGGGAACTGCGCAGCTTGGAAAAGGCCTTCTGGGCGTCGTCATCGCGCACAAAGGCCCGGTCGCCGGTGTAGCCCTTGTAATTGTTGTGGATATAGGTGCGGTCCACGAAATCGGCAATGTCCTTGACGCTGGTGTCATAGTTGATCCAGTCGCCGCACAACCGGGAGGAGAACTTGCTCCAGAACTCGTGGTCCAGCTTGAAGACGTCCTCGGGCAATTCGGGCAACGGATTGCGGTTGACCTTCATGATGATGCCGAAGGGCGTCTCATAGGGGTACATCCATTTGAGCGGGAAGCTTTCCTCGACGTAAAATGAATTGGTGGGGTTGTTGTCGAAAATGACCTTGCACAGGAGGCCGTTGATGTTCATCACGGCGACCTGGCCGGAGACCTGCACATGCCCGTTTTGAATGGTGACGTCTTCGCCCGGCTCAAGCTGGTTCAATTGCTGCCGGCGGGCCACATCTTCGGTGTATTCCTCAAAGCAACGCTGGGAATCGTCGGGCGAAGGAATGTAAATCTCGCTGGGCGGATAGACACCGCGGGCGCGCCGGTATTTCTCCACGTAAGCGCCCCAGGCGGTAAAGGGCCGGTCGAGCAAATTGTAGCCCGCTTGGGAAATGCCCTCCACCGGGCCAACGCCCTGGGCGATGACGATGATGAATCCGACGGCCCAGACGGACCCGATGATGATGGCGTCGCGATTCCTTTGCGCGGTGCCCTGGACGTAGCTGCACAAGATCCACAGGCCGCTGACCGCCGCCGCCAGTCCGATAAAGGCCCACCACCATTGGGCGAGCAGTTCGCGGAAGAAGGGCGGATCAATCTGCTTGGAACGATTATATTGCGCCCGGAGGTAATCCAGATAAGTGCCGTCGGCCAGGGCGTTCTGGGTGATCAAATAGCAGTCGCGGCGGTCGAACTTCTGGTCCTGTTTGGGCTGGCAACTGTGCGGAATAAAGCTGTCGCAAAAGATGGCGTAGGTGGGACAAAAACGTCCGGGGTCGGTGCCGCCAAAGAGGATGGTGTTCCGGTCCATCTCGGGGTAAACCAGCGTGGCGTTGGCGGGGTCCTTGAGCAACGCGGCGCGCAGGTCATTGTCGTAAGTCAGTTTTTTTGTCTTCGGGTCGGTAAAGGGCGGTGTGAACATGTCATGGCCGAACCAGTAGCCGAACCAGTGATTGCGCTGTTCGCTCTTGTACCAATGGGACAGGCCCGACCACGTGGGCATGATGCAGAACAAGGCCAGCATGATGAACACGGGGCCGCGCTGGCGGTACAGCAGGAACGCGATGATGAGGCACAGCGGTATGGCGAGCAGGATCAGGTTGGCGAAGATCGGCAGGCCGTATTGGTATTTGTCAAAGGCCAGCGCGATGTGGTGCGGCAATTCGGAGAGGCTGACAACGCCGGCCGGGCCGCGATAAAGGGTTCCGGCGGCATCTTTCAAGCTGGAAATCGCCAGCACGACCGCCACGGCACTCACGGCGAAACCCCAGACGCGGATTTTCTTGTAATGTGTCGCCGTGTAAGCCGCCATCAAGGTGAGTCCATAACCGATCATCATGGCAAACAACCCGTGCGACGCGGTGAAGAACACCTTGTTCAAATCGGTGGAGGAACGGTCCGGCGACACGTCAATCAAAATGACGAGCAACACCGACAAGCAGAAGTAAATGGAGGTAAGCCCCAGAATCCAGGAGCGCTCGCGCTTGTGCATCTTGAACAGAAACGCGAACGGCAACAGTCCGATGAAGATATAGACCCAGCTAAATGATTCCATCAGGCCCTGGGCAATATACCAGAGCTGAAAGAGGAACTTGCCGAAGTCGGCGGTGCCGTGAATGCCCTCGTACTGGCCGCGGCTCAGGGCATGGAAAAAGCCCTCGACCGTGCGGGGATAGCCCCATTGCATGGGCGGATCGGTCATGCCCGAAAGGGGTTCGTAAAAATAGACACAGACGCCGGCGGCCCAGGCCACGCCCATCAAGACCGTGGACTTCCATTCGGAGAGGAAGCCGCGGGTTTCCATGATCAGCCAGGAGGCCCCCGCCAGCGAGCCGATGCCGACAATATAGAAAAGCACCACCTCGATGGAACTCATGGTGTTCAATGCGGGAATGCTTTGTGTGGCCCTGAGTACCAGTCCTCCGAGGAAGATTACGCTGTTCCAGATGAACAAATCGCGTCCGAGGCGCGGATTGGCAAAGGCAATCAGCACTTCCACCCCCATTGCGCTCAACAGCAGGGACTGGTGAATGGTGGCGCACAGGCCGTACAGGAACATGGCCAGGTAGAGGTACCGGCCCTGTTGCGGGGCGTACATCCACCGCATAAGGCACGCGAGCACCGCTATCAGCCACGGCACGCCGAAGAGGGAAATGCGGTTGATCACCACCGATTCGCTCCACATGAACGCATCCAGCCCCAACAAGGTGCCCGCCACAAATCCGGACACGGAACAAATCGCGTTTTCCCATTTCTTGGGCAGGTCGCGGATCACTTCGATGCCTTCAATCAACATGCTGCTGCCGCGCGACACCATCAGCGCCAGCAAACCGCAGCCCATGGCCGCGGCAAAGGATTCGCCCACCTCCACGCGCCAGGCGACATTGTAAAAGGGGAGTATGGCGGTCCAAAACCAAGCGTACACGGACCAGAACGGGTAGCCGGGCGGATGGGGAATGCCCGCGTAATAGGCGCCGGTGCATAATTCACCCGAATCCTCAAGAGTCTGTTCCGGGGCGAGCATGAACAGGTAAACGGCCCAGATGATGCCGAAAGTGAGGGCCATCGTCAGCCAGTCCACGGTCCGGAACATCGGCGGCACTTTTGTCGGCGGCGTTTTGGCCGGGGCCGCGGGCGGGCCGGGCGGGGTGGATGCCTTGGGGGCGGCTTTGGGGTCCCTGGGCTGATTCTGCTTGGGCTTTTCCATTGTTTACTTCAATTCAAAAATTTGTTGACGGCGTAAAACGGATACTAGACTTGAAAACACTGTCGTTTGTCCAACCAAAAGTGACGGTGGCCAGATGATTTTCGGGCGCGGAACCGCCTCCGGTGGCGAAGGCGGCGCTGCTTTGGTTGCTGAGCATTTGTGCGACGGCGACTTTCGGGGAGAGGCCCGCGCCCTCGCGGTTCAGGGCCACGAGGGCCAAAAGCGCGCAGGCCATGGTGGGCGCAAAACAACCCCAGAGCCACCGCACAGTGGGCAGGTCGAGGTCGCCGGATTCCTGGAAGATGCGCCGCTTAAGCGCCGGCGACGGATGTCGCGGCCGCCAGGAAAGCAATGGATTCCTGTTGGTCTGGTTCATAAACGCCTCCTTCGAGTTTGTTTTTAATTTTTTGCAGGCCGTACCGATAACGGCCGGCCGCCGTATTGGGGGAAATATCCAGCAGCCCTCCGATTTCCTCAAAAGTGCAGCCGTGCCACACTTTCAGCACGATGGCCTCGCGCTGTTCGACGGGCAATTCGGCGAGGCACCTCATGGCTGTGCGTTCGGCGGACGTTTCATCGGGGCTTCTCTCAAACCAGCGCAAGGACTCCCATTCCCGGGACAGCCGCCGCCACAGGGTGCGGCGATAGTTGAGGGCGCGATTTCGGAAGGCGCGCACGCAATAATGCCTAATCTGTGCGGGGGGCGACGGCAGTTGCAGGAGCGCCAGAAAGGTGTCCTGCAAGACATCTTCCGCTTCGCCATGGCTTAAACCCAGCGCACGGCCATATAAAATGAGTTGTGCCGCCTGCTGGTCAAACAGGCGGCCGCACCAATTTGTGGAATCGGCAATGCTCACGTTCAATGGATAGACACCACCGGGGCGAAATTTGTATAAAATTTTAGCGGAATGCGCATTTTCCCGGCAATGACCATCTTGGGGTTTT